>Ga0315274_10000156_pt1 | contig 100799 bp, 111 predicted proteins | sample YL17G02_20_MG_FD_203700 | JGI IMG/M metagenome (GOLD analysis project Ga0315274, IMG submission 203700) | Sediment microbial communities from Yellowstone Lake, YNP, Wyoming, USA - YL17G02_20 | ecosystem: Environmental > Aquatic > Freshwater > Lake > Sediment | place: USA: Wyoming | collected...
GATGATGAGCGCAACGCCTATATGGCCGAGCGGGTTGCCGAGAAGGCCGAATCCTTAGGCTCGGTAGTATTGATTTGCGGGGCCGCCCATCTCGCCGGAATCTCTGCCAACTTAGATGAGACCGGGGTTCAATACAAGGTGGTCGCACAGTTTGGTGCTTTGCCGAGAATGGGGCCGGAAGGACAGCCCGCGGCACGAATAGGGCCGATAGGCGAGGTCGGGGAGAAGGAAGAAAGGGAGGTTCCAGACGTGGGACCGTGTGTGGTGGAACTGGTCGAAACCGAGGAGGCCTTCGAGGAGCTGCGCAACTACAGCGAGGAGGAAGATACGAGGCTGGACGCGATGAACTGGGAGCCCGAATATCAGGAGCACTCGCCAGGATGGAGCTCCGAGATATATGCCCAGACGTTCGAGGATTACGCGAGGGAGCTGAATTTCGCAAGGGGGGTAGGGCCCACCGACCCCGAGTGGAAGGACATCTGGGAGAACGAACCGGAGGACATACCGCGCATCTTTGCCCTCGTGGTCAGGAACACCGAGACCGGCGAGATATGCGGCTTCGCATTCCACGAGAGCATGGGCACGAATTATAACGCCCGGGAGGACCTTATCTACGTCCCGCCAGAGCTCAGGAAGCACGGCCTCTTCAAGCTGCTGCTAAATACCATGGAAGAAACTGCCAAAGGCTTCGGATATCCCAAGCTGGAACTGAAGGTCCAGAACCCCATGCTCAGGGAATACATGAAAAAACGCGGTTATCAGGAAAGCCCGGACGGCTCCAGAATGCGGAAGACATTCTAGTGCCAGATTCGCCACGGCCGTTTCACTTCGTCGAAGTCGAGTTCGAGAAGTAACGGACTTTTAACCGCATTTACACGTAGATTATGGAATGGTATGGGACTGGAACGACAGGGCGTTCAGAGCGACCATGAAGAACAGGCTCGAAACCTCACCAGATGTCGATGTCTATTGCGACGTTGATCCTGACGCTGTAACACATTCCGGGTGGAAAATCCACGTATATGGCAACAGCGTGGACGACGTCATAGATGCGATGAAACGGATAGGCGACTACCTGGAGCAGAACGGTTTCGTGTATAAGATGGGCACCAACCGACGGTTCGCGATCTCGGCCAGCCCGGCGCAAAAGGTCAAGGCGATTACCATCTACATACCCAATGCGGCCCGGTTTCAGCAGATCGCGCAGGACCTCCTGAGCTTGATGCGGGGATACCAGGCCAACGGGCCTATGCAGGGCGACAGGCGGATAGGAAATGGCCTCTATTACCGCTACGAGTTCAGCAGGCCGGTCGCAGGACCTGTTAGTTTCAAAACTTACAGCGCTCTTTATAGCAAGGCTAGCGCCAACTATAACATACCCGGCAACCCTGACCCCCTACTTGCTGCAACGCCGGCAGGTGGCAGGGCTGCGCCAGCAACTGGAGCTGTAATCGTGAAAGGGCAATATCAATCACAGGCCTACAAGTTCAAGCAGCCGCTGATAGTGCTGAAGATGAAGGGGCGGATATGGGAGTTCGCCATCATCATGATAATCGGCTCCCTCATCTCGGCCTACGGGTGGGACAACTTCTGGTTCACCGGCACCGCACTCATACTTTGGGGCATCTACATAATCCTGCCCGACCAGATGGACATACTGAATGCCGCAGCCGCGGAGTTCGAGACTAGGGCAGGGCCCTACGCGAGCTATGCCTCAACCGAGTTCCAGGACATCCTAAGGTCGAAGGCATGGCCGTTGTGGCTCAAGGTCATGCTAAAGCTGATAATCGTCATGCTGATAGCGGTCCAGTTCAGCATCTTCAGCGCCACGCTGCCTATGGCCAATTTCATAACGCTAATCATACTGTTCACGCTCTACTTCACCATGCCCACGACGTACAGGCCGGACCAGCCGTGGAAGGCGGTCGAGGCATGGTTCCGATTCCTGCTCGGGGTAACAATATCGGCGTTCATGTGGGCGCTGTTCACCGGCCACACTGCCCAGGTGCTGGACCCGCTCTACATCTTCACGCTGCAGATGCCGATAGTGGCCGAGGCCCTGGCAGACGCTGCCATGGCCATCATGACAGCGTTCGGCGGGACGCCCTCTTTGACCCTCCTGGGGAACACGCTTGCCGGCAGCCCGGCCGCACTGTTCTTCCTGCTGGGGCTGGCGTTCTTCGCGACCTTCCCGGTCGAGATGGAGGCGGCCTGAATGCCACCCGGATTCCTGCAAAGGGCTAGGCAACGGTTCGATGACGGGGTCGACTTTGCCTCCAGGAAGTTGACAAGTGGCGTCTCGCGGGCGGACAAGAGTATAGGCCTGAAAGTGCAATCCTGGAGGAGCGACTATAACCAGTACAAGACCGCGCGCAACACGTTCTCCCAGTCATACCCCAGGATGGCGACGCCGCCAGGGCAGACGCAGGCATACAGGCTGAGCACGGAATCCCGTGAGCTGGGCAACATGGCTTTCCTCGTGCTGGCGGGCCTGAGCCTCGGGCCGTTCATAATGCTGTCGTTCAGGGGCAACATGCCGGCAGGGCTCGGCTACACCATGCTAATAATCAGCTTTGTGGGCTTCTTCATCGGACTGGTCGGCGGAAGGGAAGCCAGGCCCGGCGTCGGGGTCATAGTGGTGATGTTCGCGCTGCTGACGTTCAGCTATTCATATTCGGACGTTGTAGGGCAAGCATTGTTCGGCTATTATTGGCCGGCAGTCGAGAAGTTCGGCGAAGGAACGTTCAAGCCGGCCAGCATGGCCTTCGCGCGCAGCGGCTGCACGTTCTCGGCCAGCATGTCATGCATAACCGAGGGGCCAGTGGCCTGCGAGCAGTCGAGGCTGCTGTGCGAGAGGACACAATCGCAGGCGGAAGGGAGCGAGCTGGCGATTGAGTTCGGCGACGTGCAGTTCTTCCCTAAAACCCTTGAGCCAGACCAGCCGACCAGCGGCTCGGTGATCATAGAAAACAGGGGCGACTGGGACGCCAAGAACGTGGCGCTCAGCGTAGAAGACCCGAAGATCGAAAGGGTAATCAGTGGAAGGCCGGAATCGGCCACCATAGGAGCAGCGACCATCGTCAGCTGTACTGGAGGGGACCTTGAAGGTGGCAAATGCGTGTTCCCAGGAGCGATGCCGAAGGACGGCAAAGGGGCGGCCCAGTTCAGCATAACATGGAGCAACCTACGAGACCCGGAGGACAGGGGCAACTTCGCGCGCGTCAGCTTCGTTGCGAACTACCATTATGACGTGCAGGCGGCATACCACGTTGATGCAAGAAGTTCGGAAGCGCTGAGGACGCTGCTGGCCGGTGCGCCCATCCCGGCGGGCAAGGAGGCCATCTACAGCGGCGGGCCGGTGCGGGCGGCGTTCTGGACCAGTCAATACGTGGAGGGCGGAAAACCCACGCTGGTTGCGGCCAGCCTGTCCAACACAAAGGAAGGGACGGTCTCGAACTCCGTCTTCTGCATATACCTGCCCGCGGACAGCGTGACCTTCTGCAAGGAGGACGCGTGCAAATGGTCGAGGACGGCAAGTTCATCCGACATTCCCGACTGCTCACAGGACATACCGAACACGAAGGTGGTCGAATGCAGCATCGGGGACCTGAAGCCCGTCGGTACAGTAACCGAATCGGGAAACTCGGCGGACAGCAAAACCTGCAACTTCTGGATAATACCAGATACGGGCGGGCAGCCGGAGAAAAGATTGGACATAGTCGGAGAAGCAGGCTATGACTACAAAGTGGAAGATGTAAACAAGGACGTGCAGTTCCCTGCGACCGGCCAGCAGTTCACCAAATGAGGATATGCTTTTATGCGCACGCCTTCAATGCTTGTCGGTAAGTTTGATATGAACAGATCACTTGCGCTTGCTCTAATCGCCATCATCGTAGCAAGCGGCTGCGTCGGGCAGAGCGGCGGCGGTGTCACGAACGTGGAGAGCCAGGACGTCATAATAGCCAATAATGAGCCGACAATACCGGCAAGCCCGGTGGCGGGGACCGTATTCACCGCTCGGTTCACGGTCAAGAACCAGCACGAGGAAAGGACGGCCAAGAACGTGAGCGTGACAATCTTTGACGTCGGCAAGTGCACCCTGAACACGATAAACGGGGAAGATGCCGACAAGGTGGTGCAGGGCGAGGGCGCTGCGCGAACGTGGCCGGGGCTGATGATACAGGCGACCGGCGGGCTGAAGCACATGACGGACTTCGCGCCGGGCCAGACGGAAGTGATAAGGCTCGACCTCACTGCCCCGACAAGGGAGCAGATGCAGGGCCTGCGCAGCGAATGCCCGATACGCTACCGCATAAGCTACGGGTTTGATGCGGTGAGCGAGGTCACCGTGCAGGCGATAAGCGCAGACAGGATTGCGGCGGTGGAAGCGGAGACGGGAGCAAGGCCGAGCTTCGCACGGACACTGAACATCGGGGCCGGACCTATACGTGTATTCATCGAGCCGAAGAGCCAGCTGCCGGTTGAAAGCGGCCAGCCGTTGCGTTTGGAGATGCAGATAAAGAACGAGGGCGCCGGCGAGTTCAACAAGATTGAGCCAAATGAGCTGATACTAACCCTTGACCCCGCTTGGGTAGCGGAGCTGAACAACGGCTTCGCGTGCAACAGCTTCTATGTCACGAAGGATGCGAACAGCGAACCGACCGGTACTTACTTGAACGAACAGGCGATAAACCTCGTACAGAAGCAGAGCAACGTCATCCGCTGCGCATGGACAGCGCCATCGGTGGCGCTGGAGAAGCAGTACGTCATCCAGACCAAGCTTCCCTATAGTTACGAGTACTTCGGGCAGCCCATAACCGTGCCCATCTCTCCGTGATTGTCAAGTGGTTGGAATGAACAAGACGTTCGGCATTGCGGTATTGGCCGTCATCATGACAAGCGCCTGCGTGGGGCAGGGCGGCGGGGTCATCCAGAACATCCTGACAATCGACGTTGTGAAGGGCGGGGTCGAGGACATGACCATACAAGCGAAGGTACCGGAGTTCGCAAGGGCCAATGGCGACTTCAACTGGCAACTAGTTTCCGAGCCGGTGATAATGGTGAAGGAATTCGGCATAGAGGTGATTGACCGCTGCCAGTTCGTGAACAAGACCCCCGACAGCTTCGCATTGCCGGAAATCCGGGCAAACAACACGCAGATATTCACCATGACCTACCACACGCCACAGGTCGAGTTCGAGCGGCCGTGTCCTGTGTCCTTCAAAGCCAATTACATGAGCAACGCTACCATGAGCACGACGGTGGCGGTGCTGCAGGAACTGGAATACGCGCAAAGGAAGGCGGCAGGCAAGCTTGACGAGATACCCATCAGGACGTTCACCAGCCGCAACCCCCTACAACTAACCATAAGCTGGGGCCCATACGGCCAACCATTGCTCGATAGCAGCGCTAACCAGCTCTACATAGACTACAGCAATGCCGGCACCGGCACCATCGCCATGCTGGAACCCGGACAAGTGACCATCCAAGTGCCGGCCAACATGGGCAACGACATCAACTGCGATGACTATAGCTGGGACGCAACCAAAAGGACGCTAACGCTGAGCAAGCAGCTTGATTTCCTGCGCAAGGAGGCCAAGCGCAGCACATGCACCTTCATAGCAAAAGCAAGCAAATCGATAGACAGCCAATCCCTGGCAATAACCGCGACATACCGCTACCAGCTGGAAGGCACTGTAAGCATACCGCTGGTTGCCCGCTAACAGCACAACTTTATATGCCTGCCTGCGAGATAGTTGGCATGCAAAAGTCGGTATTGGCAGTTCTGGCAATCGTCCTTGTCGCCGGGTGCGTCGGGCAGACCACGACCCCTACGACCGGTGGGCCGGGACTGGCAATAACCTCCTTCACGGCGGACGTGACCGAGCAGACGAGCACCAGGGACATCAGGCTGTTCGCCGAGTTCGAGAACCAGGGCGAGAGCAAGGTGCTTATGAGCAAGAGCCTGGTCGCGCTCATTGGGCCGATAGGCGACGGGCTGCTGCAATGGGGTGTAGTGCCTAACAACGTCTCGACATTCAGGCGCGACCTCAACCCAGCGGACGTGGCGAGGGACCTGCCGGCCGGCCGCGACACGAAGCAATGGAAGGTCAAGGCACCCAGCTTGGATCCCGGACAGAGCAAGACGGACACGTTCACGGTAAGGGCATACTACGATTATGAGGTCAAGGGGATAGGCAACATCGTGACCTACTCCGAGGCCGAGGCAACGGCCGTGCAGGAGCAGGGTGACACCCTAGAGACGGGATTCTTCAGCACGACCCGCGGGCCGGTCGAGCTGAGCATAAGGTCGGTGCCTGACCCAGTCATAGCGCTGGGCGAAGAGACTGTGACGCTAGAGATAACCATCAGCAATGTGGGCGGCGGCACGGTATACAGGGCGGGCCAGGAAGTGTTCACGAGCGACATGACGGATGTTCCGGGCCTCGACTTCAGCGACCTCAACAAGGTCAACCTCATGGTAGATACCGCGCTTGAGGAGACCGGTACCACGTGCAAGACCGGCGCCGAGCAGGAGCTGATAGGCGGCAAGCCGACCACAATCACGTGCGACTTCAAGGTCAAGGTGCCGGCCAACAAGCAGTCCTATCCGGTCAGGGTCAACGCGACCTACGGTTACTACACCGAGCAGAGCATACAGCTTACAGCGGTCGGCAGGCGCTAAAGCTTTAATCGTTCTATTGCAACGTTTGCCATGGCTGACCCGCTAGTGGGCTATTCTTTCGCCATCATAGCAGGAGCAATGGCCGCGCTGCTGTTCTGGGCGATAGTCAGCTCCGATTTCAAGCACAAGAAGGCGAAACAGCTCTACGTTTTCGCTTTGGTGATGACCATTGCCAGCTGGTCAGGCCTGGAATGGGGCATATGGCTCGGCGGTGAGGATATGTTCAAACTGATAGCCTATCCGGCCGTGCCGCTGGACTTCTTTTTTGCAGCATGGATAGGATTCGCGCTGTGGGTCGGCGAGAAGCTCAAACAGAGAAAGGTCGCGATAGGCTGGCTCGCATTCCTTGCGGCAATCTTCGTCATAGCGAGCTACTGCATGAACTGCGTGCAGTTCTAGATTTGGTGGGCCGAGCAGGATTTGAACCTGCGACCTTCACCGTTCTGAACCCGTTTGTCAGGGTGACGTCATGCCACTAGACCATCGGCCCAAGGAAACAGCGCGCCGATACCTATTAAAACCTTTCATGCCAAGCACCAACTATGCCAATGCTGCCCCGCGAGAAGTACATGAAGATACAGGCCAAGCATCCGAAGCTGCCAGAATGGGACTGGCTGAACCGGAACTTCAGGCTCAAGGTGGAAGAGGACGGGCACGTGCTCGAGCACGTCCGCGCGAGCGTCGTCGAGAAGCTGGACGTGCTGGCGCGCAGCACCATCGAACCGATCATAGCCGGAGGCGAGAGCTACTGCTGCTACTTCGAGAGGCGCATGCTGACAGAAGTTCAGAAGGACGAGATGTTCGACATCTACAGGCGCCTCCAGGCGCTGCTCTGGCGCTCCAATGCATTGAGCGTTGACTTCTCCGAGAAAGCGATGGCCGAGTGGCTCGCAGACGTGCGCGTGGAGATGGAGCGCATAAAGCCAAGGATGCTTGCGATATGCGGGCGGCTGAGCGACGGCTGGCTAAGCTATAAGAAACAGCCCACCGAAACAGCCTATCATGGATGAGCGCCCGGACTGCAAGTTCTGCAACCTTCCCGAGAAGCAGGTAATCAGGAAACTGAAGTACTGGACAATAGCCATAAACACCGATCAGGTGTTCCTGGGCCGCAGCCTAATCGTCCACAATGGCCACATAGAGGACCCTATGGATACATCGGAAGACGAAAGGAAGGAAATGTGGGAAGCGATGGACAAGCTGCATGACGCTCTCGGAGACATGTTCGAGCCAGACACGATAAACTGGACGATACTGGGCAACGTCATCCGGCACGTTCACATGCACGTCATCCCTAGATACGCGACCCCGCGCAAGTGGGCCGGGCTCACCTTTGACGACCACCTGTGGGGCGGACCACCTTGGGGAAGCGAAAAGAGGGAACTCAAGCCGGCCGAGCTGGAGAAGCTACGAAAGGAAATATCTTCAGCCATCAAGTAGCTAGAACAGCAACACGACCAGCGCGCTCAGCACAACAAGCGAACCGAAGTCGGCTATCGCTATCGTGAGCGGGATGAGGAAGTTGTTAGGGTCCTCCCTCCTGTGATATATCGCAAGGCCGCCGAATATGGAAACTGCGAATATGAGACTGGTCAAGACGATGGCAGCAATCAAAGCGACTTCAAGCACATGAAAAAGCAGTTCCGTGCCGACGGCGCTGCCCTGCAGGTAAGCCACCCACGAGGACAGCGCCCCGATGTATAACGCAGCTATCAAAGCTATCGTGAACATCGCCCGGCCCAGCTCGCGCACGAACTGGCTGCGCCACCATGCCTCCTTGATGTATCCACGGTAAAGCGCAATGGTGAACTTGCTGCTGATGACGGTGCCGAAGTCGCCAACCATGTCGTTCAGAGCGGGCAGCAGGATGACCAACGGAAGTATAGTAAGGAACTTGGTGCGTACCACCTCCAGGCCTATCCCACCGAGACTGCTGATAATGGCGGCGGGAAGCAGGACGTAGAGGGATTCGCGGATTATGTTCGAAGCTATGTGAGCGTGCGGCCCGTACTCGCGCATGAAGAACAGCGTGCGGTGGGAAATACGCCTCGTCTTTGTCGGGATCATAGCAACACCGCCAGTGCGACTGCCAGCGCGACAATGCTGACCACGTCGCCCATTGTCGTTACCAGCGGGCCAATCACGTTGTTCGGGTCATGGCCACGCTTGAACAGCCAGAACACCCCGGCCACTGTCAGGGGTATCTCCACGATGTTGGCCAGAAGGCCGGCCAGCAGGGCCACGGCTATCAGCACCGGCTGGTTCAGGCCACCCAGCAGCAGGGTGACCGCCCAGGCCACGATGCCGAGCGCACAGCTGACGAACAGGCCCAACGCAAGGGCCGCGGCAAGATTGCCACGCAGGTAGCTCTGCCTGAACGACCAGCGCGGCTCCACGGCCCGCAGGAACAGGCCCGAACTCAAGCGTGCGGCCAGGCTGCCGGATATGTCGCCGCTCATCTCCAAGAAGCCGGGTAGAAGCACAAGCAGGCCGGGCAGCAACCTCAGGTCGCCTATGATCAGTGCGAGCAGGAAGCCCGCCAGCAGGCTGCCAGTTAATGAAACAAACTCTATTCCCAGTATCTCGTCGAAGTCGCGCATCCTAACGTGCATACCTGCAGGAACACGAACTCCAGGGAAGCGCTTGATTGGCCGGCGCTGCATACCTAAGCAGTGAGCTGGCCGGAACTTAAAGCGCGCCGAGGAGGTCCGACTTTGTGACCACGCCGACCAGCCTTCCCTTGTCGCTGACGAGCACGATGGGGAAGTAGCGCAGCAGGTCACTGACGGCACGCATGCTGGCCTTTAGCGCTATGACCGGCGGCGCATCGCCCATCACATCACCGACCGGGCCGGCCCTGCCATCCGCGAGCGCGGCAAGCAGGTCGGCCTCTGTGACCATGCCTACAGATCTGCCACGGACAAGGATGGGCAGCTGCGAGATGCCGCGGGCCCGCATGAGCTGCGCGGCCTTCCTCAGTGCATCGGCCGGAGAGACGGCAACAACCCCGCGGTGCATGACATCAATGACTTTCTTCTCGCCTGCACGGCGTGCGCTCTCCAGGGCCAGGGAAATTCGCTTCATTGCCGAGAAGGACGGGTCGAGCGCACCTGCTTCAAGCTTTGCCACAAATGACTGCGAGACGCCTGCCCGGGCGGCCAGCTGAGCTTGGGTGAAACCCAGCGCGCGACGCGCCGCTTTGACTTCGGCAGGCTCGAGCATGCATGGTATATGGGGAATAACTATAAAAGCGTTTATTCCTGAAGGAATTTTTCTTTCAGCAAGCTTTATCTTACGGCTGTACCAGCAAACAGCATGCGACGGCTGCTGTTCACGTCGGAGAGCGTTACGGAGGGGCATCCCGACAAAGTGTGCGACCAGATATCCGATGCGGTTCTCGACACCGCGCTGGCCCAAGACAAATCCGCAAGAGTGGCAGTGGAAACACTTGCAAAGGGCAACCTGATAGTCCTTGGCGGCGAAGTGACCACAACGGCCCAACTGGACTACGATGCCATCGCGAGGACCGTCATCAGGGATATCGGTTACGATGACGTGCGGAAGGGCATGGACTGGAGGACGTGCGAGGTCCAGGACCACATCACACAACAGTCGCCGGACATCGCGGCCGGCATCAACAAGCAGGGGCTGGAGCAGGGAGCCGGCGACCAGGGGCTGATGTTCGGTTTCGCTTGCAGGGAAACGCCGGAGCTGATGCCGCTCCCAATCAGCCTGGCCCATGCACTGACCAAAAGGTTAGCAGCTATCAGGAGGCTCGGCATCCTGCCATACCTAGGGCCCGACGGCAAGAGCCAGGTCACTGTCGAATACGTGGATGGTGTTCCTGCGAGGGTTGAAGCGGTGGTGGTCGCGGCACAGCACTGGAACGGCGAGCCGCTAGAGCGTGTGCGTAGGGACGTGAAGGAGTTGATAATCAAGGGCACGATACCCGGACACCTGATAGACGACAAGACGAAGTTCTTCGTCAACGAAACGGGCGCGTTCGTGCTCGGGGGGCCATATGCGGACTGCGGGCTGACCGGGCGCAAGATAATCGTCGATACTTACGGCGGGTATGGGAGGCACGGCGGGGGCTGCTTCAGCGGCAAGGATCCAAGCAAGGTGGACAGGAGTGCCGCCTACGCGGCGAGGTGGATTGCCAAGAACGTCATCGCGGCAGGGCTCGCGGACAAGTGCGAGGTGCAGGTAGCCTATGCGATAGGCGTGGCACAACCGGTCTCAATAACAGTGAACACGTTCGGTACTGCCACGATACCGGAAGAGCGCATCGAGCAAATCATTGCAAAAAGCTTTGACCTGCGGCCCCGCGCAATAATCGACCAGCTGGGGCTTCTGCGGCCCATCTACAGGAAAGTTGCAGCATACGGCCACTTCGGGCGGCCGGAACTCGACCTGCCTTGGGAAAGACTGGACAAGGCAAAAGAGCTAGCAGAAGCGGCCGGCATCAGCGTGACGGCCTGATTACAGGTCCTTGCAGAAGATTATTGCGGACTTCCCCTTGTCGAACCAGTCCTTCACCACACCAAGCTCGCGGTAGCCCATCTTGCGGTGCCAGGCGACCGAGACCCTGTTCTTGATGTACACATCTGTCATTATCCTGCTCATACCCTGCTTCTTCAGCAGCCTGCACGTCTCGTCAAAGAGCAAAGCGCCGAGATGGTTGCGCCTCATCTCGCGCCTTATGACAATCAACCAGCCCCACGCTGTCGTGCCCCACGCCTCGCAGGTCAGCCTTGCACCTATGAGCTTACCATCATCCTCGAGTACCCAGCAGGACCTCGGGTTTGACGAGATTATCCATCTGAGTTCCGGCCGGGTGAACCACTCCTCCTCAAGGAAGTCGCCCCTGCCCATCCCGTATATTGCATTGACATCCGAGAGCCTGACTCGCCGCATTTTCATGAGCATCGCATGGTGGGCGGGGCAGGACTTCCAAGCAATGACGGCCTGCGGCCATCGGATTGCCTTCGGACCTGCGACCTCCAGTATCTACCGAGCGCAGCCAACAAACCGGCTCCGTCGCGCGATTATAAGACTGGCACTCTAACCGGGCTAAGTTACCCGCCCAAGCCCATCTGCGTGGGCAGAGTATAAAAACTATTTGTGCACGGATGCCGCTTTCTTTGCTTCCGACTTTAGGTAATCCAGAACCTTGATGTTTTCCGCGTGCGCAGTTTCCCTTCTCCTGTCAACCGTTACCTGAAGGAGCTGCGCCTGGTGCCAAGTGAGTCCGGCCTTTTCCAGCTCAGACAGGGAGAAGCCGCGGCCTGGTCTTTTCTTTCCTGCGGAAAGCACGTTCGGTAGTATCTGCATGGGGCCCATTGGCAGCTCGGGCTTTTAAGCGTTGGCATTCCAAGCCACTCTATGCTGAAGGCACCGCTGATAGAGCAGACCGAACAGCTGCTTGAAAAGAACGACTGGGCGACAGTCCGCTACCACGGCTGCTTCGACATAGCGGCAAAGAAGGACGGCTTGCTTCTAATCAAGCTGCTGACGAACGTGGATGCGATGCTGGAGGGACAAGCTTCTAGCTTGAAGACGATTGCAGCCAACCTGGACGCCTCTGCAATCCTCGTAGGCGAGAACACGCGCAGGGAGAACCTGGCAAAGGGCGTGGTCTATGAGCGGTTCGAGGTCCCGACCGTCAGCTTTGAAACGCTGGAGCAGCTCATCGCGCAGGAGATAATGCCCCGCATATACAGGGACAAAGGAGGGCTGTATGTTGACATAGATTCGGCAGCATTGAAGTCTGCCCGCTCGCGCAAGGGCCTCACGCAGCGCGAATTGGCAGAAGCGGTAGGCGTGAACAAGAAGGCCATCTGGGAGCACGAGAAAAGACAATTAAGGATGATGCTGGAGATCGCGCAGAAGCTGGAAGCCGTGCTGGACAGGAAGCTTGTCAAAGGGTTTGATTTACTGGAAACAAAACCAGAAGCAATAAAAGCCCAACCCAAAGACAGCTTGGAACGCGCCGTGGGTTCCGACCTGAAGAGGCTGGGTTTCGGGTTGGACTTCGTACGCGGCGCCCCGTTCGACATTTTCGCGCGCGAGCGCGCCCTCATCATAAGCGACGTGGAAGCGAACAAGAGGCAGCTGCGGAAACGGGCAATAGCCCTGAAGGAGTTCATAGTCCTCACAAAGAAACCGGCCGTGATGATAACGGAGCAGAGCAAAGATGAGGATCTCAGCGGAATACCGGTGCTGCCGCGCAGCGAGCTGAAAGAGTTCGCAGACAGCTCCGAGGTCATAAGGCTGGCAAAGCGCGCCAAGGCCGACTGAAGGGCATTCCGACGCCCGTCAAGCGGTCTAAATGCACCAGAAGTTCACCTTCGACAGAGAGTGAGCACAGATGCCACAGCTTTTTAAGGTTGTCCGCCAAATCTTCATAGGATTTTCTTGAAGAGAGTTGTGACCGGTAGACTGAAGGAATTCGATGTCTCGCTTGAGAACAGGCCGGGCTCGTTGGCAGATCTTTGCGACATGATGGCCCAAGCGGCAGTAAACATAAAGGCCATAGCAACAAATGGCGGGCACTCCGCGCGGCTGGTAACAAGCGACGAGACGACCACAAGAGAAGTGCTTACAAAAGCAAGACTACCGTGGAGCGAAGCGGACGTCCTCCAGATAAGGCTGACGGACAGGCCTGGCGAGCTGGCCAAGATAAGCAGGATGCTCGCAAAGGAAAGGGTCAACATCGATTCTGTTTACCTCTTGGGCGCGACCGGCGAATGGACAGACCTTGTCCTCAAGGTCAACGATACCGCCGGCGCATTGAAGGTACTGAGCCGCTGAGCGGGTACTTTTCCGGCCGGGGCATAAGGTTTAAATATACTTGCATGCACATAAAAGTCAACATATTGACTGTAGAATATAGGAGGTTGATTGGATGGCAAATAACATGGGATTTGGTGGAATGAGCGCGGGAGGGCAACCGATATTTGTGCTTCCTGAAGGCACCTTTAGGACCATGGGGAAGGACGCGCAACACGCCAACATAGCCGCAGCCAAAATGGTGGCGGATGCTGTACGAACTACGTTGGGCCCGAAGGGAATGGACAAGATGCTAGTGGACAGCATGGGCGACATTGTGATAACCAATGATGGTGTGACCATCCTGCAGGAGATGCAGATAGAGCACCCTGCGGCAAAGATGCTTGTTGAAGTAGCAAAGACCCAGGACGAGGAAGTGGGCGACGGCACGACCACTGCCGCTGTCCTTGCAGGCGAACTTCTGAAGAAGGCGGAAGGACTGCTTGACCAGGAGATACATCCGACCGTCATAACCAAGGGCTACAAGCTGGCGCGCGAGCACGCGCTCAAGACCCTGGAGAAGATAGCCAAGAAGGTCGAACTCAACGACACGGAAACCCTCCTGAAGATAGCGGTCACCAGCATGACCGGGAAGAGCGCGGAGCAGGCCAGCGAACACCTTGCCGGTCTGGCAGTTGAGGCGGTGAAGACCATCGCAGAAAAAAGCGGCGGCAAGCTGGAAATAGACACCGACAACATCCAGCTGGTCAAGAAGCAGGGCGGTTCCAATTCAGACACAGAGCTCATCAGGGGGCTCATCATAGACAAGGAAGTAGTGCACCCGGGCATGCCCAAGCGGCTGAACGGCGCCAAAATAGCCCTACTTGATTGCGCGCTTGAGATAGAGAAACCGGAAACCGATGCGCAGATACAGATAACCAACCCCGAGCAGATGCAGGCGTTCATGAACCAGGAGGACAAGATGCTGAAAGCCATGGCCGAGAAGGTGGCAGCTTCTGGTTGTAATGTGCTGTTCTGCCAGAAAGGGATAGATGACATTGCACAGCACTTCCTGTCCAAAAAGGGGATACTGGCGGCCAGGCGCGTGAAGAAGAGTGACATGGAGAAACTGGCCAGAGCAACAGGCGGCCGGGTCATAACCAGCCTGGAGGACATCTCCAAGGAAGATCTGGGCTATGCAGGGCTCGTGGAGGAGAAGAAGATCGCCGGCGAACAAATGATTTTCGTAAGAGACTGCAGGGAACCAAAGGCGGTAAGCATACTGCTAAGGGGCGGCACAGAGCATGTCATCGATGAGGTCGAGCGCGCGATGGAGGACGCGTTGGGTGGTGTTTCAAGCGCGTTGGAGACCGGCAAGATAGTCGCCGGCGGTGGCGCGCCCGAGGAAGCCGTGGCAAGGGCGCTGAGGGACTTCGCGCAGGGCTTCTCCGGAAGGGAACAATTGGCGATACTGGCCTTTGCTGAAGCGATGGAAGTCATACCAAGGACCCTGGCAGAGAACGCAGGCCTAGACCCCATAGACATCCTTGTGGAACTGAGGGCGGCGCATGAGCGCGGCCTGGCCACCTATGGCGTCGATGTATACACGGGCAAGATAGTGGACATGGCCGCTGCCGGCGTGATTGAACCATTGAAGATCAAGACGCAGGCAATCAGCTCGGCGGCCGAGGCGGCGGACCTCATACTGAGGATAGACGACGTGATAGCCGCCGGCAGGCTGGACAAGGGAAGCGCGATGCCACAGGGCGGCATGCCGCCTGGCATGGGCGAGTATTAGCCTTCTTTTTATTCCACTTCTCCAATCTTCTGTCATGCCTAGGGTAAGGTATCGACCACCACCTGAACCGCCGAAGCTGGTGGACAAGCTGATAGAGCTGCCGAAAGAGATGAAGCTCAGCAAGTGCCCCGAGGACGGGTTCGTCCTGCACGGGGACGAGTGGCTGCCGTTTGACCCGTTGAGGGCGGCCAAGAAGGCTGCTGTGATCAAAGGCGAGGTCGACGACTGGGAAATCCAGCCGGCCAAGGACGGCATGGAAGTAATAGTCACTGGCTGGCTGGGCGAGGGCCACCCGGCATCTGAAAGGCATTTTGTAAAGCTGACGTACAAGGACAGCCTGTGCAACGTGCACCAGGCCGCACGGGGCGGCTACTTCGAAGCAATCCTACAAATACGGGGCGACTGGATAGGGGAGAACTTCCACTTCATCGAGCACAGGCTTGAGGAACTCCAGCGAAAGGACAGGTATGCTTTCCACAGGGACAAGCCGGTCAAGGGCGGGCTGGATGTGATGGTAGGAAGCAAAAACGCGGCGTGGAAGGTGGCGCAGGAGCTCAAAATAAGGTTCGGTGCGGAGCTGACCAAATCAACGAAGCTCGTCGGGATGAAGGACAGCAAGCGCATCCAAAGATTGACTATAGCGGTGCGCTTCCCCGAACGGAAGGCTGTACCAAACATCGCAGAGGAAGAGGTCGGACAGCCGCTATTTAAGCCCTGAATCGGGTGTTAGTTGCATGCAACGTCGCAGAGGGCCGCGCGGCCCGCTGACACCGGAACAGGAAGCGGAAGAGATAGCGAGGACGAGGCTGCCCCACGAAGGGGAAGTGTTCGCGGTCGCCATAGAGATGCTTGGTGCCGACCGCATCAGGGGGGAATGTGACGACGGCTTCACGCGCATCTGCAGGGTGCCGGGGAAGATGCGCAAGCGGGTTTGGATAAGGCTGGGCGACCTGATACTGATAAAGCCGTGGGTTGTCCAATCAAATGAAAGGGCAGACATCGAATGGAAGTACACGCGCACGCAGGCAGGCTGGCTAAAGCGCAAGGGCTACCTGAAGAAGATACACTACGAGGGATGAGTCGCGCCGAATGCTTTATTTAGTTAATGTTGCCATTGTGGTTGTATGAACGCGGTCATGGAACTGCAGGACATAAGCTTCTCCTGGAACGGGGGCGAGAACCTGCACCACGTGACGTTTTCAGTGCGCAAGGGCTCGTTCACCGGAATGATAGGGCCCAACGGGGCCGGCAAGACCACGCTGCTGCGCGTAGCGCTCGGACGCCTACAGCCGCATCCGCACGGCTTGGTGAAAATTTTCGGAAAGCCGTTGGGTGAGTTCAAGGAATGGTGGCGGATAGGCTACGTGCCGCAGACGGCCATAGCGTTCGACAAGATTTTCCCTGCCACCGTAGAGGAAGTGGTAGGGATGGGGCGCTGCGGACGGCTCGGCCTGTTTGGCCGGCTCGGGCCCGCCGACCGAAAGGCAATACGCTCGGCACTGACCGCGACCAACATGATTGGAGTTGCCAAAAAAAGGGTAGGCGCGCTGTCAACGGGCGAGCAACAGCGGGTGATGATAGCCCGCGCGCTCGCCAGTGAGCCCGAACTGCTGATACTCGACGAGCCGATAGTGGGTGTGGACATAGCGGCGAGGCGGGAGTTCTATGCGATGCTGAAACGGCTGAATGACCGCGGACTGACGATCCTGCTGGCCAGCCATGACATAGACGAGATAGCCAGGCTGACGGACGAACTCATATACATCAATGACCGGACGGTGCAATACCTCGGCCCGACAAGGCGCTTCTTCGCCAGCCGGAAGATGACAGCGGTGGCGCGGGAGTTCCATCACAGGCGATAGAATGAGTGCAATTGCGGGACTGCTGGCGGCATTGGCCATCGGACTGATGGCACCCTGCATAGGGATGTTCCTGGTGCTGAGGCACCGCGCGTTCCTGGGCGACGGGTTCGCACACATCGCGCTGGGCGGGGTCGCGTTGGGCCTGATCGCGAGCATCAGTACGACCACGACGGCGCTGGTGGCAGGCATCATTGCCGCACTTGGCATCGGATGGGTCAGCGGTCACACCAAGCTCCCAAGCGACACAATAATCATGGTGTTCTTCGCGGGAAGCCTTGCGCTGGCGGCCATCCTGCTGAGCTTCGCACCAGAAGTAGATCTCGAGGGACTGCTGTTCGGCAACGCCAGCAACGTCACCGCGGCCGACCTTCCGCTGATAGGCGGCTTGGCAGTGATGGTGCTGATAATCATTGCTGCTGTCTATCGCCCGCTTGCATTTGCGACATTCGACAGCGAGGCTGCCCAGGTGGGCGGCGTACCTGTCAGGGCGCTCGATTATGGGCTGCTTGTGCTGACTGCGGTGGTGGTGATGTCTTCCATAAAGATAACGGGGTTGCTGCTGGTCGCGTCGCTGATAACCGTGCCCGCGGCCACGGCCATAATGTTGGGGCGCGGCTTCGCGAAGACAGCTCTTCTGGCAGGCGTGATATCGATAGCGGCCGTGCTCGGGGGGACCGCGCTGTCGATTGCCACGGGTATCGACAGCGGAGGCGTCATAGTGCTCTTTTCCGTGATAGTGTTCTTCGTCGTGCTGCCTTTCCGTCGGATTGCCGTCTAGCCGACACTTATTTGTAGCGGCCATGCATGTCTGGTATGCCCATTTCACGGAACGTCTGGCTGCTAGGCATCGTAAGCCTACTGAACGATACCGGCTCGGAGATGATGAACGCCGTGCTGCCGCTTTTTGCTACTAGCTTGGGCGCCAGCGGGTTCGCGCTCGGCATGATAGGCGGCCTGAGGGACGCGGCGGCAAGCTTCATCAAGGTATTTGCCGGCTGGTGGTCGGACAGGATAGGCAAAAGGAAGCCCTTCCTGTGGCTCGGCTATGGACTTGGCGGTGTCATGAAGCTAGTAATGTCGATGGCAACGAGCTGGCCCCAACTCCTGGTCATCAGCCCGATCGAACGCATGAGCAAGCTGCGCGACCCGCCGCGTGACGCGCTCATAGCTGACAGCGTACCTTTGCGGATACGGGGCGAAGCTTTTGGAATACAGCAGGCAATGGACCGGACCGGGGCGATAACCGGCTCGCTTATTGCACTTGCGCTTGTCGGCATAGGCTTGACGTTCTCACCCATAATCGCCCTGGGCGGACTGATATCGCTCAGTTCGCTTGTCGCGATAATGATGGTGAAGGACAAGCCTGCAAAGCCGATAATGCGCGGGCTCGGAGTCAGCCTGAAGGGGCTGCCGAAGGAGTTCAAGAAATACCTGGCTGTTTCAACTCTTTTCGCGCTTGGCAACTTCACATATTTCATATTCATAGCAAGGGCGAGCGGCTTCTTCACAGGAGCATTGGCAACCATTGCGCCGGTCGGGCTGTACGTGCTGTCAAACGTGTTCTTCGCGGCCGGCCTACCGTTGTTCGGCAGGATATCGGACAAGGTAGGGAGGAAGGAGATGCTTTTCGCGGGCTACCTCCTGTTCGCGCTAGTAAGCATAGGATTCGCAATGAACGGTGAGCTGGCCGGCCTTCTCATCCTTTTTGCCGCGTACGGGCTGTTCAACGCGCTGATTGACAGCAACCAGAGGGCTTATGTTGTCGACCTCGTGGGGCATGAACAGCGAGGAACGGCACTTGGGGCGTTCCACACGGCAGTAGGAACGGCGGCACTGCCAGCCGGAGCCATAGCAGGCCTGCTGTACCAGCTTGCTCCTGCATATGCGTTCATGTACGGCGCTGGAATGGGAATAATTTCTGCCGTGCTGCTGTTTACGATCGTGAGTAAGCGCTAGATCAAGCGCGCTTCAACTGTCTTCCAATCAATAGCACGGAAGAAAGCATCTATGTAGTCGGCACGCTTTATGCCATAGTCAAGCATGTAGGCATGCTCGAACACGTCCATGACCAGGAGCTTTACTCCGCCGGTGAGGTGGCCGACATCGTGCTCGTTTATCCAGACGTTGAACAGCTGGCCGGTCGCCCTGTCGAGATAGAGAACCGCCCAGCCTATTCCACGTGCAGAACCTACAGCCTTGAAGTCGGCGGCCCATGCGTCGAAGCTGCCGAACTGCTCGGCAATCCTTTTCAGGAGCGAGGAGTTCTTGTCCAGCGGCTTACCGCCCTTGACCATGTTTCCAAAGTAAAGATCGTGCATCCTCATGCCGTTGAACTCCCAGCCGAACCGTCTCCTCATTTCAGCGAGCTCATAGCTTGATTGACCGGCCTTCGCGGCTGCGCGGAACTTGTCGACGAGGTCGTTGGTGTTCTTGACGTAGCCTTCATAGAGCTTGAAATGATTTCTAAGCATGGTCTCGCTAAAGCCCGGTGTTCCAACCAAGCGCTCGAAGTTCTGTGCAGCGAAAGGCATGCTCAGCATTCTCCCCAGCCGCAGGCCTGGCACTTGGTGCAACCCTCGGCCTTGATGACCGTGCTGTTGCCACAGCTCGGGCAGAGGTCGAACTGGACCTTCTTCTGGAAGCTGGTCAACGGGGCCACGGGTTCGATTGACATTGCAAGGGTGTTGACGAGGGTCGGTATGATTTCCATTCCGCCATCGGGCTTTGCAGGATTGACGTTGAGGTAGCGGGAGGCGAGTATCTGTCCCATCGCATCTGGAACGGAGCGCACCTTGTTGGGACCGAAGCCCACGCTGTGCGCGCCGCCTATCCCTATCAGCTGGTCTACCACCTCGTTCACGCTTATGCCGCAGCGCAGGCTGAGACTGATCAAGCGTGCAAGCGATTCGGTCATGGCAGTGATGTCGGAGCCGGCCTTGCCTATGGTTGCAAAGAGTTCGAACGGCTTGTTCTGCGCCTCGTTTATGGTGACATACATCTTGCCTGCGGGGGTCTGAACACCGACGGTGCGTCCGGCGAGCTCTGATGGACGCGGGCGCGGGATGACCCTGCCCCAGAGGTCGGTCTCGGGCTTCACTTCCTTCTTCTCGTCCTTCGGCTTGGTGGCAAGGTTCAGGACCTGGTGGGCCTTGCTGCCGTCCCTGTATATCGTGATACCCTTGCAGCCGGTCTCCCACGCGAGCAGGTAGGTCTGCCTGACATCTTCAACAGTGGCGCTATTGGGCATGTTGATGGTCTTGCTCACCGCATTGTCGGTGTACTTCTGCCAGGCAGCCTGCATTTGCACGTGCCACGGCACTGCTATGTCGTGGCTGCTTACGAACACGCGCTGGATGTGCTCGGGTATCTCCTTTATCCCCTTGATCGACTTGTGGTTGGCGTCTATCTTTGCCCATAGCTCTGCGGATGTCAGTCCCCAATAGTTGTTCGATTCGGCGACCTTGCGGAAGATGGGATTGATCTCATAGAACACATCTGATTCAGCAGGCTTCTCGCCCTTCTTGATCGCATCAAGGGCCTTCGCATTGTAGCGCACATAGACTATCGAGAAGAACGGCTCTATCCCGCCACCCTGCAGGCCGGCGGCGATAGCTATTGTGCCCGTTGGCGCTATGGTGGTGCGGGCGCAGTTCCTGGGCTTCCCCCTCGCCCAGCTGCGATAGTTCGGGCTTTCGGTGTCATAAGCAGAGCCCTTGAAGTTCGGGAACACGCCGCGCTCGGTTGCGAGCTGGCAGGAGACCTCCAGGCACTGCTCGCCGATGAAGCGAGAAACTTCTTCTGCCTTGGTCAGCGCCTCCTCTGAATCATAAGGTATGCCCAGAAGGGCGAGCATCTCGGCCCAGCCCATCACGCCGAAGCCGGTGCGCCTGTTGCCCTTGGCCATCGCCTCTATCTGCGGCAGGGGGTAATTGTTGACGTCGATGACGTTGTCCATGAAACGATAAGCAAACCTAGCAACACTTCCAAGGCGAGCCCAGTCTATCTGCCCGTCCTTGACGAAGTTGCGCAGGTTGAGGCTGCCCAGGTTGCACGGCTCATATGGAAGCAGGGGCTGCTCGCCGCAAGGGTTGGTGCTTTCTATCTGGCCCAAGCTTGGTGTCGGGTTGCTGGAGCTGTTGTTGATGCGGTCCAGGAAAATCACACCGGGGTCGCCGGTCTTCCAGGCGTTCTCTACTATCTTGTCAAACAGCTCCTTTGCCTTGATCTTGCGGACGGCCATTTTTGTGTGCGGGTTTACCAGGTCAATCTCGCCGTCGCTCCTGGCCGCATCCATGAAGTTCGAATCAACAGCGACGGAGATGTTGAAGTTCTCCAGTTTACCTTCAGTCTGCTTTGCATCTATGAAGTCGAAGATGTCGGGGTGCCAGCAGGGCAGGATGCCCATGTTGGCCCCGCGCCTTGTGCCGCCCTGTTTCACATGTTGGGTGGTGTTGTCTATCATGAAGAACGGGCTCAAAGATCCAGAAGCTACTCCTTTGGTGGACTTGACGGTGTCGCCTTTCGGCCTTACCCTGCAGCCGGAGAAGCCGGTGCCGCCGCCGGACTGGTGAATCAGCAAAGTGTTCTTCAGGGTCTCGCCCCAGCCCTCGATGCTGTCCTCTATCGGCAGTACATAGCAAGCAGAGAGCTGCTGGAGCTCGCGGCCGGCGTTCATCAGGCAGGGTGAATTGGGAAGGAAGTCCCAACTGGCCATGATATCGTAGAAGCGGAGCGCCCATTCCCTGACCAGGGCCTGCGCATTCGGGTTTGTCCTAGCTAACTGGTAGAGGTTGCCAATGAAGCGCCTGTGGTTTGCTATCCGTGCGTTGTGCTCGCCGAGGCCGGAATGTATGAGGAGCAATTCGGTCTTCTGGCCGGAACCGGCATCTACTCCCTTCAGTTCATTGTTGACACCGGCAAGGATGTCCTGGCGGGGGACGAGAGGATCGTAAAGCAGCTCGGTCAGTGCTATGTTCTCTGCTATGCGCCACAACCATATCTCGACGGAAGGGTCGTCACGCAGGTACTTGTCCCTGATGACCTTCTGTTGGTTCTCAGTCAGCGCAACCTGCCGCAATGGCGGCGCGGTCTCCCTGAGCCTCTGGGCCGATGTCTCGGTGCGCGGGTCGATGCTCTGCAACTGTGTTGTCTCCACAATCATCACTCCTAGTTCTCCTTCTTTGGCGCCTGCGTTTCCTGCTTGAGGGCATTGAGCTCCTTCTCGAAGCTGCCGAGGTCGGTGAAGTTCCTGTAGACTGAAGCAAAACGGATGTAAGCGACCTTGTCAAGCTGCCTCAGCTTCTTTATCACGGCCTCACCTATCGCGCGGGTGGGTATCTCGGTGGTGAACGTCTTGCGCATCTCGGCCTCTATTTCGTCAACGGTCTTCTCGACCTGTTCCATTCCAACCGGGCGCTTCTGCAGGGCCTTCATTATGCCGGTCTTCATCTTGTCCCTGCTGAACGCCTCCCTTCTTCCATCTTTCTTGACGACCATGAGTTCCACGGGTTCCAGCCTTTCGTATGTGGTAAAGCGCTGGCTGCAGGCCAGGCACTCCCTCCGCCGCCTGGTATGCTCCCCGGAGTCCCTCTTGTCAACCACCTTGGTGTCGGACTGACAGTGCGGGCAACGCATCTAATCACATATAATATAGCTGTTAATCTGTATTGTGCAAAACACAAGTTCTTGTGGTTGATTTCCTGTGGAGCACAAGAGCTTGTGGGGGTTGCACACTTCGCGGGTCACATATAAACCGATTTCGCATCTGCAGACTATAGTTTGAAGGAAAACATAGGCAGGCTGTAATGCCCGCTTATGAAAAACAGCGGCTTTTTGCAGCTCTTTTGCCGTATAGGAGTTAAGGGATTGCCGTTCCTTTCACAAGTTTATATCCTTTCGACGACATTAGTGCGTGGGCGATATTCTGAAGTGTGGTAACTGCAAAGCACTATTATCTCTGAAGACCATCGGCTACGTGCAGGCAGACCACGGCCACAGGATCTACGAATGCCGTCGCTGCCACAGCCACAAGCGCCAGGCCAAGACGAAGAAGCTTTCCGGCTCCTGGCTACTGATCTCGTAAACGAAGCCGATTGCCCGTTTCTTTTTCTCTTGATCCATTATGCCTAAGCAGCCACCAGCTTCTCGTACGCCGGCAGAGGTCCGCGAACCAGGCGGAAACCGAGTTGGTCGTTCGTATTCATTTCATCGTTGGGATCAAAACGCGCGACCAGGCGGAAACAGTCGTCACGCGACACATCGTAAGAGTCCCAACAGCGATGAACGTCAACATTATCAAATGTAACAAATTGAAAATGCGTTTCGCTCCCATCCTGGTGGTCGTCGACGGTCTTGCTGGGAATACCGAACGGGGACCACTCGCGGACTATTCCACTCTCAGGGACCCATAGTTCGCCGACTTTCTTGCCGCATTCGGTGACGATGCGGCGACAGTATTCACGACCGCCCTCGGCCTTACCCTGCTTGCCTCTCTTCGACTTATGCAAACCGGTGGCTGTCCATTCAATGTAAGGTTTCCTATCGGGATTGCGACCGAAGTAATCGTCAAAAACGGAATCCCTATAACCGGCCTCGCCCAAGACCTTCAACTCCGCAGCGGTTGGGAGACGGAAACCTTGCGCCTGCAATAGCTTGCCCGCTTGCTCGCAAGTAACGCCGGCAATAATACTGCCGTCACCGTCGCGGGCCAAACCCGGGGAATATTCGATATCGTAGGCGGGACGCCGGACACCTGCACCGACTGCCTCATCTATGCGCCGCACGACCAACTTGGGAACTGCTATCCCTGTCATGTTTAAGTCGCAGTATCGAAAACCTCTTAAAACTACCGCAACAGCCGTAAGAGCAGCATGCTGTAGTCGAGCATTACGCAGCTACTTGCCAGCGAGCTTGTGTCCCTTAACGAACTTCCACAGTTTTTTAGTCATTTCAGCGGGACCCAACGCACCGGTGCCGAACACCTTGCCGAGGGGCACGTCAGCCACCTTCTTGAAGCTCACGTGGTAGCCGCCGAACGGTTTCTTTGCCATGCGCATTGTTGCGCAGGCCGGAATATAAGCTTAAATCCGCGGTGATGCCCGGCCAGGACATCTGGCGGCGCAAGACTACTTCATCCTAGAGAACAGGAAGCCGCCGAGTGCGACCATCACTGCGGTGAAGGCCGCGAGAACTCCAATGTCGAGCAGCAGCGGGAACGATGAGGCACCGAGAAGCACGCCGCGCAACGCATCCACACCGTAGGTCACAGGATCTATTGCGACGAGCGGCCCGAGCCACGCAGGCAGGTTGTTGATAGGATAAAGAGCACCGGAAAGGAAGAACATGGGCCATATGACGAAGCTGGATATCATGCTGAAGCCCTCGGGGCTGGACAGCTGGCTGCCTATGCCGAGGCCTATGCTGACCGTCGCGAACGATAGGAGCAGCAGGACGACATAAGCAAGGACGATCTGCAGGATGGTGAAATGCATGCCGAAGAACACGCCGACCACCAGAAGAAGTGTAGCTTGGAGCATAGCATCCGTGCTGCCGCCGACCACCTTGCCGAAGAACACGGCGGTGCGCGAGGCAGGCGCAGCGAGTACCTCCTTGAGGAAGTCTATCTTGCGGTCCCAGATTATGTAGACGCCGAAGAAGATGCTGGTGAAAAGTATCGACATCGCCAGGATGCCGGGATAGATGAACTGCTGGTAACCTACGCCGCCCACGTTCATTCCGGACAGGCCGCTACCGAACACGGCAAGCCAGAGAATGGGGGTTAGCACGCTGCCAACGACCCTGCTTTTCTCACGTTGCCAGACCTTAATCTCGCGCAGCCATATGGCGTAAACAACACGCAGATCGTCCTTCAGCCAACTCATGCTCTCACCGTCTCGCTCCTTATCACGCGCTCGAAGAAGCCGCCCTCCGCATCTGCCTCACGTATCTGGCGGCCGGTGTAGTGCAGGAAGACGTCGTTTAGGGTGGGCGTACGTACCTCGACGTTCTCGACGCGGCCAGTCACCTTCAGCAGCGCCTGCAGGTTCCGCGCCGCATGGTCAATGGTCAGCATCACCTCGGAGTTCGCCTTTCGGGCGGCCTTCACGAACCTGAGCTTGCGGACCCTTGCAAGATTGACCTTGCCCTTCAGCATGACGACATCACCGCCGAGCTTCTCCTTCAGCTCGCGCGGAGTGCCCAACACAACGATCCTTCCGTGGTCTATGATGGCTATCCTGTCGCACAAGGCGTCAGCTTCCTCCATGTAATGTGTAGTAAGAAGGATGGTGACGCCGCCGCGCTTTGCCAGGCTCTTGATGTAGTTCCAGATGACTTCGCGCGTCGCAGGGTCAAGACCAAGGGTCGGCTCGTCGAGGAAAAGGACCTTGGGCAGGTGCAGCAGGCCGCGCGCAATCTCCAACCTCCTTCTCATTCCGCCGGAGTAGGTCTTGACCGGGTCGTCGGCGCGGTCCGAAAGATCCACAAGTTCCATCAGCTCCTTGATGCGCTTCCTCCTGAGCTCTCGCGGCACGCCATAGAGCAGGCCGTGCAGCTCGAGGTTCTCCCTTCCGGAAAGCAAATCATCAACACTCGGCTCCTGGAAGACTATCCCTATGCTCTTCCTGACCTGCAACGATTGCGTAATAACGTCGAAGCCGTTTACGATGGCCGTACCTTCGGTGGGCTTCGACAAAGTGGACAGCATGTTGATGAGGGTGGTCTTGCCGGCGCCGTTCGGCCCCAGCAAACCGAAGACCTCGCCTTCATTGATGGAAAGGTCAACCCTGTCGACGGCCTTGAGCTTGCCGAAATGCTTGGATATCGCCCCGGTGCGTATCTGCGCGCGCATGCAGGAAGCTTCCTATGGGAGTTTATTAAGCCTGCGTCTGCGCGGGCTGCGTCGCGGGCGCGTGGCCGTTGAACTGGTGCAATGACAGCTGGTTGTCCGGTGTTTCACTAAAGCAGCGGTCGCGGTATGCGCAGCGCCGGCACATCCAGCCGAGCTCGTCCCTTACCCTTGCCTCCGGAAGCGGCAGCGTACCTGCGGTCAGGTGGGTGTGCAGCCTGCTGAAGCGATCAAGAACAACGGCAGCCTCGCCCTCGTGGTACGGAACTGTGTAGGTCTGGCAGCGCAGCGTGTTCTTCTCTATGTACAGCAGTACGCCATCTTGTATCTTGAGCGCGTGCATGTAGAGCTGCAGCTGCTGCACGTGCTGCGGCTGCGGGCCGTCCTGGTCCAGCCTTGAAGTGGACTTGACCTCGACCAGAAGCTTGCGATTGTCGGACTTGACCAACAGCAAATTATCTATGCGGCCCGATATCACGAAGTCGCGTATCTGTATCTTGAAGGGCAGCTCCGTTTCCAGCAGTTGTACGTGCGGGTTCTTTTCACTTCTCATTACCTCGGCCACAAAATGGTGGAGGATGTTACCGGCCTCGAATATCTTCACCAGCTCCGCCGGAGTGGGCAAAGGGAACTTGTAGGTGTACCAGGTCTCGCGGAGGCACTTGCCTATCTCGCTCGGGTAATACTTGCCGACCGTCTTCGGCTTGAACTCGCGCGCCAGGTGGTTGTCAATCAGGTGGTTGAAATCGAAAGGCTCGCTCATGCGACAAGTGATGCCGCAGGTGAGATATATGTTCAGCTCTCCGATGCCCGGCGGCCGCTGGGCAGTATCCAGCCCCAGCCAAGATATGTGCCATCCTCCTTGAAGCGCACGAAGGCGGTGTTCTTCCTGCCAACAACAGCGACCTCCAGCGCGAGGTCGGTCTCACCAGAGAAAGGGACGTGGAAGTCCACCAAGCAATCAACCTTCAGGCCGCTGTCCTTCTCGAACCGTGCTGCTACTGAACGCAGAAGCTGCTCGACCATGAACCAACTTGACCGGAATGGCATTTAACCTTGATTTTACGGCAGCTGACGACTACGGCGGCTGCTTTGAACTCGGGGTCCGCAGTTAAGGCACCATTATAACCATTGCGGCGCACTAATCTTGTATGAGTTATACCTGCGCCAGCTGCGGTAGGACGTTCCGCTTCCCGCAGTGGGAATGCGGCTCATGCAGGGCCGACTTCTGCATCAGCTGTGCCGAGCGGGCCGTCCAGCACGCGCACTGCGCCGCGCCGATAAGGCCGTTCGCCATACCGGCCGCGCCCGTGGCAATAGACAACATGATACCCGATGCAGGTTAGGCTTAAGTTCCATCCCTGACCAGTCATTCTGTGATAAAGGCGGTCCTGTTCGACCTCGACAACACACTGGTAAACTTCTGGCGTATGAAGGACCAGGCGGTCGATGCAGCGCTTGAGGCGATGCTGCGCGCCGGGCTGCGCATGGAGAAAGGCAAGGCAAGAAAACTCCTGTTCAAGCTGTACCGCGAGCACGGGATAGAATACCAGCGGATATTCCAGCTCTTCCTAAGGAAGAGCATCGGCAGGATAGATTACAAGATACTTGCGGCCGGAATCCACGCGTACAGGAAGGTCAAGGACGCGCAGATGGTGACATACCCTTCGGTCAAGCCGGTGCTTGCCGGTCTAAAGAAGCGGTACAAGCTCGGCATAATCAGCGACGCACCGAGCCTGCAGGTATGGCTCAGGCTGACAGAGCTGGGCATCACCGACCTTTTCGACCTGGTGATAACGCCGTCCGAGACCAAAGCCAGGAAGCCGAGCGGGCTGCCGTTCAAGCTGGCGATAAGGATGTTAAAGCTGAAGCCGGGCAAGATAGCGATGGTCGGTGACTGGCCGTCGCGCGACATAGAACCCGCAAGGAAGGTAGGCCTTGTAACCGTCCTTGCGCGCTACGGCGCTACCGGGAAAGAAAAAGGCAATCCTGACTACGTCATCGATGATATCCGCGAGCTGCCGGGCATCCTCTCCCGTTCATAATTCGGCCCGACCAACCGAAGCCTTTTAAACTTCCCCGTGAAAGCCGCACTGATGAGCAGGCAGAAGTGGCGAGAAACACTTGCCGACCCGGGCCAGCTGCGCAAGACGTTCGGAGGCGTTTTCGACAGCAGGACAATCATGACGCTGTCCAAGCTGCTTCAGGGCGGCAAACTGGCGAGCCTGGAGAGCGTCATCAAGCAGGGCAAGGAGAGCCTTGTGCTGGCCGGGCAGGGAGAGAAGGCGCCGGTCGCAATCAAGGTGTATGCGGTGGAAGCTGCAAACTTCCGGCGAATGCAGCCCTACTTGGAGGGTGACCCGCGGTTCAAGGGCCTGCGCGGCGACCGTGCTTCAATAGTCAGGGCGTGGGCAATGAAGGAGTTCAAGAACCTGATGCGCGCCCGCGACGCCGGAGTGAAATGCCCTGAACCGATAACGGTCAGGGACAACGTGCTAATCATGGGCTTCTTGGGCGACTATCCGCTGCCTGCGCCGAGGCTCACCGACAGCGACGTAAGCGACGCGCAGGGAGTCTACGAGCAGGTCATAATGGCCATGCGATTGTTATGGAACAAGGCAAAAATAGTCCATGGCGACCTGAGCGAGTACAACATCCTGCTGTGGAACGATCAGACGTGGCTGATAGACTTCAGCCAATCGGTGGTCAATGAACACCCATTAGCAACTGAACTGCTGGAGCGCGATGCAAGGAACATCGCCAAGTTCTTCAAGAAACTGGGCGTGGATACGGACGATGAAAAGGTGCTGTCAGAGGTCACAAAACCTTTTTAACAGGCGTTAACAGGTGAAGTCATGCTTGAAGCGATACTAGTTCCCGAGGAGCGCGTGAAAGTGTTCACGCAGGAAGTGAAGGAGAAGCTGGAGAACGAAGCAGGTGTAACGATGAAGATAGAGGACAACGCGGTGGTGCTCGAGGGTGAGGGGCTCGAGATGCTCGGAGCCAAGAACTTCATCCGCGCGGTCGGCCGGGGCTTCAGCCCCGAGCGGGCATGGCAAGTACTAAAAGAGGACCAGGTGCTGGAAGTGATAGAGCTCGGTAAACTCAACGAAGCGCAGCAAAAGAACGCGAGGGCGCGCATCATCGGGACCGAGGGGAAGATGCGCGAGAAGATAGAAGAGAGCACGGGTGCGCTGGTCAGCGTGCAGGGCAAAACCGTGTCGCTGATAGGAACATGGGACGATACGCAAAAGGCGCGCCTGGCAATAGAAATGATAATAAAAGGTGCCGAGATGACAACTGTCAGCAGGCACCTGATGAGGTTGGGTAGACGTGGCCGAGCGTGAGAGCAAGATAAAGACCGCGGAAGAGATGGCTGGCAAGCTGCGCGAGATAAGCATAGCAGAGTTCTTCGAGAAGAACAGGCACCTTCTCGGCTTCGACAACCCGGCGAAGGCATTGCTCACTGTAGTCAAGGAAGCCGTTGACAACAGCCTGGACGCTTGCGAGGATGCGCGCATACTTCCAGAGGTCAAGGTAAGCATACGCGAACCCCGGCAGGTGTTCCGCATACTGACGGAGACTGGCGAGGAAATAGCCAGGGTCGTAAAGGAGGACAACAAGGTACAGATGCAGGTCGGTGACGAGAAGGCGAAGCTTACAGAGACCAAGGAGCCGAAGAAATCGGAAACGGTATACTTGTTCCAGCATGATGTGGACACGTGGAAGTTCAGGGTCTACAGGACGGAGAAGAAAGGCGAGGATGGAAAACCATTCACGGAAGAAAGCTACGAGGCGGTCCGCGGACGGACCGAATTCAAAGTGGCCAAGCAGCCGGCGGACCGCTATCTGATCTCGGTAGAGGACAACGGACCAGGAATAGTGAAGGAGCACATCCCGCGGGTGTTCGGTAAGCTGCTTTACGGAAGCAAGTTCGCGGGCGGCAAGCAGGGGCGCGGCCAGCAGGGCATCGGCATATCTGCGGCATTGCTTTACGCGCAATTAACAACCGGCAAGCCGGCGCGAATCTGGAGCAGGACATCTGCAAGCAAACCGGTCCACTACTTCGAGCTGAGGATAGACACCACGAAGAACGAACCGATAATAGTCGATGAGCGCACGATGAAGGAGCTCGATGGCAAGGGCCTGCGCGAGCACGGCATCAGGGTGGAGCTGGAGGTGGAAGGCAAATACATCCAAAGGCACCACAGCGTCGAGGAATACATGAAGCAGGCCGCGGCCGTCAACCCGTTCGCACACCTGACATACGTGGAACCAGACGGTACTGTAATAGATTTCCCGCGCGCCGTAAACGAGCTGCCACGTCCTGCAAAGTCCATGAAGCCGCACCCGCACGGTGTGGAGATGGGCATGCTCGAGCGGATGTTGAAGCTCACAGACAGCAGGGTGCTCAGCGGATTCCTGGCCAAGGAGTTCGTGCGCGTGGGCGGGCAGGCGGCGAACGAAGTGATAAAACTTGCGCGGCTCAAGCCCGACATGAAACCCAAGGACATGGACCACGAGCAGGTCGAAAGGTTGTGGAGGACGTTGCAGAACTATGCCTTCATGAAGCCGCCGATGGACGCGCTCAGCCCGATCAGCGAAGAGAAGTTCATGGAAGGCGTGAAGAAGGAATACAAGCCTGAGTTCTTAGCTGCTGTGACGAGGCCTCCGGCGGTCTACAGAGGCAACCCGTTCCAGATAGAAGTGGTGATGGGCTATGGAGGTTCACTTCCATCACAAGGTCCGGGAAAGCTGCTCCGTTTCGCCAATAGGGTTCCGTTGCTTTACCAGGCGGCCAGCTGCGCCACCACCAAGGCCGTCCAGAAAGTGGAATGGCGGCACTACGGACTGGACCAGACAAGCGGAATACCGCAGGGTCCTGTGGTCGTAGCCGTGCACATGGCCAGCGTATGGATACCTTATGTTTCGGAAGCGAAGGAGGCAATCGACCCCTATCCCATCATAATCAAGGAGATGAAGCTCGCCCTGCAGGAAGCGGCGCGGCGCCTGCAGAAGTACATGTCAGGCAAGAAGCGGAAGGAAGACGCTGCGCAGCGCACCAGCCTGTTCGAGAAGTACATACCGATCGCCGCGGAAGCAATAGCCAAGGTCGCGGAGGTGCCGGAGGGAAAAATACAGACCGCGCTGCTGGGAATGCTAAATAAGGGCGAAGTGGTCAAGGAAGCGGAACAGGCCCCAGATGCGGAGAAAGTTCCTGAAGGCGAAATAAAAAAGACGCTGAAAACGGCCGGTGAGAAATGATGGCAAAGGACGAAACGAAACAGAAAGTCAAGCAGATGGGAACCAAGCTTGCCAAGGACATCGAGAGCAATAAGAACCCGACGTTCGACGTCCCCATACGTGCGCTGAGCAACGTCAGCTTCGACCCGAAGACCAGGCTCATCACGCTGGGCAACAAGACCGCAAAGAGGTTCTTCTTCAACGTGGCGCACGTGCGCAAGTTCGTTCAAACGATAGAAGCGGCTGCCACCGCCAAGGACCTTCTCGAGGCGGGCAAGCACCTCAGCCTCAGGGAGGTATTCTACAAGATGAAGAGGACGATACCGGGCACCCAGATCAACGTGGTGGACGAGCAGGAGGAAAGCAACAAAGCGATAGAGGACATGGAACTCCTCACCGGGCAGAGCCGCGAGCAACTGCACATCAACGCCAACAAGAACGGTTCCGCTGCAGGGAAGATAATAATCGAGGACAAGGGAGACTTAATAGATTGGTCGAAGCTCGGTTCCGGCGGCTGGAGCATACCGAGCAACGTCGAGGACATCCGATTCAAGAAAGTCGATGCCAAGTTCGTGATCTACGCCGAGAAGGCGGCCGAATGGGAACGGATGCACGAGGACAGGGTATGGCAGAAGATGGACTGCATAATCATCGCGAGCCAGGGCCAGGCGACAAGAGGGGTAAGAAGGCTGCTACAAAGGTTGCACGAGGAACACAAGCTGCCCATCTACGTGCTTGTCGACCTCGACCCCTGGGGAACGTACATCTACAGCGTCCTGAAGTTCGGCTCCATCGGCCTGGCACACATCAGCGAGAGGCAAGCAATCACCGGTGCACGATACCTTGGACTGACGCCTGACGACATAACAAAGTACGACCTGAAGAAGCACCTCATCAGGTTCGAGGACGTCGACCTGAAGAGATTAGAACAGGTCAAGAGCTACCCGTGGTTCAAGGAAAACAAGAAATGGCAGGAGTTCTTCACCAAGATGGGTGCGCTGAAGGGCAAGGTCGAATTGGCGGCATTAACGAGCAAGGGCATCACGTTCCTGTCTGACAAATACATCCCGGAAAAGATCAAGAACAAAGACTGGATTGAGTGATTTGACTTACCTTCCGCGCCTCCGGGAGCTCGAGCAACGACTTCTCAAGGAGCACGGCCTTCCAAAGAAACCAATAATAGCAATAGGCGGCTGGTCAGGTACAGGAAAAGACACGGCGGCTTACAACTTACAGAAATTGCTGGCCAAGGATGGCATAAGGCTTGATGTGTTCGTGGCCGGTGACATCTTCCGGGCAGCAGCGCGCAAGGCAGGATTCAGCGAACGCGAACTAGAGAAGTTCAGCGCTTCATTGCAGAGCGAAGACCTCGACATAAAAGTCGACAATGAGCTACTGGAGCAGGCGCTCACCAAAGGCGGTATCTTCGTCGGCAGGCTCGCTCCTGCCGTAATTGGAGAGCATGGCATCAAGATATGGATAGAGACCGATTCCAAAGTCATTGCCGAAAGGATAAGCAATGACAAAGAACGAAAGGAATACGGTATGCCAATCGCCGAGCTTGCAAAACGGATTGCCGAAAGGAACGAGGTTGACGCTGTACGCTACAAGAAGATATACGGAATCGACCCGGAGAAACTTAAAACAAAGTACGACCTTATTCTGGACAACTCCAAGCTGACCAAAGAGCAGGCGGCAAAGAAGCTTTACGATTTTGTGCGGCCGCGGCTCAAGGCTTTTAAATAAGTCCGCACCCGAAAGACAATGGGGTGGTAGCTCAGACCGGGAGAGCGAGCGGCTGAAGACCGCTATGTCGCGTGTTCAAATCACGCCCATCCCACCAGTCAATAGCTTTACTTGAAGAACTTCTTGGCACCTTTCCTGACCTGTTTAACCTCGGTGGAAACTTCTTTGGTGGCCAACTTCAGACCCTTGAAGAAGCTGGTTGTAAGCTTGCCTTTCTCATAAAGCTCCACATACAAGACGGTGAAGTAGGTGGATTTCAAAGTCAGATAAAGCACCTGTTTAATGAAAAATAACGACAGGAAGAGCACTACGGCCGCCAGTAAGGCGGTCAAGAGGCTCGTGAAAGACCATAGTACTGCAAAAAAGATGATACAGACCAGGAGGATTACCGCATTCACTACCCACATTATCATATCGAAGGCAAAACCTCCGACCAGATATTCGGGTATATGACGAAGGATGTTTGGCATGATTTTCAGAGACTCGAAGAAGTTGCGTTTGCTTATTATCATGTCCGGTAAGACTATGTAGACCGCGTAAGTCCATCCCTGCTCTATTATGAATGACACACTTCTCATCAATATAGAGAATATAGCGCCTACTATCCCCTTTCCACCACCCGACCTTAATTTTGATGCTATGATACCTATCGAAAAGCTGGCGATTGCAAATGCCAGTATATCGAAAAAGTTAGACATAGCACGCCTGAAACCGTCCCAAAAAGTCGGCTCCTTGCCCTTTAGGGCCTGAGAAACCATCCAGCAGTTGATTGCTCCGCAAAAGGTATTTATGAAATATGTTAGCACCGAGAGCGTTGCCAAACATATCAATATTACCTGTGCGGTAAGAAACAGCTTGCCCAAGAGCAGTGTCATGCCTATCAGCAGAATCGGTACCAAACTCGCGATGAGCATGATAATGAAAGGCAACACCAGCTTAGGATGCTCCCTAACCATCCCGAAGGTACGTTTAAAAATCTCTGCAGAGTCGCTGAGCCTATCGCGGATGTATCCCATGTTAAACCATTACATTAGGCCTGCTTAAAAACATGCGTTTTTAAGAAAGGTCTCCTCAATTGTGTCATGGGATTTTTCACAGACATGAAAAACGCTGGCGTGGGCATGGTAAAGAAAGCGGCTGCAGCGGCATCGAAAGACGACATGATAGCTGACAGGTTGTTTTCCATCGTAACAGCAACAAAAGCCGTCATGATAAATTCTGTTAGAGGGGCCGACATTCATAAGGCCACATTCGAAGTGGGGGATGTGCTCCTTGACGTGACAATCCAGAGGAGGACACAATCGTCAAACACAAGGGTGGTCGGGTTGCCTATTTCCCTCGCGACAATGCCTACGATGTGCGATATCACGTTCAAGATTTACAAGAAACCATCCGGATTCTTAGGAAGCCTCATAAAGCCTGGAAAGACAATGAAATACGTCCTAAATGCCGATGACTACATAGATGACGACTTGAAGATCAAGAACCCATCAAATCTGGATAAGAAACTTTCCGAGTACCTTAAGGCTACCGGACTTTAGGTCATCACACCCATCCCACCACTTCATAAACCTTTCTTGCTTTCATGTCTCATGCCGAACCTTTTCGTATGGGACTTCCACGGGACGCTCGAAAGGGACAATGACAAGGTAGTCCATATCGTCTGCAACCGTGTTCTACAGGAGCAGGGCATCACTCGCCCAGTATCGATGGAGGAAGTAGTCGCGTTGTACGGCGTACCGTGGGCGGGATACTTCAGGCACCTTACGGACTCGAAAGATGAAAATTACATACAGCAACTTTGCACACGGGCCACAGAACTTAGCAGGAAAATCTCTCCAATGTACACCAAGCCAGCTGATGGTGCCGAAGAGCTTCTGGCCTCGCTCAAACGTGCCGGCCATACCAACATCGTGCTGTCTAACACGACGCCGGACCGGCTGCTGGAGTTCGTGCAACTCGTCGGCCTGACAGGATACATCGATGACTGCATCAGCTCGGAGGGTGACAAAACCGCCAAACTCAAGAAATGGCTGGACGGCAAGCGGTTTGACAGGATATTCGTCATAGGTGACCGCGAGCCGGACATAGAAGCGGGACTGGCGGTCGGTGCGACGACCATACTTGTAACAAAGGACAGCCGTCCGTCGCGTGCGCACCACCGCGTGCAGAGCCTGTTGCAGATTCCGAGGCTGTTGAAATAAGTCAATCGCCGATGTCGGCTGCGGGCCTTTTAACGCTTGCCGAACAACTTCTCTCGTGCTAGTCCGGGTCATACCCGTCGGACGGCCATCACAGGCCATAATGGAAGCAATAGTCAACGGGCTGCCGCAATACAGCGGCATAAAGGCAAAACTTCTCACAAGCATGACGGTGCCCAAGGAAACATGGAACCAGTGGAGGAAGCAATACAACGCGGAAGCGATGATGGGCCTGCTCAACGGCAACCAGGCGGCCCAGTTCATCGGCAAGAGTGTGCCGACGCTCTTTGTAACGGACGTGGACATCTACTTTGACGGCCTCAACTTCGTGTTCGGCCTCGAAGACCCGACGCTCGCGGCATGCATGGTCAGCTTGGCAAGGTTGAGGCCGGAGTTCTACGACCGGAGCCCGAACAATTTCCTGCTATCGGAAAGGGCGGTGAAGGAGGCCGTACACGAGATCGGCCATCTGCTTGGCCTCGAGCACTGCAGGCACAACTGGTGCGTCATGTCCTTCAGCCCAAGCGTCGGCGAGGTCGACCAGAAGAAGAGCGAATTCTGCAGCGACTGCCAGATCAAGGCGAGGACCCGCGGAATCGAGCTGTAGCTATTTTTAAACTGCCGGCAGCAAGCAAGCACGATGGAAGGAAGGCTCGCCGAGGACCGCGTCGTCATCGATGACCCGGCCGGCAAAGAGCTCCACGAGAGCGGCTGGTACGGCAATATCGAAGACGGCAAACTGGTTCTCGAGCTATTGGAAGCCGTACTGCTGGCCGAGCGCGGGCGCATCGAGGTCAGCAGCGCCGGCAAGAAGATGAGTTTTGCAGAGCTGTACCGCTATGCCGCCGCGCGCGACCCACGTTTCGTTGCAAGGTACGCGGTCTACTACGACCTGCGGGAAAGGGGCCTTCCTGTACGCTCCGGTTTCAAGGGCTCGGACTTCCGCGTGTATGACAGGGGTGCAAAGGCCGGCGAAGCTGAGAAGGTAAAGTGGATAGTGTTCGCAGCGAACGAGGACGAACCTGCCGCGCTCGAACAGCTAGGCAAAGCGATCAAGCTGGCCGCGAACATCCGGGCCCTAGCACTGTGGGCGGTCGTGGACAACGACCTCGACGTCACCTACTACATAATCAACGAGCTGGTGCCATAGATGGGAAAGAAAAAGAAAGCCGAGGAGCAGAAACCGCGGACCGTAGAGGCCATAATGGCAGAGGGGCGGGCGGTCATCTGGAACCGCGAGGCCGGCCAGAAGATGTTCGAGGAGGAATATACCGGCAAGTGGAAGGAGGACAGGCTGGAGCTTGCGCTCGTTGAAGCAATGCTGCTGCTGGAGCAGGGAAGGATAACCATCAAGGACGGTGAGGGACGCGAGATGGATGCGGACGACTTCAAAGCATTCGCATCAAAGAAGGACCAGCGGTTCCTGAACCGCTATGCGGTCTACAAGGACCTGAGGAGCAGGAACCTGCCGACACGCACAGGGTTCAAGTTCGGCACGGACTTCCGCGTCTACGACAGGGGTGTCAAGCCCCTGCAGCGCGGGCCCAAATCCGCCAAAGAGCATACCAAATGGATAGTGTTTGCTGTGGCCGAGGGTTACACGTTCAGCTTCCCCGAGCTCAGCAGGGCGGTCAGGCTGGCGCACAACATAAGAGCGAACATGTTGTGGGCGGTCGTGTCAGAAACCAACGAGGTCCACTACTACCAGGTCACGTTCTTCAAGCCGTGACGTGAATCCCGCACCTTTATATCCATCTTTTGAGGAGTTTGATGTATGCTGGTTTCTGAGATAATGGACCGCGATGTGCTGTCAGTTTCTCCGGACGACAGGGTGACGCACTTCATGAGCCTGATGGAAAACAAGAACGTGCACGAGGCTCCTGTCCTGGAGGGGAAGAAGCTGGTAGGGATGATCCGTTTCGATACCCTGGTCAAGAAGGGCATCACAGAACCGAACAAGCAGAAGATACGCAGCCTGATGGACTTCCCGCCGGCCACGCTGGCGCCGGAAAACACCATAGAAGAAGCAGCCGACCTGCTTTTCCGCAGCGGTCTTAGGGCGCTGCCGGTCCTCGACGGAAAGGCCGTGGTTGGCGTTGTGAGCACATGGGACATACTCGTAGAGGCGGCAAAGACAAAGACCTTCCGCCAGACAAAAGCTGAGGCTGTCATGAGCGTGGCCGAGGTAGTCGCGCAGGACAGCGACATCGGGACGGCAAGGGTGATGATGCGCGAGCGCGGAATAAGCAGGCTGCCCGTTGTTGATAATTCAGGCAAGCTGGTCGGGGTGCTTGCGGTCAACGACCTTCTGAAAGCAATCAGGAGCCCGCGGGAGAAGATGGCATGGTACGGCATGGCCGCTGAGATGGAACGGATAGTGAGCCTGCCGGTCAGCAACATAATGAACGACAGGCCGCCCACAGCAGGCCCAACAGAGAATCTCAGCGAGCTGGTGCGGCTGATGGACAATTACAAGCACTCGGGCATCACCATCACGCAGGGCAGCGTACCGATTGGCGTGGTCACTGTCAAGGACCTGTTGGAGGTCTATGTAGCGGGCCTGGCGGCGAAGGGCGTCTATTATCACGCAATCGGGCTGGAGGGCGAGGACGAGGCAACGACGGATACCATCCACAGGGAAATAAGGGACACGTTGCAGAAGGTGGCGACGATGACTCCAGTGCAGTTCGCGTTCCTGCATTTCAAGAGGCATGAGGCCGGCGGACTAAGAACCAAATGGTCTGTACGGGTAAGGGTGCGGACGGCAAAAGGCATGCTCATGTCCAAGGCGTGGGCATGGGACGCGAGGGACGCGGCCAGGCAGGCACTCGGCCACCTTGAGCGCGGCATGGTCAAGGGCAGGGAGGAAAACAGGACCAAGCTGCGGCGCAGCATGAAGAAAATGAAAGAAGCGTTGCGGCTCGAGGTCCAGTAAGTGATCGGATGCAGACAATCTGCGACCGCTGCGAGCTTAAGGTCAAGGAAGTAGGAAGACTGAACAAGGTGCGCTGGAAGGGCCTCACACAGATGCTTTGCAAGAGCTGCAAGCGCCGCGTCAAGCTCGCATACAACTGATTCTACAGATATTCGTCTTCCCAGCGGCGCCAGCGGCTCTCCGGCATTCTCAAAGGCCTGCTTCTCGGCTGTGGTATCTCACCGAAACGGTCGCGCCAGCGCCAGCCAAGCAGCAAACCGATGACCAGGCCAGCCAGATGGGCGGCGTTGGCCACGCCTGTCGGAACAAAAAGACCCAGAAGGTCACCAGCAGCCCACACGATAACCGCCGCAGACATGGGCATCGGCACCCAACTAACATAAACGGTCATGCGCGGCCTCAGAATGGCGAGCGCACCCATCAGGCCGAATATCGCGCCGCTCGCACCCAGGCTCGCGGTATAGAGCGGGACGGTAGCAATGCCTCCGACAATACCGGCAACAAAGAACAGCAGCAGCCAGCGGCGATGCCCGACTATGCTTTCCAGAATGCTCCCAAAGAGCAGGAGCCCGAACATGTTGTAGAACAGATGTTCGAAGCTGCCGTGCGTGAAGACGGAAGTAAGCAGGGTCCACGGTCTCGCGAAAACATCTGCCGAAACGAGCACGAGCTGGTCTGTCAACGGTTCAACTGCAATCTGCAGGATGAACACGGCCGTACAAAGTATCGTAATCCGGACGGACCACAAATCGAGGGCGCTCATTTTAGTCGCTCGGCAAGCCAGCTCTCGAGCTGGGCAATCTTTACGCGGACCTGCTCGGTGGTGTCCCTGTTCCTCACAGTGACCGCGCCGTCCTTTAGAGAATCGTAATCGAAAGTAACCGCGAACGGCACGCCGACCTCGTCAACGCGGGCATACCTTCTACCGATGCTGTCTGAGGGGTCAAAGATGACATCGAAGCGTTTCCTTAGGGTTTTGGCGAGTTCCTCGGCCTTGACATCGAGCCCGTCCTTCTTGACCAACGGGAAGACGGCGACATGGTATGGTGCCAGGATCGGGGGCAGAGAGAGCCACGTCCGCTTGCCATCGTTGTGCCATGTTGTCAGCATCAGCATGAACAGCGTCCGGTCTATCCCAAAGGACGGCTCATACAGGTTCGGCAGGATGTGCTCGTTGTCCTCGAACACATCGAGCTTCTGCTTGCTGTACTGCTGGTGGCGGCTAAGGTCATAATCGCCGCGCCATGCATTGTTCACCGCTTCGACCCAGCCGAAATCGGTCTTAACCTCGAAGTCCCAGTGCGCCTTGGAGTAGTGGGCACGCTCCTCCGGGGTAAGTTCCTTGAAGCGCAGGTGTTCGCGCGGGAATCCCAAGCTTTCGTAGAAGCGCTGCACCTTCGCCAGATAGAACGCAATAAGCTGGTTGGGTATCCAACCCTTCTTCAGCGCATCGCTTACAGGGACGGTTAGCGCTTCACCTTTGCTGCGCCCGTCGACAGGGAGTATGCGCAGCTGAAAATCCTTGACAGAGTTGTAATCGGGCCAGTCCGTGGACTTGGGATTGAAGAACACCTGGAGCTCGGCCATCCAGAACTCACGCATACGTATGAGGACCTGCCGCGGACTGATCTCGTTGCGGAAGCTCTTGCCGATCTGTGCTATCTTGAGAGGGAGCTTGCCACGCTGGCTCCTGTAGACGAACGGAAAATCAATCACGCTTGACTGCGTCGTCTCGGGCTTCAGGTATGCTTTGTTCTCGCCGAGAGCACCTACAGGTATGCTGAACATGAGGTTGAACACGAACACGTCGCCGAGCTTAGAGCCGTCCTTGGGGCAGCGGATGTTGTGCTCCTTGATGAGCGCAGCGAGCTCATCGGTCGTCTTGCCTTCCAGCTTCTCCTTTACCTTTCCGCTCTCCTCGATGAGATGATCGGCGCGCCACCTGTGCTTGTCCTTGCCGGTGCAGATGGTCTGCTTGTCATTGAAACCCTGGCTGTGGCCGGAAGCCACCCATACTATCTCGGGCAACATGTCGGCGGTGTCGAGCTCGTGGGCACCCTCCTCCTTGACCCATGTCTTCCTCCAGAGCTCAACGAACTTCGCCTTCATGGCGGTCCCCAGTGGGCCGTAGTTCCAGAAGCCGGCTATCGGGTTGTAGATCTGCGCCGCCGGCCAGAAGAAACCGCGGCGCTTGGCCATTGCCTCGACCTGCTCGGCCGTAGTCTGGCCCTCTTCCGCCTGTGCCGGCTTAGGTTGTTTTTTCTCTGGCATAGACATCAAGCTGCCGACCAATCCTTATAAGACTTGATATATAATAGCCCGCGCTAGGTATTCCTATGGCCGAAATGAAAGTAACGCCCTGGGAAGTCACAGGGGAAGTGGACTACGATAAGTTGCGCCGGGACTTCGGGCTGGACAGGATAGACCAGCCCCTGCTTGACAGGATGAAGAAGCACACGGGCGAACTGCACTACCTGCTGCGGCGCGGGATATTCTATGCGCACCGCGACCTTGGCTGGCTGCTTGACGAATACGAGAAGGGAAACAAGTTCTTCCTGTACACCGGGCGCGGACCTTCCGGCAACACGCATCTGGGCCACCTCATCCCGTGGACGTTCACAAAGTGGCTGCAGGACAAGTTCAAGACCGAACTGTGGTTCCAGATAACTGACGACGAGAAGTTCCTGTTCAAGGACGGCATGAGCCTGGAGGACTCCCATAGTTATGCAATTGAGAATGCGCTGGACATCATAGCGCTCGGCTTCGACCCGAAGCGGACCAAGATATTCATAGACACGGACTACAGCAAGACGATGTATCCGCACGCGGTAAGGGTGGCGAAGCACATCACATTTTCAACCGCGAAGGCCGTGTTCGGCTTCACGAACGAGACCAACATAGGCAGCATCTTCTACACCAGCATGCAGGCTGTTCCCGCGTTCCTTCCATCTGTTTTGGCCAAAAGGAACATACCCTGCCTCATACCGCTGGCGGTGGACCAGGACCCGCACTTCAGGGTCGCAAGGGACGTGATGCCCAAGCTCGGCTACTACAAGCCGGCCATAATGCACAGCAAGTTCATGCCGGGGCTCGGGCCCGGCGGCAAGATGTCGGCCAGCGACCCGAACAGCACCATCTACACGACCGACACGCCCGATGTAGTGAAAGCAAAGATACAACGGGCGTTCACCGGCCAGCAACCGACCAGGGAGCTGCAGAAGAAGCTCGGTGGCAATCCGGACATATGTTCGATCTGCCAGTTCTACCGCTTCTTCTTCGAGCAGGATGACAAGAAGCTCGAAAAGATATTCGAAAGCGAGAGGGACGGAAGCCTGCTGGCCGGCGAGCACAAGGCCGACCTGACAGAAAGGGCAAACAAGTTCCTGGCCGAGCACCAGAAGAAACGGGAAAAGGCAAGAAGCCAGCTGGACAAGTTCCTGCTGAGGGATTAGCTTGATCAGACTGACCGAGGAAGGCAAACGGTATCTGGAGCAGGGACTGCCGGAGAAGGCGCTCATCGATTCCATAAAGGACAAGCCGCGGGCGATGCAGGACATGTCCGGGCTGCCCGATTCTGCAATAGCGATGCAATGGGCCAAGAAGAACGGCTGGATTGCTGTAAAAGGGGGCAGCATGGAGCTCACGGCCGCGGGTATGGAGGCACTGCACGAACGCTACCCCTTGCAAGATGCGCTAGCTGAAGTGGAGCAAGGCGGGGAGACCGGTGCGGAGTTCATGAATATCCTTTGGTCACGCAAGCTGGTCGCGGAGGCCAAGGAAGCCATAAAGATAGATGAAGTGGTGCAGCTGACACCCGAACTCATAAAATCGGGCGCGTGGAAAACCGTGCCATTCAGGAAGTACGATCCGAAGGCGCCCGCGCCACCGTGGTATCCGGGCAAGAAACAAGCATACCTGGCTTTCCTGGACGAAGTGAAGACCGAGCTCATCGCACTCGGCTTCGAGGAGATGAGCGGACCGCTTGTAGAACTGGGCTTCTACGACCTTGATGCGCTGTTCGTGCCGCAGGACCACCCGGCCCGCGGCGTACATGACAACTACTACATCAAGGAGCCGAGCCACGGCAGCATACCGGTTGCACACAGGAAGTTCCTAGAAGAAATCAAGAAGACGCATGAGAACGGCGGCAAGAGCGGCAGCAGGGGCTGGCACGTGCCGTTCACCGAAAGGGAAGCTGCAAGGTTGGTGCTGCGCAGCCAGGGCACCGCGCTGAGCGCAAGGTGGCTGATGAAGCAGGACATCAATATCCCGGGCGCCTACTTCGCGATTGCACGGTGCTACAGGCCGGAGAAGCTGGACGCGACCCACCTCACGGAGTTCAACCAGCTGGAGGGCATAGTGCTGGGTGAGGGAGGCAACTTCCGAAGGGTATTAGGACTGCTGTCGGAGTTCGCGCGCAAGATCGCCGGCACGGACAAGGTGAAGTTCAGACCGGCGTACTTCCCGTTCACTGAGCCGAGCGTCCAGGGCATGGTGTGGCACCCCAAGCTCAGGAAGTGGATAGAGATGCTGCCTGCGGGCATGTTCAGGCCCGAACTCACCACACCACTGGGAATCAAGGTGCCGGTGATGGCATGGGGGATAGGCATCGACAGGCTGTTCATGATACGCGAGGGCATCACAGACATCCGCCAGCTGTTCTCGCAGGACCTCGGCTGGCTGAGATCGACAAAGGTGACTTAATGGCTATAATAGAAACAAGCATCACCGACCTGGAGAACCTTGTGGGCAGGAAGCTGCCGCGCGACGCGGAAAAGCTCAACGACATCCTGCAGTACGCCAAGTGCGAGGTCGAACGGCTTGAAAATGACAACCTGGCGGTGTCCGTCGAGGACGCCAACAGACCGGACCTGCTGAGCGCAGAAGGGATTGCAAGGGAGTTGCGCGGACCCCTCGGAGTCAGCAGCGGGCTGGCGAACTTCAAGGTCGGCAAGTCAGGCGTCACTGTCACGGTTGACAAGAAGCTAGAAGGCATCAGAGCGTATGCCGCGTGCGCGGTGGTAAAGGGCGTGAAGGTGACAGAACCACTACTGGTGCAGCTCATCCAGCTGCAGGAGAAGATGAACGGTACATACGGCAGGAACAGGAAGGTCGTTGGAACGGGCATCTACAACTTCGACAAGATAAAGGCGCCGATCCGCTACACGGTAACGGACCCGGAAGAGCACAGGTTCGTTCCGCTGGACATGGAAGAGGCGCTTACCCCGAAACAGGTGCTGCAACAGCATCCTAAGGGGCAGGAGTTCGGACACCTGATAGCTGACAAGAGGTGGTGGCCTGTGTTCATTGATGCCAACGACAAGGTACTGAGCATGCCGCCGATAATCAACAGCAACTACAGCGGCCGGGTGGATTCAAGCGCCACAAACCTGTTCATCGAGGCGACAGGCACGGCCTGGGCGCCGACGTTGGCGGCGCTGAACATCACGGCAGCTGCACTGGCAGAGCGCGGAGGCAAAGTGCAGAGCGTTGTGATGATGTATGGCGGAAAGAAGATAGTCACTCCCGACTTCAGGCCCGGCGCAGCATTTGTCAAGCTCGACGAGACGAATGAACGCCTAGGGCTTGCGCTCAAGCCCGCGGAAGCGGCGAAGCTTTTGAAGCGCGCGCGATACGGAGTAAAGAAGATCGGGCCGACCATGAAGGTCGATGTTCCTGCTTACAGGGTGGACGTCATGCATCCGGTGGACATCATAGAAGACATCGCAATCCAGTACGGCTACCAGAAGTTCGAACCGATAGCCCCGGCACTACCTACAGTAGGCGCGATGTCTGTGCGGGAGAAGTTCAGCGACAAGGTACGGGAGGTAGCGATAGGCCTCGGCTTGCAGGAAGTGCTCAACTTCACGCTGACCAACAGGAGGGAGATGTTCGGCAAGATGAGCATGCCTGAGCAGAGGGTGATGGTCGTGGCCAACCCGGTCAGCAGCGAGTTCGATGCGCTGCGCGGCTGGACGGTTCCCAGCCTGCTTGGCTTCCTAGCGCAGAACCGCATGCAGGATTATCCGCAGATGATATTCGAGGTCGGCGACTGCGTTGTGCCCGATGCACTGGCCGCCGAGCGCAGCCTGACCAGGCGCAAGCTGGCAATCGCGGGGAGCCATGTGAACGCGAACCTGACCGAAGCAAGATCGATGGTTGAGAGCGTATTGAAGAACCTGGGGCAGCGTTACGAGATAGTCGGCTACAATCACCCTTCGTTCATACCCACGCGCTGCGCCGAGGTTCGAGTGCGAGGCAGGCACATAGGATTCTACGGAGAAGTGCATCCGGCCGTGCTCGAAGCTTGGAAGTTAGAGCTGCCCGTAATAGCAATAGAGCTTGACCTTGACGCGTTGATGTCGCCTAGCGCCTGAAGAAACCGAGCAGGCTTTCCAGCAAACTTCCAGCCTCAGGCTCACGCTCGCCGACTATTATCCCGGCAAGGTGCTTGTACGCCCGTGCGGCGCGACTGCGGGGCTTCCACAGCACGACTGGCGTTTGGGCGGCTATGCTGGCCGGCACCGCGCCATCCTCTGGAATAGAGACGAGCACCGGCACGTCCATCATACCCACAACCTCCTCGGCGGACATCTGGCTCGGATATGCACCGACTCGATTGAGCACGACGCCAAGCACGGGCTTGCCATTCTGTGCGGCAAGCCGCACCGCCTTGAGGGCATCTGTTACTGAAGGAAGGTCAGGATTTGTGACAATGAGCAGGCTATCGGCCGCGGCCATCACCGCCCTTGCTTCCCTGCCAAGCCCGGCGGCACCATCTATGATCAACAGGCCACGGCCTCGCAGCAGGCCGGAAACGGCGGCCTGGAACATCTCCGGTTTCACACACAGGTCGCTTACCGCCAATGATGCAGGGACGACGCGCATACCGCAAGGATGATGATAGATAGCCTGCTCGATAGGTGCGCGACCAAGCAGCACATCGTGCAGGGTCACCGGATAGAGCGCGCAACCCAGGTGGATGGAAAGATTGGGCGTAGTGATGTTCCCATCGACGGCCGTCACGTTGTAGCCCTTCTGGGCGAGCGCTGCGGCCAGATTAGCTGTTGTAGTGGTCTTGCCCACACCGCCCTTTGCGGATATCACGCCGAGAACCGAAGTCATGCAAGGAGTTCTGCGAGCAGGGATAAAAAGGTCATGCCGTCTTTAGGTAAGCCTCTATCACTTTGCGCGTATATGGATCGACGTCGGCGGCAAGCGCGGCCTCCGGGCGCATCCAGACGGCTTCCTGTATCTCGTCATTGTCCAGCTCCGGCTTCTCGCTGTGGGCTTTGCAGAGGTAGTCGAGGAAAATGAAGTGCTTGCGCTTGGAGAACTCCGAGCCGTAGATGAACTGCTGCACAAGCAGGAGACGCAACGGTTCGATATCGAGCCCGACCTCCTCCTTGGCCTCGCGCACAATGGCCTGCTCTGCGGTCTCGCCGAGCTCTATGTGACCACCGGGTATGATGAGCTTACCGAAAAACTTGTGCGAGCGGCAGAGCAGTATCTCGTCCTTCTTGTTAACTATCAGTGCGCCTACAGTCGGTTCGGGGTAGATCTGCTCCGTCATGACATCACATGGCGCCCCTGGAGGGATTTGAACCCACGACCTCCTGATATCTTCCTTTCACAGGACCGAAGTCCTCAGTCCTTCTATCCGGGGATAGAAGTCAGGCGCTCTATCCATTGCAGAGGGTTGAGCAACCTCAATCCTTAGCTGAGCTACAGGGGCAAACGGTTTTAGCCAAGCAGAACTTATAAAGCGCGGCAGCCATTTCGAGGTCATGGTCACCAAGCAGGCTACCAAAAAACTGGCGAAAGGCATGACAAACAAGCCCATCGCTGTTGGCAACACAGAGACCAAGTGGCAGGAGCTGTGGTACGGCAAAGGCGTGTTCAATTCCGAGCCAGACAAGAAGAAACCCAAGTGGTACATGCTCTTTGCCTATCCCACTGTCTCGGGGACCATGCACGTTGGACATGCACGCAGCTACACACTGCCGGACATCGTTGCACGTTACAAACGCGCCAGAGGTTTCAACGTGTTCTTCCCTCTTGGCTTCCATGCGACGGGCGGAGACAGCCAGAAGATATTCGACATAGCCAAGAGTGAGCCGGAGAAGCTCGCCAAGTACGGCATCCCGCCGTCCAAGGCGAAGGACTTCAAGCAGGCGCTGGATGTCACACACTACCTGCAGGATGGCATGATAGGCGCGTTCAAGCGGCTAGGTCTTAGCTTGGACTTCAGGCCGGCCATCAGCACGATAGACCCGCCGTACGGCAAGTTCATCCAATGGCAGTTCCGCAAGCTCAAGGAGGCGGGCTATCTGGTCCAGCGCGACCACCGCCTGGCGTGGTGCCCACTGGAGAACCACCCTGTAAGCCTGGATCCGGCAGAAGCGGATATACAGGAGTGGAAGGGCGCACAGATCAAGGACTACATCATCATCAAGTTCACCGCTGGCAAGCTTGTACTGCCAGCTGCGACGATGAGGCCCGAGACGATATTTGGAGTAACAAACGTCTGGATACGGCCGGACGGCAAGTACGTAGAAGCGGAAGTTGACGGCGAAAGGTGGCTGACTTCCGAGGAATCAATAAAGAAGCTCGAGGACCTCGGCAAGAAGGTAAAGGTCATCGCAAGGAAGCTGGGCAAGGAGTATGTCAAACTGAAAGTCAACAACCCTGCGACCGGCAAGGAACTGCCGGTACTGGCGGGCGAGTTCGTAGACCCGTCCGAAGCGACAGGAGTAGTAATGTCTGTACCGTCGCATGACCCGTTCGATTTCATCTACCTGCGCAAGGTCGCGCCGGACATCGAGCCGATACAGGTCGTCGAGATAGCCGGCTTCGGTCAAGCTCCAGCTGGGGATCTGCTGAAGAAGATGGGCATAACGGACCCGAAGGACCCGCGCATCGAGGAGGCGGTCAAGGAGCTGTACAAGAAGGAGTTCGGCGGACGGATGAGGGCGGACATACCGAAGTTCGGTGGCATGCCAGTATCACGGGCCAAGCAGGACATAACGAAGTGGCTGCGCGAGAGCGGCAAGGGTGACGCCATCTACGAGTTCAGCGTCAAGCCCATCCACTGCCGCGACGGCACCGAAATCGTGATCAGAGCGGTGAAGAACCAGTGGTTCATAGACTACGGAAACGAGCAGCTGAAAGAAAAGAGCAAGCTGTGCGTGGAGCGGATGGACATCCGCCCGCCGGAATACAAGAACGAGTTGCCGAGCATCATCGACTGGCTCGAGCCGCGGGCATGCGTACGACGGCGAGGGTTGGGAACGGAGTTCCCGTTCGAGAAGGGCTGGGTCATAGAGGCTCTCAGTGACAGCACCATCTACATGGCATTCTTCATAGTAAGCAAGTGGCTGAACCTCGGCAAGATAAAGGAAAGCGAGCTGACGGACGCGTTCTTCGATTACGTTTTCCTGGGCAAGGGTAAACCGGCAGGCAAGACCTGGCAGGCCATCAGGGACGAGTTCACCTACTGGTACCCGCTGGACATCAACGCGGCCGGAAAGGAGCACAAGCAGGCACACTTCCCGCTGTTCATTGCAAACCACGTGGCGCTGTTCCCCGAACAGATGTGGCCGCGCGGCATCAGCGTCAACTGGCACCTCATCGTGGAAGGGAAGAAGATGAGCAAGCACCTCGGCAACGTGGTGTTCTGGGATGATGCCATCAAGCGGCTTGGAGCTGATGCAGTACGGTTCTACTTGGCGCACGGCGCCAACCAGTGGTTCGATTTTGACTGGAGGGACGCCGAGGCGGAGAACTACAAGAGGCAGCTGCAGGCGCTCAACGACCTGCTGACGCAGCTCACGGAGAAAAAGGGCAAGCCGACCACCACCGACAGGTGGCTCGCCTCGAGGCTCAACCACATGCTCGACCTTGTCACAGACGCGCTTGAGAAGGGCGAAATCAGGAAGGCAATAGACACCGCGTGGTTCGGTTTCCACAACGACCTCGGCTGGTACATGAAGCGCACCGACAGCTACAACATGACCGATGCCATTTCAGTCTGGATGAGGATGCTTGCGCCGTTCATACCACATACAGCGCAGGAGTGGTGGGCAAAGCTTGGCAACAATGGCATGGTGTGGGAAGCCGGATGGCCTGCCTTCGATGGGACCGCGGTCAAGATGGAGCTGGAGGCTGGCGAAGAACTGCTGAAGAAGGTGCTTGGCGATATAGCCGAGATAAAGAAGATATCGGGGATAGAGAAGCCGTCAAAGATAACTATCATAGTATCGCAACCGTGGAAGTACAAGGTCTACAACGAGGTGCTTGCAGGCAAGAAGCTCAAGGACATCATGCAGGTGAAGGAATGGCGCGAGCTGGGGCAGGCAACCGTTGATTACGTTAACAGGCTGACCAAGCGCGGTCAACTGGACGAACTTTTCCTGACCGCGGGCAGCGAGTTCGAGACGCTGAGCGAAGCAAAAGCTTTCTTAGAGAAGGAGACCGGTGCAAAGGTCGAAGTTCTGCAGGCGGACAGGCTCCTAGCTGGCAAGAAACCTGTCGCAGCCCCTGCCGTACCGAAGAAGGCAGAAAGCGCTGAGCCAAGCAAGCCCGGCATACTCATCGCGTAAGATTCGCCCACTTGCAGCCGAGCTTGCCATCGATAGCTGCCTTTTCGGCGGCTGCTATCCGTTCCTCATAATACACGGGCTGCTCGAAGCGGGCCGCAGCAAGGCCCAGCTTTACCATCTCCTCGTTGATCAAGCTGTTGTCGAACCATATCCAGCGCAAGAGCCTGCCGTACATGTCCTTGTCCTCGCCATCGCGCTCCAGCTGCACTTCCTTGTTGAGTATCATGCCAGCCAGCGCGTTCTTGGCTTCACTGTAACACGGCTCGCCGCGCTCATCTGTGTCCATTCCCAAAAGGCGGACCTTCTGGCCGCCCTCGACCACGATGGTGTCACCGTCTACGATGCGCGTGACCAGAGCCGCCTCCTTGGTTGTAGCTACTACGGCACCGCTCGGCGAGCCGAGCATGAACCAGCCGGCTACGGCAAGGGCAGCCACGACCACCAGGACAAGAACCAGCCTCACGCGCAAACTTGCCAGCAGTACAATTTATATGGGTTGCTGCTGATGTTCGGCCATGCAAAATGGCGACGTGGTAAGGATAACGTACACTGCCAAGGTCAAGGAGGGCGGCCAGCAGTTCGACAGCGGGGTAGGCATACCGGTAGTTGTCGGAGCAGGTTACGTGATACCTGGCGTCGATGAAGCCCTAGAGGGCATGAACGTCGGCGAGAAGAAGAGCCTTGAGATAGCTGCCGAGAAGGGCTTCGGAGAAAGGCATCCCGAACTTGTCAAGATAGTCCCAGAAGCCGAGCTAACGCGGCACAACGTACAGGCGCGCGTCGGCATGACCGTTGAAGCAGACAACATGCGCGGGCGCGTGATCAGCATGACGAGCGGAAGGGTGACCATAGACTTCAACCACCCGCTGGCTGGCAAGGTCCTGATGTATGATGTAGAAGTGAAGGAGAAACTGGAAAGTAAGGAAGAGCAAGTCAAAGGGCTAATCCAGTTCTTCGCGCGTTTCGACCCGCTTGCTATCAAGTTGGACGGCGACACAGTAGAAGCTGAGGTTCCTCCGCTGCTGCACCCGGTCATGAAGAAAAGGATAGCAGACGAGATAAGGAAACACCTGGGAATCGGCACCACGAAGTTCACGGAACGCTTCGAGCGGCCCAAGGAACAGCCGACCCAATAAGCGCCTGGCGTAGGCTACATCTATTTATCGCTTCGCTGCCACGTATAGGCCATCATTTTATAGGGTAGTTGGATGGCAACACGGGACAGCGAGAAGAACAGCAAGACCGCGCAGGTGGACGAGGACCTAAGAAAGCTTCTGGAAGCGCGACAGGCCGATATCAAGGTCGTAGGTGTTGGCGGAGCTGGCAACAACACCATCTCACGCATGATGCAGGTCGGTATCGTAGGGGCCGAGGTAGTCGCGGTCAACACGGACGCGCAGGATCTGCTGTACACGGATGCCGATTCGAAAGTCCTGATAGGCAAGGAACTGACCCGCGGGCTGGGTGCAGGTGCGGACCCTCACGTCGGGCAGGAGGCCGCCAAGGAGAGCCGTGATGAGCTGAAGGAAGCGCTGTCTGGCGCGGACATGGTGTTCATAACATGCGGACTTGGCGGAGGAACAGGTACAGGAGCTAGCCCAGTAGTAGCTGAAGTCGCAAAGAAGCTGGGTGCATTGACGGTCGGAATAGTCACGTTGCCCTTCACCATGGAAGGCAAGCAGCGGATGGGCAACGCACGACAGGGCCTGGAGGAGCTGGAGAAAGTGGTCGACACGCTCATCATAGTGCCGAACGACAAGCTGCTGGAGATAGTCCCGGATGTTTCAATCATAACCGCGTTCAAGGTCAGCGATGAGATACTTGTCAACGCGGTCAAGGGGATTGCGGAGCTCGTGACCAAGCCCGGTCTGGTCAACCTGGATTTCGCCGACATCAAGGCAGTGATGGGCGGAGGCGGGCTGGCCATGATAGGTATGGGCGAGAGCGATTCCGAAAACAGGGCCCTCGAAGCCGTAGAAAAGGCGCTCAACAACCCGCTGCTTGATGTTGAAGTGGACGGGGCAGCGGGCGCGCTGGTCAACGTTTCCGGCGGCGCAGATGTTACAATCAAGGAATGCCAGCAGATAGTCGAAGCTGTTAGCAGCAAACTGAGCCAGGATGCCAAGATAATCTGGGGCGCACAGATCAACAAGGACATGGGCGACACCGTGCGCGCCATGTTAGTAGTAACGGGCGTCAAGAGCAACCAGGTCTATGCAGGCGGCCCAGCGCTCAGCAAGCAGAAAGAGAAGGAAATAGAGAAGATTCTTGGGATTGACTTCATCTAGCTACGAGGGCAAGGAGCCAGTAAGAAGCCTTAAATAGTCTGCGGGCAAGCTAGAAGTGTTCTGAGTGATTTCATGCAGATATTGGAAAAGCTGTCGCCGGCGGCCCTTAAGGAGAAGCTGCTGCAGTACAGAAGGACCATAGAGATAGCCAGGAAACCGGACCGCGAGGAATGGATAAGCTCTGCGAAGGTCTCCGGGCTGGGCATACTTGTCATCGGTGGGGTGGGGTTCGTCGTCTTCATAGCTTATTACCTTATACTAAATGCGCTGAGAGGCGGACTTGCATGAGCGTATTCACACTGAGGACAACCGTAGGAAGGGAGAATGCTGTCATAGAGACTCTGGCCAACAAGATACGCAACACCGGTGTGACAGTCTCTGCAATCCTTCACCCTGACGAACTGAAGGGCTACATCTTCATCGAGGGCGAAGTCGCGGGTATTGAGAAGGCGATAGCTGGTGTGCCGCACATCCGCGGCCTGATAAGGAAGGAAGTCAAGCTCGAAGACATCCGCAAGTTCCTGGAGGCCAAGAGGACGGAGATAAAGATAACAAGGGGCGACATAATCGAGATAACCGGCGGGCCGTTCAAGAACGAGAAGGGCAAGGTCACACGGGTGGATGAAGCAAAAGAGGAAGTGACAGTGGAACTCCTTGAAGCCGCCATCCCCATCCCGGTCACCGTGCCGCTTGATGGCGTAAGGCTGGTGCAGACGGCCGAAGCCGCGGCCAAACCGGCAGAGGAGAAGAAATAGCATGCACAAAATCGATGTGCTGTACAAGATGGGCTGCAGCAAGTGCGTGAGCACAATCGACTTCATCAGAACGCTGCAACACTGCAATCCCGATGTCAAGGTCAACGCTAAGCTGGTCAATACACCTGCCAAGGCGCACCGGCTGGGCTTCAACCCGAACCTATCACCTATGGTATTCATTGGCGGGAAATACGCGGGCAGCGGCCACAGCTCGCCGTGCCGGCCATGCTCGCAGATGAGCGGGAAGCCCGAGGTCTGTAGCAGCGGGCTGACACCGGTGCTCGAAACCAAGCTTAAATCCGTTTTCTGCGGTGATGCAGCATGTTGTGCGTGATGTTATGAGCAAAATCATAATCAAAGCAATGGTCGAGGGCGGAAAGGCCGTACCGGGCCCGCCCCTCGGGCCGGCACTGGCAATCCACAAGGTAAACATCGGCCAAGTGGTAGCAAAGATAAACGAGGCCACAAAGGAGTTCGCCGGCATCTCCGTTCCCATTGAGGTGCAGGTGAATACCGACACCAAGGCGTTCGAGATAAAGGTAGGCAGCCCACCGACATCCCAGCTAATCAAGAAGGAGCTGAAGATCGAGAAGCTTGCCAAGACTGCATGGAAGGAACCGGCCGTCGGTGACCTGAAGATGCAGGCCGCGGTCAGGATAGCGAAGGCAAAGTTGCCGACGCTGGGCACGCGCGACCTGAAGAAGGCCACCAAGGAGATAGTCGCCAGCTGCGTGAGCCTCGGTGTGAACGTCGAAGGCAAGAACCCGAAGGAAGTAATCAAGGACATCGACGCGGGCAAGTGGGACGCCGAGTTCAAGTAGACGCGCGACGGAGGGCTGCTCGACGACTTCCTGCTTTAAATGTTTATACTGCAGTCTATAGGAGCATGTCGATGGCACAGGCGTTCTGGCTGTTCTCGGTGCTAGCATTGGCTGCGCTCGCCGCGACGGCCGCAGGCTATGCCACTCTGCCCGTTGCAGTCACTTTGCTGCTCATATCGGTTGTCCTTTTGAAAGTAGCGACCGACCCGGGCAAGGGCCTCGGTGACCTGAAGACCGAAATAAGCGGCCGCATAGGGAGCGTCGAGAACTCGCTGAGCGGACTGACAAACCGTTTCGATGAAATAAAATCGAACAACGAGCTGACCCTCGGCGCGATGGACCGGCTGAAGGGTGACATGCAGGGAGAGACGAAGATGGGCCTCGATCGCATGGCAGAGAGGCTGATAGACTTCGAGAACGGCATGAACCAGATGAAAAGGACATTCAGTGCTGCAGTTGCAAGCTTAGATGACCGCATGCGGGCAATCGAACCGAAGCTCGGCATGGATGGGACGGGGCTCGGACCGGGCATAACGCAGATCGAGCCGGCAATCGAGGCCGAAGAGTACGTCGAACTTGACCGCCCTGGCGCCCAGTAACTACTTGTGTATCTTGTAACCGCCTGTTGACACATCTATCTCCACGATAGAACCGTCTGGCAGCAACGTCCATCTCATACCCGGCCCGGGCAGAACTTCAGAGCTCACCACAACGAGCCCGTTCTTCTCGCCAAGATGCATCGTGTAGTAATCCGGCTCCTTCGAGAACTTGACGACCACATAGACCTTTTTCGGGTTTGCAAGTATGAGGTCAGCCGCCGTATAGTCCTTCAACCCAGACAGCGCATTGCGGATGCTTGAGATTTCGTTGCCCTTCTCGAGCTTTGAAAGAATGAAATAGAACAGCCGCTCAGAATCGGTACCCCCATTTAGCTTGAACTTGGATGCAAAAACCAACTCGTCCTTGACGTCACCATTGTGACAAAAAATCCAGCTGCCCTGCTTGAACGGGTGCGTGTTCTCGAGGGTGACAGCATATCCGGGCGAAGCCTTGCGCGCATGCATTATTGTCAAGTCAGATTTCACTGTCCTGAGCTCGCCTATCTTCTCATCCTCATAGCACGGCTTGACCGAGCGAACAAGCTTCCAGCTCCTGCTAGAGCGCCAGGCCGCGCCCCAGCCGTCGCCATGCTTCAACGCCTTGCCGGATGCCATGGCGATGAGCGCGTCTACCAGCGGGCTCATTTCTATGTCGCCGACAGCAACGAGCATCCTGCACATGGTTGACAAAGGGCGACGCAATGTTTATATAGTCTGCCACAGCTTCTTTGGACACTGCCTAGGCAGTAGCAAGGTGCGCACAATGGTTAACGAAAAGATAATTGCAGCGATAAAATCGGCCAGAGAAGGCTCTCCAAAGCGTAACTTCAGGCAGAGCTTCGACCTTGCAATCAATTTCAGGGACCTTGACACAAAGAAGCAGGAGAACAAGATCAAGGCCGAAGTCGTCTTGCCCAATCCTCCGGCGGCCGGGCGGATAGGCTTCTTCGCGGATTCTCTGGTAGCGCCGGCAAAGAAGCTAGGCGAAAGAATCGTGCTGATCACCAAGGACCAGATTGACGCTTACGGGAAGAACAAGAAGGCGGCCAAGGCGCTGGCGAACTCTGTCGACAGCTTCCTTGCGGAAGCGGGACTCATGCCGGCGGTCGCGAAGGCGCTCGGTCCGGTCCTCGCGGTCAGGGGCAAGATGCCAAAACCGGTACCGCCCACGATACCGGACCTTTCGCCGTTGGTGACAAGGATGTCTGCCACTATCAAGGTGGCGGTAAAAGACAGTCCTGTAGTGCATACCCGAGTCGGCACAGAGGACATGGACGACGAGAAGGTCGCAGCCAACATCGAGGCCATAACAACGGCAGTCATCGCAGCGCTGCCCAAGGGCAAGGAACAGGTGCGCAATGGCGTTGTCAAACTCACCATGGGCAAGGCGGTGAAGTTCGAGGTCGCATGATTATGCCAGGAAAGGGAAGAGCGGAACCAAGGAAGGAAAAGGTCGGCGAGGTCGAAGCGCTGGCGGGCAAGCTCAAGCACGCGAAGGTAGTGGGCGTGCTGAGCCTGCACAAGATGCCGGCCGCCGCACTGCAGAAGATACGCAACGAGCTCGCGGGAACCGCCAGCATCAAGGTCGTACGCAAGAACCTCATCAAACTCGCACTTGAAAGTGCTGGAAGGAGCGAGCTTACCGGGCTGCTTGGCAGCCAGCCAGCAATAATGGTCAGCGATACCAACCCGTTCAAGCTCTATAGGACCATAAAGCGGAGCAAGAGCCCCGCGTCCGCAAAGCCCGGGGATGTGGCACCAGATGACATCATAGTACCAGCAGGACCAACGGACATCCCGCCCGGACCGGCCATCTCCGCGCTAACAAAGGTGAAGATTGCCGCGAGGGTGGAAGGTGGAAAGATAGCGGTCGCAAAGGACAGCCCTGTTGCAAAGATGGGCGAGGTCATCTCTGCAGACCTGGCATCGGCACTTTCGATGTTGAAGATGCAGCCGATGTCCGTCGGGCTGGACGTGGTCGGGATATGGGAGAACGGTACGCTCTACAAGAAGGATGTATTGGACGTAGACGAGGACAAGGTCCGTGCGGACTTCGCAAGTGCCATAGCCAATGCGTTCAACCTGTCGGTGAACGCTGGCTGGCCGACCAAGCAGACAATAGGCATCATGCTTGGCAAGGGCTTCAGGGAAGCCAAGGCGCTGGGCCTCGAGGCGGGTATCCTTGACAAGGGAGTCATAGAGGACCTGCTGGTCAGGGCGCAGCTGCAGGCGAAGGCGCTTGCGCAGAAGACAGGAACATCATGAGCATGGAGGTATTAACATGGAACTAGTGTACGCCGCATTGCTGCTCCACTCCGTGAAGCAGCCGGTGAACGAAGCGAACGTGGCCAAAGTGCTGACCGCGACAGGCGCGCATACAGACCAGGCGAAGATCAAGGCCCTGGTATCAAGCCTGGAAGGGGTCAACATAGATGAGGCCATCGCCAAGGCGGCTGTCGCACCCGCGGCAGCAGCACCGGCCGCAGCGGCACCAGCAGCTGAGAAGAAGGAAGAGAAGAAGCCCGAAGAAGAAGCCAAGAAGGCGGAAGAGGCGGCAGCCGGTCTGGGCGCGCTGTTCGGTTAGAACCGACGGCTTGCCAGGACTGGCTTTTTGTAGCCGCCAGGCCATCCTTAGCTAGAGCTTTATGTCCAAAGTATATCCGGCCGTCAAGGCCGTCATCGATAAAAGTGGCAAGTTCCTAGTGCTTAAGGACCGCGAGACCGGCAACTGGACACTTCCGGGCGGCCGCGTCGAATTCGGGGAAACGCCTGAGCAGGCACTCAAGCGCGAAGTAAAGGAAGAAACTGGCATGCGGATCGCGGTGGGCAAACCTGCTGGTGTGTGGTGGTTCTTCAGGAACGATGGTGACCAGGTCGTGCTCACAAACTTCCATTGCAAGGCCGCCGGCAAGCTGAAACTAACGAGGGAGTGCAGCGATTACCGTTGGGTGGTGCTGCGCGAGTTCATGGGAAAACAATATGTAACGGCACACCCCAGTCTCAAAAGAACTTTGAGGGATTCACTTGGTTGAAGGCAAGGCAGCGCTGCTGGCACAGCTACAGCGGGATTGGAAACGCTACTGGGACCTGCAGGTTCTCAAGGAGTTGGGATTCACAAGGCGGCAGTGCAGCAGTTGCAAGAAATGGTTCTGGGCGACGACCGAACAGAGCGTGTGCAATGACAGCAGCTGCAGGCCGTACGAGTTCATAGACAACCAGCTGATGCCGAAGAAGTGGGACTACTTCACGGCGTGGAAAGCAATACAGAAGTTCTTCGTCAAGGAAGGGCACACTCCGCTTGAGCGCTATCCTGTCCTGGCACGATGGTTCCCCAACCTGTACTTCACCATAGCAGGAGTGGTGGACTTCTACAGGATGGACAACTCGCGTTTCGTGTTCGAATTCCCGCCGGGCGTCGACAAGGCAATACTGCTCCAGCCGAGCATGCGGTTCAACGACATACCGCAGGTCGGCATAAGTGGCCGGCACTGGACCACGCACGGCCATATAGAACAGGCGAGCCTGTATGACCCAGTCAAGAAAACGGGCTACTGGAAGGAGAAGTGCATAGAGCTGGACTACAAACTACTTACAGAAGTGTTCGGAATCAAGCCCGACCGCATCAACTGGCTCGAGGATGCGTGGCTGGGAGCAGGCGCTTTCGGCTACAGCTTGGAATACCACCTGGCCGGCATCGAACTGGGCAACGCCGTGTTCACGGAGTTCGAGGGCACGCCGGACAACTGGCGGGTCATGCCGAAGAAGGTCATCGACATGGGCGCGGGCCTTGAGCGGTTCGTGTGGGCCAGCCAACGGACACCAACAAGCTACGACGCGGTCCTCGGGCCGGTCATAGCAAAGATGGTTGAGAAGGGCGGAGTTGCTTATGACAAGGAATTTTTTGCGCGCTATGCCAAGCTGGCCGGATACCTGAACCTCGACGAGGTACCGGACATAGAGAAGGCGAAGGCCGAGATAGCGGCCAAGCTTGGCGTTACAAAACAGGAGATGGCCGCCAAGGTCGAGCCTATGCAGGCCGTGTATGCGGTGGCCGACCATGCCAAGACACTGCTGTTCGCGGCAGCAGACGGCGGAATACCGAGCAACGTGGGTGGCGGCTACAACCTGCGAGTCATACTGCGTCGCGCACTCAGTTTCATAGACAAGCACAACCTGAACTTCGACCTCATATGGACGGCGGAGAAGCTGGCAAAGTTCTACAAGCCATTGAACCCCGAGCTGGAGGAGGGCTTCGAGCAGTTCAAGGACGTCATGACGGTCGAGGAGAAGCGCTACAGAGGAAGCCTTGAACGTGTCAAGAAAACGATCGAGGTGATACTTGAGAAGAAGGAACCGCTGGACGAAGAACGACTAGTAGAGCTGTACGACAGCCAAGGCATCACGCCAGAGCTGCTCGCCGAAGTAGCTGCACAGAAAAAGGTCAAGCTCGACCTGCCGTCGGACATCTACGCCAAGGTGACCGCACGGCACGAGAAGGAAAGACCGGAGAAGCACAGGTGGGCCGTTGACGTGGGCGGCCTCGAGCCGACGCGCGCGCTCTACTACGATAAGGAGAAGCAGTACGAGTTCAGCGCCAAGGTGTTGAAAGTGGTGGACAACAAGTTCGTCGTCCTTGACCAGACCGCGTTCTATCCGCGCGGCGGCGGCCAAGAGCCGGACCATGGCACGCTTGGCGGCTGCAAGGTTTACGATGCGGAGAAGGTCGACAACATCATAGTCCATGCCATCGAGGAGCCGAAGTTCAAGGAAGGCGATACCATCAAGTGCAATATTGACAAGCAGAGGCGGCTGCAGATAACCATCCATCATGACGCTACGCACGTGATAAACGGCGCCGCCCGCCGCGTGCTGGGGCCGTGGGTTTGGCAGGCCGGTTCCAAGAAGGATGCCGATAAGGCACACCTTGACGTAACGCACTACGACTCGCTGACACCGGAGCAGGTGGAGAAGATTGAAACACTGGCAAACAAGACCGCCGCGAAGGGGCTGAAGATAACAAAGGAGGTACTGCCGCGGCCCGAGGCGGAGAAGCGCTACGGTTTCACAATCTACCAGGGTGCGGCGGTCCCGTCAAGGGAGCTGCGCATAGTCCGGGTTGGCGACTTTGAAGTGGAAGCGTGCGGCGGCACGCACGGCTGGAACACGAAAGACCTGCTACCAATAGTCATCACGAAGGTCGAGCGGCCGGCCGACGGCACTGTCCGGTTCATCTACAAGGCGGGACCGGCTGCCGATAGCTACCTGAAGGAATCCGAAACGACCCTCAAGAGGAGCGCAAAACTGCTTGGCACAAAGGAACAATCATTGCCGAAGGCGGCGGAAAAATTGCTCGAAGAGTGGAAAGCCGCCAACAAGCAGCTGCAGGAACTACAGGCGCGCGCCGCTGCCGTGAAGCGGGAGGGACTTGCATTCACGAACAAGGACAGCATGCGCTGGCTGGTTGAGATCGTGCCTGGTGCCGGGCCGGAACAACTGCGGGAAATCAGCAGGAAGCTGAGCGCCGAGGATACTATAATATTGTTGATAGGAACAGCCGATAGGGCATACGTGTTCGGGGCGGCAGGCACCAAAGCTGTAGCGGCAGGCGTCAACGTGGGCCAACTGGCGGGCAAGCTTGCCACCGATGTCGGCGGCCGGGGCGGAGGGACGCCTGGACTTGCCCAAGGGGCAGGACCTGCAAAAGAAAAGGCCACGCACGCAGTTGAGAAGCTGAGAAAGGAGATGGGACTGTGAGGTACTACATACAGTCACAGGGTCAGGTCTGGCTTCTCAATAACAACGGGAAACTGAGGCTGCCCACGCCGGACGAGGTACCGTTCAAGTTCCGAAAGGTGACGAAGATGCATATCGACGGAGAAGACGTTGTATGGTGCGACACTGAGCGGCACGACGGACCGGGATGGTTCCACAGGGACAGACTGTTGACCTCAACTGAGGGAGTGGAGGAGCTAGCCAAGAAGGCCGCTATCCTGAGCTATCCGCGCGTGGCTACCCACGTTGCCATACTGAACAAAGGCATGATCTTGCTGGTAAAATCGATATACGGCCTATCCAAAGGGCTATGGATGATGCCCGGTGGGTTTGTTGAATATGGCGAGCATCCGGCCTCAGCTGTGCGGCGGGAAGTTCTTGAAGAAACCGGCCTGAAGGCCCGGAACCTTAAACTGTTATCTGTAGAAAACCAGATTATCAAGAACACAGGCATGCATTTCGTTACGGTCCTTTACACCGCGCAGGCAACGGGAAAACTAAAGTTGCAGAAGGAAGAGGTCGCAGAAGCGCGATGGTTCGACATGTCCAAGGCCCAGAAGGTATGCCGGCACCCCACGAGCGCGACTGCACTGCGAATGCTGCGGAGGTCCAAGCATGGCTGACGCTCGCGCAAAGGAAAGACTACTGAAGGAAGCGGCGGCCGCGCTGAACACCGAGCCGGACCAGCTGCCTGCAATAATAGAGAAGTTCCAGCGCGAGCTGAAAGAAATTAAGGAGAGCATCGCGAAGCTGCAGAAGGAAACCAAGGACGGAAAACCGATCTAATAACCGCAGGACGGGGGCGGACTGAAATAGAGCGGGCAGACGGCGTTGAACAGGTCGGAGTAGGTCACAGCACCGTTTAGCAACTGGGTGGACATCCCTTTGAGATAGACGGCCGGAGCGGTTGTAACGCCGACGGTTGTCGCGGCATCCGGCCATTCGTTGATGTCTATTCTTTCCAGCAGTACATTGCCGGGGTCATCGCGCAGACCGTTGATCGCATCCTCGACCTTGGGGCAATCCCCACAATCGGCTGAATAGAAGTACCTTACGATGATGAAACCGCGCTGCAAGTAGGGGGCCTCCTCGCTGTCGGCGAGCGGCTTCTCGACAACCGTTGGTAGCGCCGTCGCGTTGGAATTGTTCTGTGGAAGCGACTCCCTGGAGATGAACGCTAATGCAAAGGTGCTGCCCAAGAACATGGCTAGGATGAAGATGGCAAACAGGCGCTTCTTACGCTCTGTGTTCATTGCGCTTCCTCTATTGCCTTGCGCAATGCGCTCTCATTGGGTACGCCTACGAACGCCACGCGGTCATTGATGAGTATCGTAGGCACGGACATGATCTCATGCTTCGTCGCTATCTCCTGCCCGGCTGGGTCGGTATCAAGATAGGTCTCCTTCACCTGTACGCCGCCGAGTTCAGCGGCGACCTTCTTTGCCACCGCCGCGGCCCTGGGGCAGTGTGGGCACATCTGCGTCTTGAGCACGTTGACTTCAACCATTCAATCTCCTCCCTTCTCTGCTTCTAGGAAGCGGTGAGCGTCCTGCGCGGCCATGCAACCGCCAGCAGCGGCCATCACTGCCTGCATGTAGGTGTAATCGAACACGTCGCCGGCCGCGAACACGCCCGGTATCGTGGCAGAAGTGTGACCGGGGATACCGCCCTTTATCTTCACATATCCCTTCTCGTCCAAGATCTGTTTTGGAAGGAAGGCCGTGTTAGGCGTGTGGCCGATTGCAACGAACACACCATCGATCTTCATCTCGCTCGTCTTGCCTGTTTTCACGTCCTTGAGCTTAAGGCCCTCTACCTTGTCCTTGCCAAGCACATCATCTACAACAGCATTCCAGACAAACTTAATGCGCTTGTCGGCAAAGGCGCGTTTCTGCAGGATTTCCTGGGCACGCAGTTCTCTCCTCCTGTGGATGACTGTAACTCCGCCGGTCACGCCGGCGAGATAAAGAGCCTCGCGTAGCGCGGTGTCGCCGCCACCTATCACCGCGACCTGCTTGCCCTTGAAGAACCACCCATCACAGACCGCACACGAAGAAACGCCTTTGCCTATCAGCCTCTGCTCATTTTGCAGACCGGTCCATTTGGCTGAGGCGCCTGTCGCGACTATAATCGTCTTGGCGAAGTAATTTTTCTTCTCGGCCATTACCTTGAACGGCCGCTTGCTGAGGTCAACCGATGTGACATCAGCGTCGATGACTTTTTCCACGAACTTTTCGACCTGCTCGCGCATCAGTTTCATCAGGCCGGGACCCTTGATGCCCTGCGGGAAGCCGGGATAGTCCTCAACATCGGTCGCTATCATGAGCTGGCCCCCGGACTTGTAACCGGCCAAGACCAGAGTACGCAAAGCCGCGCGTCCGGCATAGATCCCGGCGGTGTAGCCAGCGGGGCCGCCGCCGATTATGATGCAGTCCCACACGTCCTGCGTAGAAGTTTTCGCTGGCATGGCAACATCATTCACACGTCAAGGTTATTTAAACAATTTGCCGTTGGCCAAGCTAGCAGTTTTATTAGCCGACCCGGCCAACCTCCAGCATGTCCCTGACCCATGTCCGCAAACGCGACGGGCGGCTGGAGAAGTTCGACCCCCAGCGAATCAGCAGCGCCATAACCAAGGCATTCATGGCGATTAAGGCGCCGGACGGGGAGAGGTCCAAGGCAATAGCGCAGGACGTCATCACCGAACTGAAGGCACACTTCTCTACAGAACCGCCAAGCGTAGAGGAGATACAGGACATAGTTGAGAAGGCGCTGATGCGGGCAGGCGAAACGGACGTAGCAAAGGCATACATGCTTTACAGGCAGAAGCGCGCCGAAGTCCGTGCAATCAAAAGGGCGCTCGGCGTAACGGACGAACTCAAACTTTCAATCAATGCCGTGACTGTCCTGCAGCGACGATACCTGCTGCGCGATGACCAGGGCAACATCAAGGAGATGCCGGCACAGCTGTTCAGACGGGTAGCGAGGTCGATGACCATGCCAGACAAACGTTGGCTCAGGTCAAACGAAGTGAGCAAGCTGGAGGACCGCTTCTACGAGATGATGGCCAAGTTAGAGTTCGTGCCGAACACGCCGACGCTGATGAACGCTGGCACACCGCTCGGACAGTTGAGCGCATGCTTCGTAATACCGGTAGAGGACAGCCTAGCAGGTATCTTTGACGCGCTGAAGGCGACCGCACTGATACAGCAGAGCGGCGGCGGTACAGGCTTCAGCTTTAGCAGGCTCAGACCAAAGGGCGACATCGTACGCAGCACCAAAGGTATAGCCTCCGGTCCTGTCACGTTCATGGGAATTTTTGATGAAGCAACAAACGTCATCAAGCAGGGCGGCAAGAGAAGGGGAGCGAACATGGGCATCCTGCGGGTAGATCACCCTGACATCATCGAGTTCATAACCGCCAAGAGCAGGCCCGGCTTCCTTTCCAACTTCAACATCTCCGTTGCAGCAACTGACAAGTTCATGGATGCCGTGGAGAAGGACAAGGACTATGAACTCGTGAACCCGCGCAACGGCGAGGTCACCAGGAAGATGCCGGCTAGGGAAGTGTGGGACCTCATCATAGACTACGCGTGGCGGACCGGTGACCCCGGCCTGATCTTCATAGACCGCATCAACAAGCTAAATCCCACCAGCAATGTCGGGCTGATAGAAGCCACAAACCCGTGCGGCGAGCAGCCGCTGCACCCGTGGGATTCATGCAATCTGGGCAGCATCAGCCTGCCGAAGATGCTAAAGCAAGACAAACAGGGCAAATGGGAGATGGACTGGGACAAACTCAAGGAAACGGTCCACCGCAGCGTGCGGTTCCTGGACAACGTCATCGATGCCAACAAGTATCCGCTGCCCGAGATTGCCGCCATGACCAGGTCCAACCGCCGGATAGGGCTGGGCGTGATGGGCTTCGCAGATGCACTGCTGATGATGGGCATCCCGTACGACAGCGAGCCAGCGCTGAAGATGGGGACTGAGATAGCGAAGTTCGTCGAGGAAGAAGGACATAAGGCGAGCCAAGCGCTCGGCAAGGAGAAGGGCAGCTTCCCCAACTTCAAGGGCAGCCTGTGGGAAAAGAAGGGCTACAGATGGATGCGTAATGCTACCGTTACTACCATAGCACCGACCGGGACCATCTCGATAATAGCGGGTGTCAGCAGTGGCATCGAACCGTTGTTCGCGGTCTCATTCGTAAGGAACGTGCTCGAAGGCACGAAGCTGCTCGAGGTCAACTCCATCTTCGAGCGTGTCGCAAAAGAGCGCGGCTTCTATTCGCCCGAGATGATGCACGAGATAGCGAAGAGCGGCAGCGTGCAGAAGATAAAGGAAGTGCCGGCGGACGTGAAGAAGGTGTTCAAGACCGCGCTGGACATCGCGCCGGAGTGGCACGTAAAGATGCAAGCGGCTTGGCAGAGGTACTGTGACAACGCCGTCTCTAAGACCATCAACTTCCCGCCCGATGCGACGAAGGAAGATGTAAGAAAAGCTTACCAGCTGGCCTGGAAACTAGGCAACAAGGGCATAACCATCTACCGCTACGGCAGCAAACCCGAGCAAGTACTGTACATCGGCGAGATAGAGACCAGGGAAAAACCCGAAGCTGAGAAACTCACCCAGGCTCCGGCAGAAACTGCCGGTTGGTGCCCATTCGGGCAGCACTGCCCGGCGACGTGATTGTCATGGTCGAGATTGCCACCACGCTGCCAAATGAAGCTGCGGCCAAGAAGCTTGCAAAGATGCTGCTGATGAAACGGTTGGCAGCCTGCGCAACGTGGTTCCCGGTTCAAAGCTCCTACTGGTGGAACAACAAGCTCGAAAGCGCAAAGGAGGTGATGCTGGTCGTCAAGACGACCTCTTCAGCGGCCAAAAAGGCAGAGCATGCAATAGCCAGCAACCATCCTTACGACGTTCCCTACATCGCGACATTCAAAGCGAGGTTCAATGCACCGTACGCGCGATGGCTCAGGTCTGAGGTGCGCAGATAGCCTGCGCCGCCTTCTGCAGCTGGACAAGCTTTGTTTCCTTGATGCCTGTCTTCCTGTAAAGCTCCTTCGTTGAGCCCATAAGGTCCTGACAGAACATCAGTTCGGCCGCAGCGAGCTTCTCAAGGGTAGCCTTGTCCAACGTCCTGATGACCGTGATTGGATAGAGTCGCTTACTCTCGAGCATGAACTGTATGCTCTCCTTGGCCGGATACTTCCAACCGAGCAATCTCAACCCGCGGCATTCTGCGTACTGGATGGTATCGCCGCTGAACTTCGTGTTGGTTGCCAACCAGGGCTTTGTGAACGTGCCCTCCTTTGTCTTTGCGGCAACTAGGTCCTCGAACCTTGCTACGACATAAAGCGCGTCCTTGACCCCCGTGAAGATGCCGGGCTGGTTATGGTACTTCGCCTCTATCATGGCGCGTTCATTGCCCTGCTCGGCGACCACGTCAATCTCATGGCTGACGCAGCGGCCGGCTATCATCGAATGGACCTTCGCCTTCCAGCCCCAAGCGCGAAGCATCTCGGCCAGCAGCTCCTCAAAGATGAAGCCGGCCGGGCCAAGCCTCATGATTGCACCCTTAAGGTCATACCTTGCTGCAACATGCGGCTCCAGCCTGTCCAGCAGCTTCAGCGCAATGTCGAGTATGCGCCTGGTCGTTATGCCGTCGTATGCGCGCTTCTCGACCTCCCTTGCCACCTTTTCAGCCAGTTCTGGGTCAGCACCGGCACGCAGAGCCGTCATCCTGACCTTATCGGAATCGAACGGTGCCATCGAGCCATCGGCCTTGACCACGCGGATGCGGAGCATGCCTCAAGTTAGGGCCACCAATTAAAGTAGTTTGTTCTTGAGCAGCGCATCGCGCACTGCTTCAAAGAGACGCTGGTGGCCGGCCGCGTTCGGGTGGACACCGTCTTCTAACAAATTGCGATAATCTGCTTTCAACCATGTGTTGTAGATTTCAACGAACGGTATGCCGTTCTTGTCACAGACATCTTTTGCAATTTTATCGTACTTGACAGTGTATTCGTTCTTGTGAACGCGATTGGCAGCCCATGGCAGCGGGTCGGTTTTTGCATCATCGACCGGTGTGGTACCAATGAACACCACCTTGCTTGTTTGACGGCGCGCCATCTCAATCAACCGCTGTACATTGGCACGAAACTGCTCGGGTGGCGTCACATGTCGGCCCTCGTCACGGAACCAGCCGGAGTCGTTATCCCCGATAGCAATAATGAGCATCTTAGGAGAGCCATCTGCGGTCGGCTCCAAGAACCGGGCCCGGGCCTCGACCTCGAACCGCTCCAGCAGCTCAGTGGTGCCATCCCCGGAAACGCCGCAGTTGTAAACTATATGCTCGTGGGGGTCGCGCTCCTCCAACCATCGCCTCAAACGTGCCACCCAACCCCCTTGCGGATCCCAGGCACCGTAGGTGATGCTGTCCCCGAAGACGACAATGTATGTCATGTTAGCACGTCGCGTGCATCACGGCGATGACTCGCTTGCGCATCCTCATCAAAGCATTGAAGCGCTGGGCAGCCTCTGGTGTTCTAACGGCAACTATCTCGATGCCATGAAGACTGGCCGTGGAATGAACCGCCGGGTCTATCTGCAGCAGTCCGGAGTTGCCGGTTCCAACAACAATGACTTCGGGATCCTTCAATAGGAGCTCATTCAGCTCCGCCTTATCGAACACATGTGTCCTTTTCCTTTCTTTCACCTCGCCATCCCAGTGCACATGCAGGTCCGTCTCATACTTCCTTCCATCGACAAGGATGTTGCCGAAGAACGCGTTGTCTATGCGCGGCATGCCCATCCTTAGCCGACCAAATATAAATCCTTTCGATGCGGCTAAGGAAAGATGCCTTCGCAGTTAAGCGCAAACGAGATTGAACAGGCGGCAGCCCACCTGAAGGCTTCCGGAGGGCGGACGCTTTCGCCACTGGACTACCGATTCCTGGTCCCGGAGCTGCTGGGATATGTCTCCCATGATGCCCAGCACAGATACTCACTGCTTGTTATGCGTGCCTACGTCGACACGCTGAGGGAGTTCAACGAAATACCGGATGATGTTGCTCAGACGGTCATGGCGGCGTATACGCCGGAAAAGGTACCGTGCGCTGAGGCCGACCGCGTCGAATACGATGTCACCAAGCACGACGTGCGTGCAAAGGTAAGGGTGGCACAGGCGGCAATTCCCGAACCGATGCGCGGCTGGGCATACCTGGCGCCGACCAGCTTCGACCTCATAGATACCGCCAAGGCGGCCGGCCTGCGTGATGCAGGAATGGAAGTCATCCTGCCGGACGCGATAAAGTTCGAACGGGCGCTCATCAGACGGGCGAGGGAAGAGGAGAAAGAAGGCCCGCTGGTGATGATGGGCCGCACGCACAAGCAACATGCCGCATGCACGACGTTCGGGCACATTGTTGGCGAGTGGCTCGGAGGGTTCCATCCCTACGTTCTGAGATTCCATGAGAGCACCAGCAATCTGCGCGGCAAGTTCTCGGGCTTCGTCGGCACCCGTGCGGCGCAGCAGCTCCTGTTCAAAAACGTAAACCCTAGAAAGATCGCGCAAGGTGTGATGAAGAAAATGCATCTTGAGGAGGATGAGCTGACAGGCCAGGTCGTCCACCAGGCGTACTTCGCCCCTTATTTCACCGACCTAGTCGGCATGGTCGGGGGCACGGCAAAGTTCGCGGAAGACATAAGGAACTACAGCCAGACAGAGGTTGGGGAGATTATAGAACTTAGGAAGCTGTCAACGGCGGCCGGATCATCGACAGGTGCACACAAGGCGAACCCTATAGACGCGGAGAACGTGTGCGGACAGGAGAGGGCCATAAGCGGCGACGTAATGAGCGTCAATGCAGACATGTTTACAGACTTCCAGCGGGACCTCCGCAACTCCTCAAATGCGCGCTACTACGTACCCGGTGTACCTGCCAAGGCGTGCTATGCCATACGGAGAGCAATAGGGCTCGCGGAAATCTTCAAGGTCAGGCGCAACCGCATCGCGCACAACATCGGGCTGACGAACGGGCAGGTCATAGCCGAGCCGCTGCAGCTCAGTCTCCAGCTGTGGACAGCCAGGCAGGGCCGCTTCTTCGATGCCTACGAGCATGTCAAGAAGCTCAGTGAAAAGGCGGCAGAAAAAAGCGAACCACTGCAGGAACTTGCGAAGGAGGACACTACCATTGCTCAGATGCTCAAGGAACTGCAACCGGAAGACGTTGAAATGATACTTGACCCGGCAAAGTACATCGGGACGGCGCACGAGGATGCGAAGGAGTACTTCATCAAGGTGGAGGCCGACTTGAAGGTGCTCGAAGAAGCAGTCAAAGCCCACAACGAAACGGTCGTCTACGTCTGATTCAAAGCAGCCGCTCGGCCTCTTCCAGCGCAATAACGGCGAAGTCCGCTGCGTTCTCCGGATTCACTATGGTCGCTACCGGAACGCCGCTCGGCATGCGCATGCTGGAGTGTATATCCACTTGGTAAGCCTGCAAATCGGCAAAGGGCGGACAATTTATCACCGGCCGCTTGTCCTTCAGGTTGCCTGCAACGAAGCCGCCGAGCGCGTTGCTCATGCCTGCTACCGTTATGAAAGCGATCGGCTCAATGGAGGTCTCGAGCTGCTTCAGCAGCGGTAGCAGCTGCTCGGCCTGCTTGTGCGCGGAGTAGTTGAAGACCTCGTGGGGGCACGAGTGCTTGCCCAGCCGCTCCATTATCTTTTGATAATGCGGCGCATCCTTTTCGCTGCCAGCTATTATTGGCACGAACTTGCCTTTGATATAGCCGGCATCCCGCAGCGCGGTGAGCACACGCTGCCTTATCGGGACATCTGAGCGTACCAACTCCTGGTCGGTCACCCGCTTGTACAGGTCGACGTAGCGCATCGAGACTTCATCCACTATTGCATCTGACAGGTCAGGCGGGGTCTCTATCTGGCCCTCGAAGCCAAGCTCGTTCTTCAGATGCTCGCGCAGGAACTCCTTTGACAGCTGCTTGGGATCGCGACCCTCGTCCATTGCCTTATCATAGTCGTTAGCTATCCAGTAGCGGGACGAATCTGGAGTGTGAACCTCGTCTATTAGGCACAGACTGCCATCCTCAGCAAGGCCGAACTCATACTTCGTATCGACCAGGATAAGTCCGCGCTGTGCAGAAAGTTCCACACCGCGCTCATAAAGTCTTGGAGCAACTTCCTCTATCTGCTTCCAGACATCGGCAGAAACCATGCCCTTAGCCAGTATCTCCTCCCGTGAGATGTCCTCATCATGCTTTCCCCGCTCGGCCTTTGTTGTCGGGGTAAGCATGGGCTGATTGAACTTTTGGTTGCGCTTCATGCCTTCGGGCAGGGGCACGCCAGACTTTACCCGGCTGCCAGCCGCGTAATCCTTGGCACAGCTGCCGGCAAGATGACCGCGCATTATCACCTCAACGGGCAGCGCGGTGCACTGCGCTGCGATGCATACGTTGGAATCCAATATTTCTATGATGTCATTGGGCACTATGTCCTGGGTCTTGTCCGACCAATAGTGCGATATGCCATCCAGGCTCTGGCCCTTGCAAGGTATGCCCTGCCGCATCACAACATCGAAGGCGGAAATCCGGTCGGTCGTAATGACTATACGGCTGCCTTTCAATGCCACCGGCGTGTTTGTGCAACCAAAGTCGGCATAGTTCTCGCGGACTTTACCGGGCTCGTAGCGCATGCCGCATGCGTGGACGAGCTCTGGGATGTAGGCGCCCATCAAAACGTTGCGCTGTGCTGGCATCGCAATAACACCGCAGAAAAAGGATTTATAGAAGTGGGCGGCCTACCCCGTTGCTCTCCATTTCGAACAGCACCTTTGCCACAGCATCCTCGCGCGCCGCGGTCACTCCGAACCGTTCATATATCATATCGGGGATGAGCGTGGCCAGCACGACATCGCAGCTGCCAAGGACACCGACCATTGCTTGGTCTCTGGAAACAAGGTAAAGGGAAGGATAGCTGCGCCGCAGGACGGCAGCCTCGGCCAATAACCGCAGATCGTCTTCACTTGGTACTTCCTCAAACAGCTTGCGACGAAGGACACCATATGCCGGGTCGGTCTTAATCTCGTGCTGCGCCCGCATGCGCGCTTCTTGGCTGAGACATATGTTCATCTCACGCACCCGCCGCCTGAAGCGGTCGCGGGCCTGTTTATACAATACATCGACCCGCCTCCGATATGGTGCCCATTCCGGGGTGACCTTTACACACAGACCATCGACCAATTCGTCATATGCAACCAATGGATTGTCCAGTTCGGAAAGTTTAGGCTGTTTTCTTAATCGGCTGCCATTGGTCAGTTTCCCATGCCCTTCAGTGATGATGTGCGGTGTGATGAGGGCCTTCTGGTTGAAGTTTTCCAGATAGGCCTTTAGACCTTGCGACCCCGTGCCGTCCCCCAGCATCAGACCGATGATGTAGCTGTTGTCGAGCAGCAACCCTACTTGACCAGTGTGTATCATACCGCTTGCTCGCATGCACGCTAACAGCGCAGAAAGGCATTTAAGTGGCGATTACCAGCTATGGCCCAATTCGCAGAGTATCAACCAGGTCTTAACTTCGCCTATAGACGGGTCCTGCCCACCGATGAACTTTGCGACGTTGCGACATATCTCGTCCTGCTCTTTCACCCGTTCTGCAAAGGCATGGGCCGTGATTTCCACTTCAACCCTGCCGAGCATACCATTGCCGTCGGTCTTGATCAGCCTAACGCTTATTTCATCGACTTTCAGTTGGATGTCTTCGCAGCTAAGGGCCTTTGCAAGGTGCTCTTTCAACTTGGGTATCATTGGCAGTAGTTTCTTGGCATCTTCCCGTTCCTTGTAATAGACCTTGACAGTTGGCATGCAGACAACCCAGAGTGGTAGCCCCGGGAGGATTCGAACCTCCGTCCACAGGTTCAGAGCCTGCTATCCTTGGCCACTAGACGACGGGGCTAATCAGAGAAACAGCGCCCGGCTTTTAAGTTGTTATCTAAGCGACGATTTCCTGGCGGACGCGGGCGGCTGCGGCCTTTCCTGCGAGCTGCTCGACTATGCCTAGGGCAAAATCTATGGCGGTCCCTGGACCCTGGCTGGTGATGATGTTCCCGTCAACTACCACCTTGTCGTTGCGCGGGCGGTCAAGGAGCTTTTCCAGTCCCGGATAAGCGGTCGCGCGCTTGTCCCTCAGAAGACCTTGCTGCGCGAGTATCTTCGGCGCGGCACATATGGCAGCAACGAGCTTGCCGCGCTTCGCGAAGTCCTCTATCATCCTCAAAGCAGATTGATGGCGGGCAATCGTATCGACTGACTGCGCACCGCCTGGCAGCACTATCGCATCATAACCGGACGCGTCGGTGTCTATAAGGCGGGCATCGGTGTACAGCCGTACGCCGCTGCGGCTGGTGACAAGGTTACCGGTCAGGCCCATCATGTTCACGGTTATGCCGGCGCGGCGCAGTATGTCCACTGTTGCAAGCGCCTCTATCTCCTCAAAACCGTCGGCAATCAGAACGGCTACCTTTGGCATGCTAATAGGGCGGGTAGGTTACTCTAATAGTTAACGCGGCTGGCGAAGCCTTTTAAAGACCCGGCTTAGCATAGAGCGTATGCCAGTAATCGGAGTGACCATCAAGAACGTAGCGGCAAAGCGCATCGGCGACTACCAGGGACCTGCCGGAATCAACAACAACGCGAAGCTCATTGATGTGAAAGAAGCAGATCTAGGCAACCTAGGAAAGAAGGGGCTGACCATCAGCTACGAATTCAAGAGCGACTACGTCACCGAGAAGAAGGTGCCGTTCGCAGAGATCATGATAAGCGGCGATGTCCTTGTGGTGGCTGACAATACAGCAGAACTGGCCAAGGGCTGGAAGAAGGACAAGAAACTGCCAGAGGACTTGAACCTCCAAGCCGTCAACACCGTCCTTAGGCGCTGCATAACCAAGGCGCTCGGCCTAAGCGAAGACCTCAACCTGCCACCGCCCGTTCCACTGCCATTCGCGCAGAGGAAGACAGAAGAGCAGGCGCACGCAAGCAGGTACATCGGATAAGTAGCTTACAATTTTGCCTGGTAAGCGACAAAACCCTTGACTATTTCAAGACCGCTCGTTTCTGTATCCGGATTCCTTGTCCAGTCGGGCTGCTGATGCCGCCGGAAGGCGCGCTCCGGGTGGGGCATCATGGCCAGCACGTTCCCCCGCGGATTGTAGATGCCTGCTATGCAATGCATCGAGCCGCAATAGTTGTCCTCAGGCATATAGCGCAGCGCGACCTGCCGGCCCTCTACGACCTTCTGGAAAGTCTTCTCGCCCATGTAAAAGCGCCCTTCGCCATTTGCGACTGGAAGGCGGAAGGACTGCTTTTTGTATAGAGACTTGAGGAACGTGCCGGTAGCTTCGCTGGCCTTGACATCAACCCAACCGCAGTAGAAACCCTTTGGATCGTTATCAATCAAAGACATCTGCTGCTTGCCCATCTTGCCAAGGCCTGGCACCAAGCCGGTCTCAGCCAGCACTTGGCAACCGTTGCAGATACCCAATATGGCCTTGCCGGACTCGTCAAACTCGTAGAGTTGGTCACCGAGATTATCCATCAGTCTTCGGGCCCATTGGATTCCGGCGCGCACCCTGTCGCCCTCGGAAAAGCCGCCAGCAATCCACAGGCCGGTATAATCATCCAAGTGCTTGCGACCAAGCTCGAACTGTTTCTGGTGTACGACCTCGACCTGGCCTTCGGTCGGTTCGTGGTCGAGAGCAATAAGAGCTGCCTCGACGGCACGCCGGCTCTCGTCATCACACTGCGTGCCCTTGACACGTAGGATCGCAACACGGACATCCGATAGACCCATTCAATCGCCCCTCGCTGGTGGAATTTCCCAGCTCTCGCGTAATAATTTCACGTAACTGTGCACGGCCTCATTTCCGGCCAGGCCCCGCATCACGACGTCGCCATTCCTGTGCGTATGACCTATCGCGGCAACTGGAACCTTCATCTGATTAGCAATCGCCTTAAGACTCTTGTAATCCCTCTCCCTGACTTCAGCAACGAAGCAGCTGTTGGGTTCCGCGAACATCACCTGGTAATCGGCCCTCACCGCCCTAGTGCGGGGTACCCGGGAGAGATCAATCTCCCCACCGATGTCACCGGCGAACAACATTTCGGAGACCGCCACTGCCAAGCCGCCGTCCGAGACGTCATGGCACGCCCGCAGGAGACGGTTGTCTATGGCAGCTGTCACTGTATCCATCACCCGCCTGGCACCGGCCCTAACTTGCGGAGGGTTGTTGCCCATCGTACCGAACAACTGGTAGAGCTCGGAGCCGCCCAACTCAGGATGTATGCGCCCGATAGCGACCAGCGTATTTCCAGCTTCCTTTGCATCCATCGTAACGGCACGGTCGACGTCCGGAACGATTCCTATCGCGCTGGATATGAAGACCGGGTTGATTGAGCCCAGCGTTTGGTGATAGTTATAGAGGCTGTCCTTGCCACCAGCAATCGGTGCACCGAACTCTATCTGGCTGTTGTGCGCTGCCAGAGCTTCGGCGACCATCTGGCCCCATTGGTGCGGATCGTTCGGGTTGCCTCCGGCGTAGTTGGCCGATAGCGCGAAACGCCGCCCACCGGCGGCCGTAGCGTTCCTTATAGATTCGTCGATGGCGCTGGCGGTCATGTGATATGGATTCAGCCGGCCACGGCGCGCATGCGTACCTAGGCCGTAAACCAGGCCCCACTGTCGGTCGGTTGGCTGTATGACGACGGCGTCCGAAGGTCCTTCGAGACGGTGGACGCCCTGGAACACCTTGGTAATGGTGTTGCCCTGCACCTCGGAATCGTAGATGCGCACCAACGAACGTCGGCTACAGATGTTCGGTGTAAACAGAATACGGTGCAGGTAAGCGGTCCAATCGAAATCGGCATCCTTCGGGATGCTCGGCTCGGGATCAATGAACCGCTCAGGTTTCCAATATGCAGTAAGATGTACGCGTGGCGGCCTAGCAATCTCATCCAAGTCCATATCGCCGACCACCTCACCGCCCCAGAAAAGGCGGAGCCGCTTGTCGGGTGTGACGGTACCAATGACCGAAGCTTCCACTTCCTCATCGTCGCATATGCCCATGAAATCGCCGACGTTCTCAGGCCGTACGGTCGCCCACATACGTTCCTGTGACTCGGAGCACCACACTTCCCAAGGCTTCAGACCGGTCTGCTCGAGAAGCACCTGCGAGAGGTCTATGTCCGCGCCGAAACCGTACTTGTAGACCATTTCACACGTAGGTGGGCACATTCCGCCTCCTCCTACGTCATCGCTGGCTGTCATCAGCGGCCTAGCCTTGCCTTGCACATCGCGTACTCTCGTTTCCTTGGCGCGGTAAACGACCCTGCGTACTCCTTCCTGGACTATCGGGTCGGCGGTCTGGACGGCCGGCCGCGAGACCTTGGTCGAGGCCTCGTCAAGCTTCTCTGAAGCGAAAATGACGCCGCCAAGACCTTTGGCACCGGTCCGGCCGCCGTACATGATGATCTTGTCGCCGGACTTCATGTCGAACTCCTTGATGTGCTTGCGCCGGATTACGCCGATGGCTCCTGCGTAGAGCAACGGGTTGCCAGTGAAGCTCGGGTCTATGAGGACGGCACCGCCGATGTTCGGCTCGCCCTCCTGGTTGCCGTACATCCCCACGCCGGCCATTATTCCGTCAAGAATGAACGAAGGGTGGTGAACACCATGTGGCAACTCACTGTAAGGCTGGTCGAGTGGCCCGACGAACTCAAGATCTAGCACTCCTACTATCTTGGCACCGGGGGACAGTATGTCGCGGACGTCGCCCCCTATGCCGGTGGCGGCGCCGCCTACTGGCTCGACCGCAGATGGGTGGTTATGACTTTCCATCCTGAAGGCGGCGGCCCATTCATCATCAACCGAAACTATCGCGCTGCCGTGCTTCCACAGGACATAATCGGCGCCGGTCTTGGCAGCACCCGAATCAACCAGCTTGATAAGGTCATCGATGCGGCGGCCCTGCCCGGCGCGGCGCAGGTAGGCATCAAGGGTACGACCACGCACTTGGGTGGTGCCACGATAACTGAAATGGGAACAGTGGTCGCTGTTGAGTGTTGCCTCGGTCTTCATTTCCTCGATGGTTGGATTACGGCCCTTCAGGCGGTAGCGGTCCTGCAACCAGGCCATACGATCGTCATTGTAACCTATCCCAAGTTCGCGGCTGATTACGGAAAGCTGTCCCTTGCTGGCGCCAAGAACGTCGACCTCATATGTGGCACCCCGAGTTTTGACGACAACAGTCACAGACTCACGGGGTAGATTTCTATTTTACAATCCTGATGAACTGGGTTAGCGAGCAACCTGTCGACGTAGGCCTCAGCAGCGGTGCGCGCCCTTTTCTCGTCCGGTGCTTCTATCTCGATGGTATAGACGTTACCTTTCCTGACGGCACCGACCTGCACACCGAACTCCTTATTAAAACGAGCAAGAGTCTTCTGCGCGGAACTTCCGTCCGAATCCGTTATGCCAGGTTTCAATGATACCGATACCTCTGCCTTGAACTTTGGCATGCCTCAACAGCACAGTAAAAGGATTTATTCTAGTGTCAAGCGCCGGTGCACATAGATAAATCCTTTAATCCCGCTGAGTGGCCAGAGGTGGTCGAATGAACAATGCAGACGTCCTCAAGCATCTGGACAAAAACGTGCGAGTGACATACGATGTGGGCACCAAGGAACATCCACACCACGTATCACAAAAAGGCGTGCTGATTGATTTCATGGGCAACGCGGCTGAACCGTCCACGGAGAAGATATACCTCACCGTGATGGGAAAGGTCCGCGACGGCACAGAAGCAAAAATACCACATAAGTCCTGGAGCATGCTGCGTTATCAGGATATAGTCAGTGTGGAGGAAATTCAGTGAACGACACACAGCTGCGCTACGCGGACTTCGTGGACTACGACAAGCTGGACCCGGTCAAGCAGCTGGCGCTGGAGTTGTTCGAGCCGACCCTCAAATATCCGGAGCGGCTGGGCATAAGCATCATACCGGAATCATTGGGACAGACAGCCGTTGCCTTCAACATGAAAGGGGCAGGAAAGGATTGGTATCTCTCGTTCAACGTGGAGGGCTTGGGGACCAAGAACCTCGTGGCGGATGGCATGTACCGCGAGGTACTGATACACAAACGCAGGGTGGCAGAAGGGCTGAACGTTCGCGGCCTATACCGCGGGCTGGGAAAGGACACAGCGGCCATGTCAATCAACGACACCGTCGCGACCGGTGCCGACCCGTTCGCCTACTGCGACCTGCTGACATGCGGCAATTCGGAGTGGTTCAGCTGCGACACAGCCCGTGTCCGAGAGTTGCTGCAGGGCTACCGGGACGCGGCTGATGAGGCGCTTTTTGCCATACCTCAGGGCGAGACGCCAGAGCTTCGGGACGTTGTCAATCCCGAGACGCTCGACCTAGCCGGAGCATCTGTCGGCATAGTACGTCCACGCAGCCGCTTCATGAGCGACAAAAACATTCGCGCTGGCGACATCATCTATGGACTGTCCAGCAGCGGCGTCCACGCCAACGGTCTTTCCAAGGCGAGGAAGATAGCGGAAAAACTGCCGGACGGCTACTTCACGCCACTTGGCGATGGGCAGACGCTCGGACAGGCGCTGCTGGTGCCCACGATTCTGTATGCGCGGCCGGTGATTGACGCCATGGACCTAGGAGCGCACATCCACTTCATGCAACCTATCACAGGGCACGGCTGGGAAAAGATAGCCCGCGCCCGGCGGCCGTTCACTTACAGGATAAAGGAGGTTCCAGAACCACCGCTGCTGTTCCATCGATTGACCGAACTGGGCGGAGAGAACGGCTTCGACATCAGCCAGCGCGAGAACTACTTCACATGGAACATGGGCGTGGGCTGGGTCATGATGGCCCGGGCAGAGGATGAATCGGCAATACGGAGCGCGGCACAGAAGCGCGGCATCCAAACCTGGGTGTTAGGAACGGTCGAAGAAGGACCGCGCCGAGTGATAATGCCGTTCAACGACGCGGACGGCAAACAGGTGGAGTACGTCCCCTGACAGCGCATCCATCCAGCGTTCAACGAAATCTAGATTGGCTCCTAAAGGGTTGCCAGTTCGGCGAAATCGCCGAGGTTCTGACCGAAGGCATCGCGGCCGCAGTATAGGCGGCTGCCGACCAGGACTGCCCTCTGCCTGATCTCGACGGAGCGCTCGTCCACAGTCCTGTACTCGACCGTGATAGGCTCAGTGGAAAGCGACCATAACCTGAGCAGGCCAGTTGCCTTGAGGGCGCACAGAACATAATCATCGGTCTGCTTGAGGGCGTTCTGGACATCTTTTGCCTCTGCAGGAATATCCTCCTGCTTTATCCTTATTCCTGGAGCAAGTGCCAGCAGTTCTCCGCTGTCGACGCTCTGGGCCAGCTCGAAGGTCGTCGCGGGCTGGACTGCAATGAGCGAGCTGCGATACACGGGAATACCGTCACGGATCATCCCGTCGGTGGCCCCGGCCTGCCAACCTGGATAGAGCGCGTGACCCTTGCTATCCACGTAAGAGAGGTCGGCGGGGTGCGTATCGTCCACCTGCCTCGCCGCTTCTTTCGTCATGATGGGAAAATTGTAGCCGCGCAATGATGCCGAAAAGGGCAGCTCACCGAACCGTTCCTTCATCTCGGGCACCAAGGCCTCGCGCTCGAACCTCTGTCTTATCTCAAATCGTCGCCTGAGCTCGGCCTCAGTGGGCACATACCCTGAACCTGGTGGATAGAAGAACTGCGTATCGGCCGTCGGACTTTTGGATTTCTTATCTATGTTTTCGCGGTACCATGTTGGAAAATCTACTGCCGCAACTTTCAGATTGAACTCGCCAGCAACCTTGCGCGCCTTGCACTTCTCTTGATTATCATTGTTGCTAACCACGCCAGCGTAATTGGCCGGAGACCAACCAAGTTTTTCCTTCAGGAGCTTGGCCTCGCCAAGCTCTATGTAACCGGTAGAGAAGCTGCCCGAGCCCCACACTGAACAGGTCGGAACTTCATGACCCATCAGCGGCTCGAACTTGACGCCATAATAGGAAGCCGCTTTGTCCCTGATTTCGTCAAGCTTGGCAGTGCTGCTGCCGTTGCGACTCCAATATTGGATGGCCGCTGAGCGCACTGCTTCCAGCCGCTGGTTGCTGACGGCCGTGATGGCGGCATCATCCAGTTGCATGAGCCCTGTGTGCAACGAAAGGATAAATCCTTTGAGTGTGCCGTAAGAGGCATGCCCGACGTCGCGGTCATTCACCACCCAGGTGGCCAACTGAACTACAACATCTGGGCCACCGTCCGCGATTTGTTGGGCGGGGACAACACCCGGGTGGCTTATCTTTCCTGCACGGACACCACACCGGAGCAGTTGAGAGCGACCGGAGCCCGTGCGGTCATCATCGCCGGAGGACCCTTCTCTGTCTACAATGATATGGACAACCGCGCTCGCATGGGTTATACCAAAGAACTCATTCTAGACACATACGAACGTATCCGCAGGGGTGAGAAGGTGGCCCTTGCTGGCGATTGTTTGGGCGCGCAGGCGATTGCGCAAATCCTAGGCGGCAAAGTAGCCAAGGGCAAGGCCGGGGAGTTCAGTTTTACAAAGGTCCAGCGAACACCGATACCTGAAGAAGCTTATGACGAATACAAGAAAAAAGGTTACGACTTCACCAACTACGACCCGCTGTTCGCCGGTTTTCCTGTCTATTGGCGGGCCTATGCCTCGCACAATGACATCATAATTGAACTACCGCCGGATTTCGAGTTTTTAGCTGCGGCCAACGCACCCGTTACCCTCAGCAATGGGGCAGTGGAAGATATAGTCCCTGAGGTAATCCGACACCGAAGCCTGCCCATCTACGCCTGGCAGTTCCATCCCGAAGTGCCGGAGAGCGAGCAGGGGTGGAAATTGTTCCGCAACTTCCTGCGCATCGCCGGGGTGGAGGGGGTATCCGAAGAGTCACCTTATAGAGTGGCCTTTCAAAAACTGCGCGAGATTTATCCGAATTTGCCAGATGTGGCCGAGCGGAAGCCGCGTACCCAGCGCAGGATAGTAGAACCAGCAAAGCGGGAACATGAAAAGGAGGTCACGGAATATCGTCTATTCAACCCACCTTCACCAATCCTTCGCACAGCGGATTTCGTTAATGAGGCACACCGATTCATTCGCAATGTGGTCGGCAGCGACAGGATGACCTTGGCATTTTCTGGCGGACTGGACAGTAGCGTGGGAGTCACTTTAGCAGCAGAACCACTCGGTGAACAGCTATGGCCCTACCATGTTGATACCGGATCGATGCGACAGTGGGGACGTTGGCACGAAAGCGACCTAGTCGTGGCGGCCTTCGAAGACAAGCTGCCGAACCTGGTTTATGTGGACGCGCAACGGCAGTTCTTGGACGCGATGATGCATGTCCGTGAGGAGCCCGGCAAGGAGATTGCCGAGATCAAGCGGAAGGTCTTCAAACCGATTTATAGCGGCATCATGCTGAAGCTGACCCAGGAAATCGGCGCCAAGTGGGGATGCCAAGGCACTATCAGGCCCGATATCGATGAGAGCCAGATCAAGAAAGGTGCCTTCGAGGGGGCGGCAATAAAAAGTCAGCATAACATCGGTCTGGCAATCGATGGCCTTGTCGAGCCCTTGGCCGGCGTGTACAAACACGAGGAGAGGGTAGTAGCGGCCTACCTAGGTCTGCCCAAGTTCGTGGTCCTACGCCAGCCCTTCCCCGGACCGGGAGACTTCGTTCGTGTTATCGGCCAGGTAACTGAAGAGAAGCTGGGACTGCAGCGGGAGGCAAACCAAATCGTGGAGCGCGGGGTCTTTGACCAGATACGGCAGCAGTACGGGCTGCCCATGCTCATCGATGATGACGGCATCCAGAGGCCCTTCCAGACGTTCAGCTACACCATGGAAAACGTCCGTACCGAGGCGAGCGACGAGAGGGCAGGATCTGCTCTTATGGCAACCGAGCAGGCACTGAGGAAGTGCATAGACCGTGGACTAGACGAGTACAAACTGGAAGAGGTCTACTTCCTCAAGCCACGCCTGACCGGGGTAAAGGGTGATAAGCGGCAATACACCAACCCAGCGGTGGTGCGACTCAAGAACCCTGACGGCGAGCCGTGGGTGGACTGGGAGGTGGCCCAGGCCGTCGCACTGGCGCTTACTACCGACCCGAGAGTGGCGTGCACGCGGGCCTTAATCGATCTGAGCGAGCGGCCAGACCTCCGTTACCGCGGCTGCATCCGCAGCGTCGACAGTGCACATGCCATGACCGCCACTAGCACCCGCTTGACCAAGGAGACTCAGCGGCGGATTGCAGAAGAACTCGATAAGCTGGGCATGGCCACGGCATGGGACCCGACCAACAAGCCGGCTGCTACCGTGGAAGGAGAGTGATCCTTTGAGCGGGAGTGTCACGGCTTTGATTGACTTGTTGTGGGGGGACGGAGGGAAGGGGAAGGTTGGAAACTTCCTTGCTAATAGATTCGATTATCTGGCAAGGGGCACTGGCGGCAACAACGCGGGATACACTTTCCATTACGGTGGCAAGGAACGTAAGTTCAATCTGATACCATGCGACCCGTTCGGGGACAAGCCGTTGGCACTTGGCAGATGCATGGCGGTCGATCTTGACGTCCTATCAAACGAGGTAGTTCGCATCAAGGAAGAGACGGGAAGATATCCGGATCTGAGGATTGATGGCTCCCTCAGCATCATCTTCGAATGGCACAAGGTAAGGGACGTTCTGATGACCAAGGGCATAGGGACCACAGGCCGCGGAATAGGACCGTGCTATGAGGACAGGAGGAACAGGCTGAACGACATAACTTACTACGATTTTTACGACGAAAACAGATTCGAAAGGCGGGTCAAAGAAGTCTACGATACCGAAAGGAAGATAATTGAAGCCTTCGACGGAAAGGTCGGGACGCCAGAAAGTATCATAAAGCGTACTGCTGACGCGCGAAAGATATTGCAGGACTTCAAACCGAGGGACATCTCGCTCGAAATCAAGGAATACCTGAAAAAAGATAAACGCGTGTGGCTGCAAGGTGTGAACGGGTTCCATCTGAGCGTAGACCATGGAAGCAGGCCGTTCGTTACATCGTCGGAGCCGGGAATACTGGGCATCCTGAGTGGTGTCGGCCTGGGGCCACACGACGTGGATACCATCATAGGGGTCGTCAAGGCGTACACTACGAGGGTTGGCGAGGGGCCGATGCCGACGTTGCAGGGCCAAGAGTTCAATGAAATCATACGCGGGGACAAGCGCGGTAGCGAGTACGGCACAACGACCGGCAGGGCCCGAAGAAGCGGCTGGCTTGATATCCCGATGATCAGGCACGCCGTAAGGAAGAACAGCGTAACCGATATCGCAATGACCAAGGTGGATGTACTCGACAACTTCCACGAGCTGAAGGTCTGCACTGGTTATCTCATCGACGGGGATCTCCATGATGAGCCGCCAAGCGACCCGGCTCTCCTCGGTGCAGTCACGCCGATCTACAAGCCAATGAAAGGCTGGGGCAAACTGGACTGGAAATCCGTCGTTTCCTCTGGTAACCTACCACCAGAGCTGAAGGAATACATAGAATTCGTGGAAGAGGAAACAGGGACCGACGTCAGTATAGTTTCCTGCGGCCCCGAACCTGAGATGACGATAGAAAGGTACGCGATTATTTAGGCCCATTCCAACACGTTTAAGAAGGTTCGCATCGGGATAGGGATACCGGATTGCACATAAGAAAAAAAGGAGATAGAGAAAAAATGCCATTTGGAGATCGAGGATTCGACAGAGGACCTCGGGAAATGCACAAGGCAGTTTGCACGGAATGCAAGCAGGAATGCGAAGTTCCGTTCAAGCCGACCCAGGGCAAGCCCGTCTTCTGTAGGGAATGCTTCCAGAAGAAAAACCCAAGGAAGTTCTGAGTAGTCACGCTTATAGAATCAAGCTAGTCAGATAACATTTCGTTTGATTTTCTTTCCGTTATTTTTACCATCTAGCGTGAGCCCTGTCTCTTAAACGGGCGCCGACCATCAATAACGTGGCAAAGACGGGCAGAGGGCCGAGATTCAGCAAAACGTTTGTAGTGACAATGATCATTATCGCTGTCACGATTGCTCTGCTAATTGTCGGCAGGGGTCCGGTACAGAAAGCGTGCACTATGGAGGCACTCCAGTGCCCTGATGGCAGCTATGTCGGCAGGAACTCGAGCAACGACTGCAAGTTCGATCCGTGTCCGGGGTGCAATTGCCCGAATGGATACTTGCAGGACGGCGCGACCTGCAACCTTCCCTGCTACTACAGCACGCCGAGGTGCCTTGCGCCATCTCTGCTCTGTAGTTGATGTGACACCAAACAAAGCCCGTTTTTAATAACCGAACCCCATACGCTTAGCATGCCCGTTCTGGAAGGGGTCGGACTTCACGACAAGGAGATTTCAAAGCTAAAGGCAGCCGGCCTAAGGACACTCGAAAAGATGCAAAAACACCCCAGACCGCTACACCCTGAACACGCACCGAAGGAACTTCACAAGTTGGAGGAACAGATCCCGAGGTTCACGGACGAAGAGTTCAAACGCTATGTGGAAGAACCATCGAGGTTCTTTACCGATGCGCTCGATGCGGCGTTGAGATGCTCCTACATCATAGGTGAGCTCTTAGGCCACATCCGCCGCATAGAAGAACTGAAGAAACCCGAAGAGCGCGTAGCGGCGCACCTAATGATGCTAAAGCTGTTCTTCTCGAACTATGATTTCAACTTCCTGAAGTACGACCGGGACATAGAATACTACGAGTTCAAGGAAAGCGTCACGGGCCACTTCTGGCAGACCCTCCGGGAGATGTGCAGGAAGGCCTACCCGGAAAAGGTCGATGAATACTTCCTGAAGTTGACCAGCGGAATACTGCCCTACAAGACAATAAAATACAGCCTTTCTCGCTGGTCGATAAAACAGATGCTTGAGAAACGCAATATCAACATCATCGATGCGGAGAGGGCACTTCGTGAAATAAAGGGCACTGACAAGGCGCTGTATGATACCATACTGAGGACGGCAGAGAACTTCAACAAGTATCCAAAAGACCTGCTGAATGACGTGAAGAACGCGAGAGAAGTCAACATTGATAGAATAGCCAAGGTGAAGATGGAGAACCAGGAAATATTCTTCGAGGTCTACAAACGGCTCATGGCACTGAATCCGGCCGATGCCGAGGACTTCAACGACGCGTATCGCGCCGTAGATATTATCATGAGGCTCAATGAAAAACTGCACTTCATAACCGATGGCAAGACTGTCCAAGGCAACGGCTACTTCTACAACGACTCGCTCAAACTGTCCTTTGCGAGGATAGCGGAAGCAGCTGCGGCAAATCCAAAACTGATAAGGGACAAAGCTGCGTTCGAAAGGGCGATGAAAGAAGTAACAGATTTGAAACCAGTAGGCGATACGCCGGCAATAAAGTGGTTCCTAACAGAGTTCGAGAACCACAAGTTCTTCTCGGAAGAAGTAAACAAGCTGTACGATGAAGAACTGAAAAGGTGGACTCGCTAAACAGCCGCGTTTCCCTTTCCTTCACCAACTCTCACCGAACTCTCACATTCGCGGGTGGCGCCGGACACCACTTGTGTTCTGTAAACTATATGTTATGTCCTGCTGTTTTTGTCATAACAATAGGAAAATAGCTATCAGGATATGGATGGCACGGCCAATATTCTGTACAGAACATATGCAAAGACAAGAAAATTGTCAACCTGCCTGCATGCCGCTGACAGCTTCCTCAACTATCCTGGCCATGTAGCCCTGGAAGGCGCCGGGGTTGAGGAAATAGACGGTCTGATGCTTCCTGGGATCAGCAGAGTCCTTCACACGCCTCTCCCTGATCAATTGGACCGCTTTCAGTGGATTAACGACGAAATAGAAGGTCCTTCGCGGCTTCTGGTAGTTGTCAAAACCTATTCCGAGGGCCTTGCACAGCGCCTGGTACTCCATTGGCTCCTTTCTCAGGAGTGTTATCGCCTTCTCTGCCATGCTGCGGATGTGCGCATTTCTTGCACTCCTTCCATAGAGCCATATGAGCATCTCTTTCATGGTGGAACAGATTCGCAAGGCCGACATAAATAGATTGACGACAAGTGTCCGTGCTTAGCCGGAGGAGAAAATGTGCGTCCGGAGATGTGTGCATGGGACACATACCTGACCGTGTGATGCCCATGACAGGGGAAATGAATTTTCAACGCACAGAAGTTAACGAGAAGTGTCTGCTACTTCGCCTTGGCCACTTTCTCGAAAAGAGGCTCCTTAATCACAGTCGAAACGCGGTGGAACTTCCTTCTGACACCCTCAAAATCGTGTGCGAGATCCTGCCCATCGGTGGTAAGTTTGATTATTTTCACCCTTCCCTTCTTCTCAAAAGTCACCAGACCCATCTTCCTGAACATCTCCAGGACCTTCACCGTGTGGGAATAGGTACAATCGACGCTCTTTGACACCTGTGTAGCGTACTTCAGGCCATCACCGCGCAGCATTGTGAGCATCTTTACCGGTTTTGAGTGCAAGAATACGTTCTCGACCGCATCGCGTGTCGAATCTCTCACTTTCACTGCACAACACCTAACACCCTTTGTGCAAAATAGGCATATAAAGGATATGCCAACTCTGTAAAGTATACTTAGTGTCGAATTGTTTCACACTATTATGTCGTAACATCTCTGTTTGCCCCTATAGTTTCCGTTCAGCTATCGCTAACAGCGAGGTCATGGATTATAGCTTGTGGAACAACCTTCAGAACCCTCACTTCCGAGCCCTCACAACGCGGTTTATGAAGGAATTTAAGAGCCCGGAAAGCTAAGAGAAGGCATGGAGTACCCTCTCGCCGTCGTCGAGAAGATGCTGAAGAGGCACAACCTGCGCGTCGGGGATGACGCAGTGAAGGAGTTCACCAAGCTGCTCGAGGAGATAACCATAGACATCGCAAGCGAGGCCGACGCGAGCGCGCACGCCGCCAAGAGGAAGACCGTAATGAAGGAAGACATCATCGCCGCGAAGAAGAAGATCCTCTAGCGAGAGGCTAGAACAAGCATAAATCTCTGTGATGACATGTGTGAGCACCGCTTGCGGGCGGTGCTGCCATGGACGAACTAATACAACGTATCATTTCTGCTACCGGTCTTAGCGCTGATGAGATAGAAAAGCGAATAGTTGAAAAGCAGAGGGAGCTCTCGAACCTTGTCAGCAGGGAAGGGGCCGCATACATAGTCGCAAAGGAGCTCGGACTGGACCTTTCGGTGCGGCACCAGCCCAAGCTGGACATCAAGGGACTAGTGCCGGGCATCCGCACGCTGAACATCCAAGCAAGAGTAATAAGGGCATTCGAGCCGCGCGAGTTCGAACGCGAGGGCAAGAAGAGCAAGGTCGCGAACATCATCCTGGGCGACGGGACGGGCACGTGCAGACTTAGCTTGTGGGACGATCAGGTAGAGCTGCTGGAGAAGCTGCAGCCCGGGCAGGCAATAGAGCTGATAGGGGCATACAGCAGGGACGACGGAAGGGGAGGGATAGAGCTAAGGATTGGCAGACGGGGCGGGCTCAAGCTACTTGAGCAAAGCACGCTGCCACAGGTAGAGCAGCTCCAGGCGGCCGCGAGCAAGCCCGTGCGGATGGACGTGTGTGACCTCAAAGAAGGTGCCAACGCCGAGGTGAGGGCTGCTGTAGTTCAGCTGTTCGAGACCGAGCAGTTCTACGAGGTGTGCCCGCAGGACGGCTCCCGGCTGAAACAGGAAGCAATCGAAATACAACCGGGCATAGAAGCAAAGGCGTGGAAATGCGCTGAGCACGGCGTTGTCAAGCCGCAGATAACCGCGGTGGTGAGCGGCGTAATCGATGACAGCACCGGCAACATCAGGGCGGTGTTCTTCAGGGACATTGGGGCCCAGCTGCTTGGCATGAGCATGGATGACATGGTAGCAAGAAGGGGGAAGCTGTTCGAGGAGCTGGACATCGTGGGGAAGGAGTTCATGATAACAGGGCGCGTGCGGAAGAACCGGATGTTCGAGCGGCTCGAACTCATAGCGAGCGAGGTCAAGGAAGTGGAGCCCGCGGAAGAAGCAAAGAGGCTCTTAAATCTTTTTGCCTCCAATGGTGGGTAGCTGATTTCTGATGACAAAGGAATTCCCGAATAAGGTCCGTCCTAAGACCGCGGATGCTTTCGAAAAGGAGCTGATCAAACGGGGGTGGAGCAGGGTTAGAGCGCCATACGATATTTTGGCGCCTGATGACAATCGCCAATGGAATAAAGAACTCGGCAACTACCCGTGGCTTCCAAAAGATGCAAAATCGACGTACTCTGACATCGCTTCCAAGCTGAGCCCTGGTGGTATGACAAGGAACATGTTCGTTAAGATGTTTACCAAGTACACACATAGCAATTTCGTTGTATGTGGGTTGGAGTATCCGGACGGCGTTGAATATGTATTGACGACAGGGAGGGCGGACTCAATGCTTGGCGTCCATCCTGTAGAAATCACTAGTGATGAAGATGGCTGCCATCCGGACGGACAGATTGAGAACGAACTGATGACAGCTATGAAAAGTGTCGGAGGATTGGTGACTGCCAATGCCTGAAAAGAAGGAAATAAAATCGGTGGCCGACCTGCCCGGCGTAGGAGAGAAGATAGCGGCCAAGCTCGAGCAGGCAGGATTCATAGACCTGATGTCGGTCGCTGCCGCGAGCCCCAAAGAGTTAACAGAAGCCGCCGAACTCGGCGAGCAGACCGCGGCCAAGATAATAGAAGCGGCAAGGGACGCGCTGCAGCTGGGCTTCGAGAGCGCGACCAAGATACTGGAGAGGAGGCAGAAGGTCGGAAGGATCGTAACCGGCAGCAAGAACCTCAACGCGCTGCTGGGCGGGGGAATGGAGACAGGTGCTACTTACGAGTTCCATGGCGGGTTCGGCTCGGGCAAGTCGCAAGTTGCCCACCAGATGGCGGTCAACTGCCAGCTGCCGCCGGAGAAGGGAGGACTGGGCGGCGGATGCCTTTTCATCGATACCGAAGCTACGTTCAGGCCGGACAGGATAGAGCAGATGGCAAAGGCGCTGAAGATGGATCCGAAGAAGGTCCTGGAGAACATACATGTCGCGAGGGCGTACAACAGCGACCATCAGTGTTTGCTAGCTGAAAAAGCGAACGAGCTCATCAAGCCGAAGGGCATCAAGCTGATTGTTGTTGACAGCGTGACAGCGCTGTTCAGGTCGGACTTCAGCGGGCGCGGCGAGCTGGCTCCTAGGCAGCAGAAGCTCAACCGCCACCTGCACACCCTCCAGAGGCTCGCAGATGTACACAACGTCGCAATATACATGACCAATCAGGTGATGGCACGGCCGGACATGATGTTCGGCGACCCGACCACACCCATAGGCGGGCATGTGATGGGCCACTTCGCGACGGTCAGGTGCTACCTGCGCAAGAGCAAGGGCGAGAACCGAATAGCAAGGATGATAGACAGCCCCAACCTGCCCGAGGGCGAGTGCGTCTTTACTGTAACACCCAATGGCATCGGCGACCCTGAAGAGAAAGACTAATTCTAGAAAGATGTAGATAAGACAGGAAAACGAAAGTAAAGGAAAAAATCCTAAACTATGTCCTTCTCGCTGACGATGACGAAGTCACCGACGGACTTGACCGCGCTGAAGGGAACGAGCACACGGCCGCGTTCATCCTCCTGCAGGCCCATCTCACCGGCGGACTTGGTCGGCTCAGCCACCACGATGTTCATCAGCTCACCGCTCTCGGTTATGAAGGCGACATCGCCCACAACGCCGAAGCGTCGGCCGGTCTCTTCCGAGACGATGGTCTTACCCATCATTTCCTTTGTGTTGGCCTTGTCCATTGGCATAAGCTCTCACCTCAAATTTCTATCATAAGCGACCTGTGGTCGCCAACTTGTAGCAATTGTTGCTCACTTCACACATAAATAGCTATTCGCGCCGCGCGAGTAGCCTTTTCATCAGCTTGTCTACATGCATTTCGGTCTGTTTCTGCGTCCCGCTGTTGCTTATGCGGTAGTCAGCCGCCTTCATCACGGCACCGACCCCCCTGCGGAGCTCATCACGGTCGCGCTGCCTTAGATAGTTGAGGGATTCGCCTGCCGCGAAGCGCTTCCGCTTGGCAAGACGGGCTGCCCTGACCTTGAACGGGCATACAGTTGCTATGATTATGCAACGACTCTTGGCGAGCCGCTCGAGCTCGCGGGTTGCTTCAAGGCTGCGGAAGCCCTCCTCCACCAGGATGGACTTCTTCGAACGCTTGAGGACATCCCAGACGCGTTTAGCTAAAAGCCGCTGCCTACCCTTTTCATGGAACCACTGTGCAACCTTCAAATCGGACTCGGACGTGTAGGGCAGCTTCCTCCTTCTCACTTCGGCACGGATGACGTCACCGCTATGGATGACTGTTCCATGATACCTTTGAGCAATGTAATCAGCGACGGTGCTCTTGCCTGAACCTGGCAGGCCTATAACGCAGAACAGCAGGCGGCGCATGCTTCCTATTGGGCAACGTAGTAAAAAAACCTTACTTCGGCGTACCGAAAAGGTGCGTCACTTCTTTAGGGAGTATAAAATGTTACTGCCGTCTTTGCGGGAGACTACCTGACCGGCCTGTTCCATCTCTTCCATGGCCTTCGATAAATAAACCGTGCTCTCGCCATAAGGATAGCAGCATTTAATGAAGAGCGTTCCCCCGCTAGCTTCCCCGTTCTGTGAAAGGTGGTCTTTAACGCGATCATAAATCGGTTTGTTCGGTATCATTATCGGTCGCGATTTCTTCATATCAGATGTTGCCATACACATCACTCCCATCAACGTTCTGCTTGTAGGCGGCAGAACGGACATAAAAAGCTGTTGGAACGTGAGGTCTGGAGTCGCCGTTATCTGCCCGTCAGCTCGTAACATACCCTTTCATCGGTGTGATAGGAGCTTAGCGTGCCTTCCTGTTCCATCCCGAACAGCGTCTGCAACAAATCGCTTGGGCGTTCGCCTTGGCGCTTGGATATGCAATTCAGCGTCAACTGCGCCCCAGTGGACCTGCCGTGTTCCTGCAAATACCTCACCACTCGGCGCTCAATTTTCTTGAAAATCACCAACGGTACGCTTGCATCTTCGGGCACGGCATCACTTCTGCACGAAACGGGTCCTCATGTTGGGCGTGAGCGCGTACATGAACGCCTTGCCCCTGCTTTCGCGCTGGACGAAACCGTCAATCATCAGCCTGTGAAGGATGTTGTTGATGCTGCGGACCGCGTGTTGCTTCGTGGCATAAGCTCCGATGTCAATCTGTTCTGTTATTGCACCAGGCGTGAGCCAGTCGGTCTTGCTCAATATGTCCAAGATCTGGCGCTGGCGGTATGGAAGGTTGGCAAGCTGCTCCTCAGAAGGCGGCTTGGGGCTGAAATGGACAACAGGTTCGTCAACTCTCACTTCCGGCACCGGAACCTCCCTGTAAGCTTCAATGTTCGATGCCTCTACCAAACCCCAGCCCTTCTCTGCAGCTTCCCTCACAAGGCGGTCGCACATCTTCAGTACCTCCCTTGGGAAGCCGCCGGTGCGGTTGTAGATGACCTCCAAGGCGCCATCGGTGAAGGGCTGCGTTCCCTTACCGCCTACTGCTTCAATCCGCTTTTGGATGAGCTGGCGCGTGGCTTCGGGCGTCAATGCGGTCAGAGTGATCCTTGACGTGATGCGCTGGTCCAACGTGGGCAGCTCAACCCTCACTTTTTCCTCCAAAGCAGGCAACCCGGCCAAAATGAGCGAAACGGAATCTATCTGATCCACAAGCACTCTCAGCCATTCCAAAACGTCCTTGTTGGTCTCATGGGCCTCATCCAGCATGAGCAGGAGATGACCGCCCTTCAGCCGGCCGTTCACCCAGCCGGCAAGGGTGTAAAGTGAGGGTTCCTTGCCCAGCAGGCGCGCCAAGAGGCCCGTACCGAAATGATCTGTAAAGACGCGAACGAACTCCTGTGGCTGGGTCGGAGGCTTTGCTAAATAGAGCTTGGCGGCGTTCCCGTCGGAATAGGCCTCAAGCCACTTTAGGGCGTGTGTCTTGCCTGCGCCAGTATGGCCGGTCAGGATGGCTATCTTGTGCCTGTTATCGACATGTTGGAGCAAAGCTTTGACTTGCTCCTCGTAACCGGTGAACAGCTTTGGCTCAATCCGGAGCACGAAAGGGTTGGAAGACCAGCCCCATTTTGGAAACGCCATGTGATTCATCCGCTTATTTGTGAACATACGTGAAGGTTTCGTGAAGGTTTTACGTGAACATAACACACATCACAAGAATATAAAACCTCCACATGAAGCATAAGTGGCTGATTTTGGAACGTTCACGTGAACATTGACGTGTAGAAAGTATATTCTGGAGCATACAATTGACATTTTTGCCGCATTTTCGTGTTTTTTCAGGTTTGTGAGGTTTGGTGACCGGATCCAACGGGCATTTTGATAGTTGGGACTAGAATGCGGTTTATAGTGCTGCGTGAACATATGAACATGGCGTGAACGTTCACATCTTCTTCACGTTCTTCACGATGTTCACGCGTGAAGGCCGTGAATATTCACGTGAAGGTCAGCCATTTGTAGTGGGTTTGTGGGTCTAAAGAGGGATGTTCACGTGAATATTCATATGAATCACGTGAAGGTCATCTACCTATTGTGGCTGAGTTGCCAGACTCGGAAAAGGCTCTACGCGATTCATTAGCTATAACATCGTTATAGCCGCTGCCTATGCTTAAATCCCAGCGGTCCGAATGCTCTCCATGCGCGCTTTCATAGCGGTCGAAGTACCCGATGAGCTCAAAGCTAAGGCCGCAAGGCTCCAGGAAAGGCTCGAAATGCTCGACATAGAGGCAAACATAGTCAAACCGGAGAACATGCACTACAACCTCAAGTTCCTCGGCGAGATCAACGAGGCCGATTCGGACAAGGTAAAGGCCGTCCTGAACCGCATTGTGCCGCAGCACGCCGCATTCGACCTCCACATAGCCGGTGCCGGGGCTTTCCCGCAGGTCACCTATGCCAGGGTGGTCTGGCTGGGGGCAAGGGAAGGCGCCCAGCAGCTGTCCGCACTGGCCGAGGACATAGAGCTGGCACTGGCCGACATGGGCTTCGGACGGGAAGAGAAGCCGTTCACACCTCATCTCACGCTGGCCAGGATAAAGAACGGCCAGCACAAAACAGAACTTATAACAGTGTTGAAGGAGATGGCCACTACCGACCTTGGTACCATGCACGTGGGGCAGGTGGTCCTGTTCCAGAGCCAGCTGACGCCAAAAGGCCCTATCTACACGCCCGTGCACACCGTGAAGTTATCGTGAACATTCATGCGTGACGAAACCCTACTCAAACTGTCGCTCGGCATCGCTGTACTGGGGTTAATAGGGCTGTTCATAGCCTCCCAGCAGGCCACTCCTACAGGCTACTCCATTGCCCAGCTAGGTGACAACACGATGAGCCAGACAGTGAAGGTCACTGGCACCGTCAGCACTGTCAAGACGACCACAGAGGGGCATTCGTTCATCACGCTAAAGGACCAGACCGGCTCTATACAGGTGGTCGCGTTCGCCGGAAGCAAGATAGACGTGCCGGAGCAGGGGCAGGAGGTCGAAGTAACCGGGCGATTGCAGGAGTACAAGGGCAAACTGGAGATAGTGGCCGAGACAATCAGGGTATTGCCTTAACATCTCGCGCGATGTGTGTCACAGAAAAAGACCCCAAAAGTCCTTCTTTTGTATATTCCGGGCAACAAAAAAGCTTATATGTGTTACGTTCCCCTAATAGGGTAACAGGTGTTGCCTTTATGTCGATTGCCGCAGAGGAGCCCAATGAAGATGAAGAACTGAAACGGCTTCTAGCTAAATACCCTCCAATACTGCCAGGGCCACGCAATCCTCAGCGCGAGACTCAAATGAATGAGATGCTCGAAGCGCTGAGGAAATCATTCGAGCTCGCATACAAGAGATTACCGCCAGCCGAAAAGCGTAGACAGACACTCGAAAAGAAGCGACGCGAAGAGAAAAAGCGCCTCCAAGCACTTCTCAGTAGTGTCCGCCCATTCGAGCGCTTCCTTGTTGAGTTAGCAGTAAAGAAGTGGGTAGGCCAGGAGTACTCAGTTTGCGGAAAATCTGTAAAGGCCATATCACAGGTGACTGGCCTCTCACCGTACAAAATAAGCCGCCTGATACGCGAGCTTGGACTCAGGCAAGCACGTCCTGATGCCAGTTGCAATCATGACCTATCATTAATTCGGGAATGGGCCACCAAATATCCCAAGTGGGGTACCAGCCTGGCAGAACTGGACCTGGATAGGCTCCTGCGCGAGCACTTCCCCCACCAATGGCGTTACGTTGGCGACTGGCGACTGGCAATAGATGGCAAATGCCCGGATTTCGTGCATGCCAACCGGAAACTGATAATAGAGCTGTTCGGCGAGTGGCATCACTTACAGTTAAAGCAGCATCATAGGCCGGAACTGACAAAGGAACGGGCAGAGAAAGAAAGGATTGCACACTTCGCAGCCTACGGTTACCGGACGCTGGTCATATGGTCCAAAGAGCTGCGTGACGTGGAAGCGGTCATCGGGAAAGTACGAAAATTCGTGAGGGAAGCGGATGTCACGCGGCCAGCCGATTAAGACCCTGCAGCGGGTGGCGCTGCTGCTGGACATCCTGAAGGAGGCCAAACAAATACACATACGGGGCATAGCCAGGGTTCTGAAGGTCAACCCTTACACGGCCAGCAAACTGGTCGAGAACTACCTAAAGCCGTTCATCGATGTCAAGTACATGGACCAGTTCGGCATCCGTGCCAAGATCATCAGCCTCAAGCCAGGCCGCGAGAACCTGACGATGGAAGAAGTACTGCGCTACAGGCGGCTGAAACGCCAACTGCAAGAAAGCAAGGCTTAGCTATCACGGCGGGTGTTAAGTTACCTTGACCCTGTCCAGATGCGGGAATCTATCATCAAACTGGTTCTCTATCTCGAACGGTATCTTCTGCGCTTCCAGATAGCTCCTCAGCCATGCGATTTCCGCATCTCCCTTTTCATCCGTGAGGTGGCGGTTTGTGTGACGACTGGTAAGCCTGTACGCCAACTTCTCTTTTGGATCCTGCCGAAGGAATACATAAAGCCATCCCTCTTCTTGGTGTTCCAAGAATCTGGGCACTATCTCTTTGAGCCTGGCATCATTGACCCATCTCCCTGCCTCCTGGGCAAGAGCTGGCGTTTCGTACACTTCGACCTCTGCGGGCACTACCTCGCGCTTCTTGAGGTCTTCCAGCGAGACCCGCGGGTCCTTGAGCGTTTCCATGTCAATATCATACGCAGTTATTGGCCGTAAATCGTAAAACTCGTGTGCCGGATACACGTGCCGCCTTGCGGGGCTATCCAGCCCCCAAAGGGCTGCTGGCTTCCGTCCTGCAGCCAGCCAGAACTTGCCATCATACGATGTAAAACGCATGTTCGGTTCGTCGCCGGCTGCCCATGCAAGCTCAGCAAATTTTACCATATTGTTACGCCTTCTTTACCCAGCCCTTGCCAGGCGCCCATTCGTAGCCGTCGGCAAGTTTGTGGTCGGTATGCATTGCGCAAGCCTCATCTGGGCCTTTATCCAGACTCAAGCGCTCGCTGGAACAGCCGCCATTGGCGCCGCCGCATTGCCGAGCGTATTCGCACGGACTGTCTTCTCGGGTTTGCATTTCCTGGCCGTTCACGTACAACCTGTCACCGTGAATACTGATATCATATCTCAAACCGTCATTACCAACGAAATCGGCTGTTATCGTTTCAAAGGGTCCTTGACTGAACTTTCTTACAACTTTTTCTCCCATCACATCACCTAGTTATTCCTTACCAGTAATTATATACTGTAGTATATAAATCTATCGCGGGCGGGCTAAACGGCGCGGACGTCAACCGCCACGCCGCGCTGCATCTGCTTCATCTCAATGCTGTTCAGTTTGGCCTGACCGGTAGCCAGAAGCTTATTTTTGCTCACAACAGCCACTTCCTCGCCGGGCAATATCCCGGCTGAAGGCTTTGCGAACTTGGCGAACAGCACCTTCCCTTCAGAAACGAGCTTGGCCACATCGGGGTCAGCAACTTGGACTTTCTTGATATGCCTACCAAGCAATTTTGCGCCTTCGATGGAGGGCAAGAAGAAACCGTCGGACGGCCTGAAGGTGCCCAGCAGGTGCTTATCCTTGCTCCAAAGCCTACGCAGGCGGCCTGTCTTTCGGGAGGACTCTATCGCAACTTTCCTGAACGACTTGGCTGCTCCGCGGCCGAACTGGTAATCAAGAGTATTTGCCACCCTTTCGGCTGCGTTGGCCTTGACCTTGCCGCGCCTATCCGGTAAGACAGATTGGCCGAACGGATAGCAGGACTTCAGGCCCGCAGGTACCCTACCGAAAGGCTGCAGCTCGAACGTCCTCCTTGCCTTCACCCTGCGCAGCCATTCTTGGGCACGTAACACCTCGGGTCTCAATGAGCTTTCTGCGCCGGACCAAAGAAGAGCAGAAGACTTGCTGACGGGGTCAAGCTGCTGCAATAGCTTCCTATGCTTGTGCAGGCCGTGTATGTAAGCTGTCAGCAAAGCTGGATGGGCCCTGACGCGCTGCTGGACAAGCTCCCACAGCCAGCCCTGCCTTATTGCTGTCCTGACGGTACGCATCTCGGCCAAAGTGACGTAAAGATTGTGCCGTGCAAGGAAGAGGGAGCGTGCTTCAACCGGCTGGGATTTGATGTTCTTGACATCCGTTTTGACGCATTCTGGGCAGGAGCATGGAAGTTCGCTCAGTTCATTCAGATGCAAAGTGCCATTGACTGTAAGGTATGCACCGCGTTCCGCGGCAAGGGCATACATTGCGCTGTCGAACAGGTCCGCACCGAAGGCTGCCAACAGGGCGAAAGTCATTGGATGGCCGGCGCCGAAAGCATGAATCGGGGCGTTTGCGGGGAGGGCACCCTTGCACGTTAGCAGGATGTCAACAAGCTCTGCAAACCGGTAGCTCTCCATGAACGGGACTATGCCACCTACCGCGAAAACATCCGGCTCAAGCTTGGCGACCTGCCTGCAAGCCTGCGCCCGCATATCCAGGAAGCGGCCGCCCTGTATCGGGCCGACCAGCGCGCGCTTGTCAACCTGCTGCTTGGCAGCCTTGATGCGCTTCAACGTTTCCACTAGATTCCGCTTGGCCTGCGCCTTCCCGTCCTTCGGCGTTGTGAAGACGTCCAACGGAGTTATGACATCGCTGCCTATCTTCTGCTCGTACTCTATGATGCCCTTTGGACCGAGCGCCGGGGTGACCTTCTGGCTCCACATCTGGTACGTTCCTGAATCGGTGTAAACAGGGCCCTGCCAGCCAAGAACTTCCTGGATGCCACGCGTCTCGAAGTCCAAGTGCTGCTGCGACCGGCTGATGATGTAAGCGTTCGTTATTATCAGATCGGCTTTGAAGTCCCGTTTCAGCTCTGTGCACGATACAGGCAGCCTGTTGGGATTGATTACCAAGGCGATGTTCGGCGTCGTAATGGAATGCTTCCCAACGGTCCATTTACCCAGCCTTGCAGCGGCATCGCGGTCAAGGAGCTCGAACATGGCCAGAAAGCTGCTGGGAAGTTCTTAAGTGCTACTCTTCCTCGAGCTTGGAAATGCGCCACGCCGACAGCAGCATGAGGGCGATGAACGTGGCTGAAAGTTCGGTGAAGTACGGAAGGAGGCCCTTCTGAGCGAGGAAAAGTACCACATCGAATGCGCATACGACCGAAACAAAGGCCAGCTTCTTCCCGCCCCTCATGTGCCTGGAGATTATCGAGAACGGCGACCTGGAATAGAGAGCAAGCCCGAGCAGCGCAGCTATCAGCACGGAATACTGAAGGAACAGGTCGGCGGTGACGGCGTTGATGACGAGAGGGAGTGCGAAGACGAGCATGTAGACGCCCAGGTACTCGGAAATGACGTTACCGATGAACATGTAGCGCATGGCCCGCCTGCTGTCAAAACGTGTTATCTCGCCGGACGCATTGGCATAGACCAAAGTCGAATAGAGGAACCCGAAGGTGCTGATGACCAAGAAAAGCACGGGAATCCTCACGCTCGGGTCGAACGTCTCGAAACGGGTAAGGAGCAGGCCGATGAAGAACATCGTCATCACGGTCATGAATGTAGTGAAAGAGACGCCGGTCTGGATCTCGCCCATGTACAGCCCCATGTCTTCCTTCTTCGGCATGACCTTGCTTGGGCCAGCCGGAATATAAAACAAAGGGGAAGAAACCAAACTACTTCTTCATCTTCGCGGCCCGCTTATAAACTTTCGATGAGAGTGAGCGGTTATGACAGATGTTATTAAAATCATCGGCGCCAGAGAGCACAATCTCAAGAACATCAACGTAGAAATTCCTAGGGATAGATTCGTAGTTTTCACCGGCGTTTCCGGCTCCGGCAAATCGTCCCTTGTTTTCAACACCATTTTTGCGGAAGCGCAACGACAGTTCTTGGAATCGTTAGGCTCGTATGCCCGCATGCATCTTCCGAAGTTCACCAGACCGAACGTTGACGAGATCAGGGGCATGTCCCCCGCTATTATGATTGACCAAAAACGGCTCGGCAGGCACCCAAGGTCTACCGTTGGCACGGCCACGGAAATCTATACTTATCTCAGGCTCCTCTTCTCAAGATGCGGCGAGCCGAATATCGGTGACTCCAACTTATTTTCCTTTAACACGCCGGAAGGCGCATGCCCTGTCTGCAAGGGTCTTGGAGAAGAACTGACACTTAACGAGGACGCGCTCATCGATTGGGACAAATCTTTGGCGGAGGGTGCTATCAAACATTCCGAATATCGCGTCGGCGGGCGACGCTGGAGCATATTGCAGTACAGCGGGCTTTTCGACATGAAGAAGCCATTGAAAATGTTCGGCAAAACGGAGCTGAACAAACTTCTGTACTCCGACCGCATCGAAATTAGCGGAAAAGGAGCCAAATTGTTTGTCCAACGAGTCGGTTTTGAAGGAATAGTCACGAGCATCAAAAGGCGTAGGCTAGACAAGCGCGGTCTATTGGCAACAGGCCGTGATATCAAATACTTTACGCTGACGCCATGCAAGGCCTGCGGGGGATCCAGGCTCAACAAGCTGGCCTCGTCCGTCAAAGTAAATGGCAGGAACATCGCAGAACTTGTTTCAATGGAGCTGACTGAACTAAGAGCTTTCATAAGAACGGTCAAAGGTACTTTGGCGCATCCAATCGTTCAAAAAATTGACGAACTCCTGTCTCACCTGATTGACATAGGGGTGGGCTATCTGCCGCTCAACCAGTCGGTCGCTTCCCTGTCCGGAGGAGAATCACAAAGAGTAAAAATCGCCAGACAACTCGGAGTCGACCTCATAGGCCTGACTTACATATTTGATGAACCAAGCGCAGGCCTCCATCCCCGGGATATTTCGCATCTCATCTCCATTTTGAAAAAATTGAAAGACCATGACAATAGCGTCCTCGTTGTTGAACATGATCCGGCCATAATCGAAAGCGCCGACTACGTCGTAGACCTAGGTCCCGGCGCCGGCAGGAACGGCGGGCGAATAGTATTCGAAGGGACCGTTGATGACCTCAAGAAATCCGACTCCGTCACGGGCAAATACCTGCTGAAGGACGTTACCAAGACCAAGGCCAACAGGCGCAAGCCAACAGATTTTATTCCTATAAGGAACGCAAACGTCCACAACCTCAAAAACATGTCCGTGGACATCCCGAAAGCAGTGTTCACCTGTATAACAGGAGTTGCAGGCTCGGGAAAAAGTACCCTCATTAACGAGGTCTTTGTCAGGGAGCATCCTGACGCCATTGTTGTTGACCAGTCGCCGGTCGGCAGGTCCGTAAGGTCCAATCCCGCCACTTATGTGGGCGTATTCGGCCTGATAAGGAAGAAGTTTGCTGAAGCAACGGGCAGACCGGAAGGCCTGTTCAGCTTTAACTCAAAGGGTGCCTGCCCTAAGTGCGGCGGTCTGGGTTTCATAAGAATAGACATGCACTTCCTTGAGAGCGTTGATGTTACCTGTGACTCATGCGATGGAAAAAGGTACATCCCTGAAGTCTTGAAATTGAAACATAACGGAAAGAACGTTTCTGAAGTGCTGGACATGACGGTAAGTGAAGCCCGCGAATTCTTTGAGGATAAGGAAATCAAACGACGGCTGAATATCCTTGAAGATATCGGTCTGGGCTATCTTGAACTGGGCCAACCTCTGGACAACCTTTCTGGCGGTGAAGCCCAACGAATAAAGTTAGCCAGCGAGCTCCACAAGAAAGGGAACATCTATGTCATGGATGAGCCGACTACCGGCCTGCATATGGCAGATGTGGAGCGACTTCTTAATGTCATCGACGCGCTAGTTGCGGCCGGCAACACGGTCATAGTCATCGAACATAATCTCGACGTCATTAAAAATGCTGATTGGATTATTGACCTCGGTCCGGAAGGTGGGGTCAAAGGCGGGAAAATAATAGCCGAAGGAACCCCGGAAGAGGTTGCCAAGGTTAAAGCATCACACACCGGGCAATATTTAGGAAACGTCCTGTACTAGCCAAATCCGGATGCGGCTCACCCTCCCATCGGCGTTTTATAAAGTTCGCCCCCGATTCGGCTGTAATGGAAAGCGAGAAACTGATAATAATCAAGAGCGGGAAGTGCGACTGGGGCAAGTGCCTGTTCTGCGGCTGGGGCCCGATCGACTTCAGGAAGATGAGCATCCACGAGATGAAGAAGTTCATCGACGAGAAGTTCGCGGAAGTGAAGGGTGCCGAATGGGTGAAGGTGTACAACTCCGGCAGCTTCCTGGACGAGAACCAGATACCAAAAGCGATGAGGAGCTACATAGTGAGGAAGGCGGAAGAGAAGGGCGCTGGCAAGCTGGTGGTCGAGTGCCTGCCCAAGTTCATCACGGACGAGGCGCTGAAGGACATAGAGAGCAAGAAGGCGAAGGTGTACATAGGGGTCGGGCTGGAAGTGGCCGACAACGACACCCTGAAGAAGCTCGGGAAGGGCGTTACAACCGTAGAGAGCTTCGCTGCTGCAAGCGAGCTCGCGCACAAGCACGGGATAGGCATAAGGGCGTACCTGCTGGCGAACCCGCCGTTCGTGAACGATGTGAAGGGATCGCTGCACAAGTCCATCGAATTCGCGCTACAGCACTCCGACTACGTCTCGGTATGCAACGTGTTCCCGCACGCGCACTCCAAGGTGTTCGACATGTGGGTAGATGGGAGCTGGAAGCCTTTGAGCAGGAAGGAATTCGAAGGGCTGATGAAGGATTATGATGACAAGAGGATAGAGAAGCACTTCGACGAGTTCGTGCACCCGCCGCGCTGGAAGGTGCAGCCCTGGATACAGGGGGCGACGCTGAAGGAGCTGCTGCACCCGTACTACGCCGTGTGGCAGGACTACATCAACCGCTTCTGGGTCCCGGAGAAGGACAAGGACATCCTGCTGTTCATACCGTGCGCGTACCGAAAGCCGTACTTCAACTCGCAACTGCACAAGGCCATCTTCGGCGTGCTGAACAAGCTGCCAATAAGCAACAGGCTGCAACTGGCGGCGATAAGCTCGCCCGGTGTTATACCGTACGAGTTCGCCAACTACTACCCGTTCAACAGGTACGACTGGCCGGAGTGGGAGGAGACGCCGGAGATAAAGAGGAAGTACACAGAAGTCACCCAGATGCGGATAGAGAACTTCCTGAATGCCCATGGAAGCAACTACAAGCACATCTTTTGCTACTTCAAGCCGACGTCCGAGAGCTACATCGCACTCAAGAAAGCGTGCGAACGCCTGGGCATCGAACTGGTCAGCTGCCTGAAGGACGAGACATACGCGGGCATAAATGACGAGAAGAACCCGCTGTCCAAGGAAGCAGCACTGGAAGATTTGCGGACTACATTGTCGGCTTTGTGATGTTGACACCCTTCACCAGGACATAAGGCGTAGTAACAGGAACCTGGTATTCCATGCCCCACCACAGCATGGTCTCGGGCTTGCTTGAGAGAGCTACGATGTTCTCGAGGATGCGCTGGAGGTTGTCTGTTATTCTCAAACCTTTGACGGAGCGCCACAGCTCACCGTTCCGTATTATGAACAGGCCATCGCGAGGGATGGTAGAGAAGTCGCCGGTCCTGTAGTTCTGGAAGCGCGTGTACCAGATGTTGCTCACGTAGATGCCGTCCTTGACCTGTTTGAACAAAGCATCGCGTGAAACGTTACCGGGCTGGAGGATGACGTTGCGCGGCTGCGGAGCTATAAGCCCGGCACTTGCAGTTGAATTGGAATTGAATTTTTTGGCCGTAGAGGTATTGTGCAAGTAAGTTCGCAGTGACCCATTCTCGATGATTGCGGTACGCTGCGTTGGGCGGCCCTCGTCATCGAACGGGATTGAGCCAAGCCCACCGGCAGCCGTGGGATCGTCTAGAAGCGTTACTGAAGGATTAGCAACCGGTTTGCCAAGCTTGTCTGCAAGGAAGCTGTAACCTGCATCCACATTGTAAGCAGAAGCGGAGCTAGCTACCACGCTAAGGAGATCTGCAAACGCCAAAGGATCAAAAATGATGTCGAACTTCCCGGCCTGGCCCGGCTGGGGCTTTCGCGCGGCCTTGGCGAGCTCGCCGGCCTTCCTGCCGGCAGCCTCAGGATCAAAGCCGGCCTTAGTGCAAGATGTAGACACTGCATGGCCGGATTCGTCCTTCTCGAAGAATGCCCTGATGGAAAGCTCGGCCGACGTTCCGCGGTCCTCTGCATGCACGCCCCCGCTGGTGGCCAAAACATGACCGGTGTCACGCAGATAGAGCACACCGGCGGCCTTCGGCGCGCTCGTTGCTGCTATTGCCGCGTTGACCCAATCGGTGGCCTTGTCCGTGTCAATCAGGTTCTTGTCAAATGTGTCCCTCGGCTTGGCGTATTCGAAGGGACCACGCGCCAGGCCCGCCCAATCCTTGTTAGGCTGGCTGGACTTCGCTATCTTCAGTAAGCGCTCTATGGATGAGCGTACAACTAGATGATCAAGATCCTCAAGAGTAACAGAAGCGGTGCGCTTCCTGCAAGCAACAAACACGTTCAACGAAGCCTCGGACCAGTTCTGGGTTATGGCTATGGCGGAGTTGGCGAACTTTACCTGGGTGGTGTTTCCGACAAACAGCTGTGCGACCGCATCATCAGCGCCGAGCTTCCTGCAGAGCTCTACTACGTCCTCGGCAGTCATGTGCTCGGTCATACCTTGGCCTCCGTACGCAGGCCCAGCCTTATGTTGCGCAACCTCATGGAAGGGCCGCCGAACCAAACAGGGACGCCTTGCATGGGATCACCTTTTCCGCAATGGCCGGTAGCCCAGCCCAAATCCTTTCCTACTGCATCGACCGCCGACCAGAACGCGGGCGTGGTCAGCTCGAGGGCCGGTCTCCTCACTAAGGTAGTTGGCTCGCCATTGACCACGTTCCAAGCTTCCAAACCCACATAGCGCTGGTTGAACCGCTTGTCATCGATGTTCCATTCCATGTACGTCTTGATCCAGATTCCGCGCTTCACGCCTTCAAGGAGCTCGTCAACTGACTGGTCGCCTGGCACAACTTGCGTCGTGCTCATCCTGACGATGGGCTCACGGTCCCATGCGCTGGCGCGGCAGGAACCGTTGCTATGGATGCCCCAGTGCGAGGCTGAACGGCGGTCCTGCAGGAACCCGACGACCT
>Ga0315274_10000157_pt1 | contig 100207 bp, 81 predicted proteins | sample YL17G02_20_MG_FD_203700 | JGI IMG/M metagenome (GOLD analysis project Ga0315274, IMG submission 203700) | Sediment microbial communities from Yellowstone Lake, YNP, Wyoming, USA - YL17G02_20 | ecosystem: Environmental > Aquatic > Freshwater > Lake > Sediment | place: USA: Wyoming | collected...
GCGATGTGAGGCCGGCCGATCGACCCGTGGCCCGCCATAGCCAGCACTCGCTCCCACGGAAGTGGAAGGCCGGCCTTGGCGAGCAGCCTCAGGATCTCTCTCGCGCGGACCAACCGGGATTCCCGCAGCTCTTGCAGTCGCTTCTGCAAGGGCGCGTGGCGATGGTCAACATGGTAACCCAGAATGTGGAGCTCGAGGTCACCTGATACGTTGGTGCTGATCTCCACCCCTGGGATCACGGTCAAGCCAGTCTGCTGCGCAGCGCTCAGGGCTTCCTCGATGCCATCTGTCGTGTCATGGTCAGTCAACGCGATCGCCCGCAGCTTTTTGCGCAGAGCCAACTGCACGAGTTGGCTGGGTGTGTACTTGCCGTCGGAGGCTGTGCTGTGTAGGTGCAGATCGACGCCGTTGTTCATCGCGGCTCGACAGCCAACCTGATCGCCGTGCGTTCCTGTCCGTCGATCTCGACTTCCACAAAGGACGGTACACAGACCACGTCGATTCCGTCCAGCGCCAGATACCCACGGGCGATGGCTGCTGCCTTCAGGGCCTGATTCACCGCTCCAGCGCCAATGGCCTGAACCTCTGCTCGTCCACTCTCCCGGACAACCCCGGCGATAGCGCCAGCTACTGCTTTAGACCTGGACTTGGCGGCTACTTTCATGACTTCCATCGGTGTCGCCTCCTATGTCCCAATCCAAGGACGTTCACACTGCACGCGCTGCAGTAGGCCAACAAGTGCGCTTGCTTGCACCGTGGCACAGGTATACGTCTGTGGCTGCTCGGTCACTCGGCTCCTGCGCCCTTGCTGGTCAGGTTGTCTTGTATGCAGATGTGGACAGTGCGCGATGATCTCGTGCCAGGTACAAAGAGAGTCTCGTGGGAGTGAATCCACGGCCATCTTGTATTCGCATTCTACACCATTATGGGCGCGACGGCAAGAGAGGCTCTGCCGTCTGCCGTTCTATGGTCTGATTCCTTCCGGAGGGGCAAAGAACAACTCATCATAGACCCCTCCAGCGTTCCAGTAGCACCAGCCAGCGCTCGTTTTCTCTTCGGCAGCCCGCCGCTGCTCGGCGAATTCGCGGCGAGTGTACCAATAGTGCTGCAGCCAGGGACGCATCAGCGTGTCCGTGCGCTCCCGAGCATAGTCGAGGCTGATTGCCACAACTTCGTAGGGGTGATCCGTGGGAGACTGGAGTCCCAGGTTGCCGGGGATAAAGGTGCTTGGGTAGACCATCGGGCAGACATAGTCGACCAGGGGAGCCAGATCCTTGAGCCGCTGCCCGATGCGCATGTCCTGCTCCGGTTCCGCAGACAGTGCATACCCGAACAGATCCGCCGAGAGAAAGGCTGGGGTGGGGTCAACCGCTGCTTTGGCGGCCTTGACAAAGCCAGCGATAGCCCCTGTGCGCGATTCGAGGGTGCTGGGCACCGAGTAGACCAGTGCCCGGACAACGGCCAAGCTGCTGCTGTCCGAGGGGAAGCGCAGGTAATCGTACTGCACTTCGTCAAAACCGAGGCGGATGGCCTCTTTGGTGATGGCAATGTTGTACTCCCACACCTCCTCCAATGTGGGGTCCGCCCAGGCCAGCCCCTCACGGTCATAAAAGATCGTCCCGTTGGGGTGCCGCACAGCCAGTTCTGGCCGAGCCTTGATCAGTTTGTCATCCTTGAAAATCACCATCCGAGCGATGGTGTAGATGCGCTTCGCCTTGCAGATCCGCAGGAATTCGCTCAGCGGCATCCGGGGCGTAGACGTGGCCTTACCCGAAGCGATAATCGGATCGGTGGACTCGAAAGCCAGATCGCCCATGTCGCCTTTGATGTCCAGGACGATCGCGTTCAGAGTCGGGCTGCGGTCCACCAGGTCTATCATGGACATCATCCGCTTCCTGGCCCACAGCAGGTCAAAACGGACATAGATACCGTGGGCTGCAAACCGGGGAAGGCTGATGTCAATGCAGGGCATCTGGGCAGGGTCCTGGCAGGGGCGCAGGGACTGGTACTGCGATGTCTGGGTCTCGGGCCGGATGGGGATAGTCAGTCGCTCGTGCCCAGGCGACTTGACATACAGCGTGTAGGCCTCGGTGAGATCGGGCAGGTGATACCGCCCATCGCTGTCCAGGGGCACCATCTGCCCGTTGACCAGCATGATCGTGTGGGTCAGAGGCTGTCCGCTTTCTGCATCGCGGACCATGCCATGCAGCTCGCCAGGCGCTAGCTCGATCTGTACCGGGTTCGCGCTCTGGTATGCTGTCTCTCCGAGCCGGTATCCCTGGTGGTTGGCGGTCAGGGTCGTGCCGTCGGCGATCCGGCACAGACTGGCCTTGCCCTGGTTGTCCGTTGACTGACACAGGTCTTTCCCAGCGCAGACCGAGGCATTGGGTATCGCCTGTTCGGTCATAGCATCACGGACTTCTATGGACGCACACGATGGAGCCAGCATCAGGGATATGGTTGGCTGACCCTCGTAGGTGGCCTGTGCTGGCAAGTAGCCGGGGTGCTCCGCCGAGATGAGGTCTCCCTGCTTGGCGCGGCGCAGCACGAACCTGGCTTTGGCATCCAGCACCACAGGCTGCCCGCCAAAGGTCACGGTGGCCCTGGGTAGAGGCTCACCGCCCTGGCCAACGACATGTCCCTGGACAGTATTGGGCTGCAAGGCTACCTCTACAGCAAGGGCCTGGCGAGCGGGTACACTGGCATTCACTTCTCCCTGCCAGGGGACAAAGCCGGCGAACTCTACCTCAATGGGATATGTGCTGCCACGAGCAACCTGCAGCACACAGACGCCTAGCGCATCGGTGGTACCGCGCTGCTGGCCAACCTGCACGCTGGCCCCTTCTATGGGCACTTGTGATTCACTGTCGTGCACGGTCAGCCGTAGCTCATTGGGCGGGGCTGACGCCGACTCCGGCGCGGGGGTATCAGCCGGCACCCCGGCTGATGTGCGAGGCGCACTGGCTCCGGTCCACGACCGGGGCAGGGCGCGAAACCACAGAGGACTGGTGAGGGCTACAATGCCCAGGACGATGGCCAGGATCAGCAGGTTACGACGCTTCATGTGGATCGACAGACTCCAATGGTGCAACTCCCTTGCCCTTGGTCAGGGAAAAGGGGTCACAGAATGGGTAGACAAGGGAAGAGCACCCGGAACGCCCGGCATGTCCCTTCTTGTGCGGCGATTATACCACACAACGGAGCATTGCCAAATTGCCCGACTTGACAGACGGCCTACACGTGCGGTATAATAAGTGTGATCCAAACACTAAGGCGGAGAAGGATGTCGGAAGAGCACGAGTACGACGCATCCAGGTACGAGCGGCCATCGGTCACGGTGGACGTGGTGATCTTTTCTTTGCGTGGGAGCGAGCTCCAGGTTTTGCTGGTGCAGCGCAAGCATTGGCCCTATCAGGGCATGTGGGCCATCCCGGGCGGTTTTGTCCATATGGATGAGTCCTTGGAGACTGCTGCCCGCCGAGAGTTAGCTGAGGAAACAGGCATAGATGATCCCAACATCTACCTGGAGCAGTTGTATACCTTGGGCGATCCTGGGCGGGATCCGCGAACGCGGGTGATCACGGTGGCCTATTTCGCACTGGTCGTGTCCGATCTCTTGCATCTGCAGGCGAGTTCCGATGCGGCTGCTGCCGGCTGGTGGCCAGCGTATCATCTTCCTCCTCTGGCCTTTGACCACGCCGACATCCTGCAGTACGCGATGCGTCGCCTGCGCTACAAGCTCGAGTACACAGCCCTGGCTTTTCAGCTCCTGCCCGAGACCTTTACCTTGACTGAGCTGCAAGATGCCTATGAGCACATCCTGAACGAGCGACTGGACAAGCGCAACTTTCGGCGCAAGATGATGGCTGCCGATGTCCTGAGCGAGACCTCTTTTGTGCGTGGTGGCGATCACCGCCCTGCCAGGCTGTATCGCTTTCGGCCAGATGCCGTAGCTGAGGTCAAGGCAAGGAGGTTGTTTCCGTAGCAGTGATGTGAGGGCTGTGCAGCTCGCGCTAGTGAGGCTACCATGGACGGGATGAGGAACCTGCGTGAGTGCCTGGGGGAACACGACTCGGTACTGCTGCGTGCCATTGCCGAGCGGCTGGATGTCGGGCTGACTACCGACCATCAGCCAGCCATGGCTGAGGCGATTGCCACCGCTCTGTTGGACAAGTCGTTCCTGGCAGAGGTTTTGGAGTGGCTGGGCAAGGAAGAGCGCCAGGCGTTGGATACCCTGATCGCGAATGGCGGGCGGATGCGGATGCATCGCTTTGCACAGCGTTTCGGCAAGATCCGCAGGTTCGGTCCAGGAAGCATGGCTCGCGAAGCACCATGGCGGGCACCGATCGGCGCCGCCGAGGCATTGTGGTACCTGGGCCTGATCTCGCGCAGCTTTGCCGAGGAAGGGGGTACTGCGGTCGAGTTGGTCTTTGTCCCTACCGATCTCCTTCCTCTGCTTCCGCTCCCCAGCACCGAACGGCAGCCTTTTGCGGTCCCAGTGGGGGACGACCCGGAGTCCGTCACTCTCGGCGACGCAGCTCTGATCGACGACCTGTGCATGTTGCTGATCCTGGTGCAGAGCCGGACGGTGCGCTTGCGGGAGGGGGCATTGCCGCCTGAAGAGGCCCAAGGGCTGGAGGCCCAGTTCCTGGACAAGGGGGCACCTCGCTTCGCCTTTCTCTACCATCTGGCGCAGGCGACCAATCTGCTTGCTGTAGAAGGGCGGACTTTGCGCGTGGTCCGCGAGCGGGCTCGTGAGTGGCTCAAACTGTCTCGCCCGGAGCAGATCTGGGGACTGCAGGATGCGTGGAGCAAGGACCCCGGATGGAATGACCTATGGCATGTGCCAGGCATCCGCTGCGAGGAAACAGGCTGGCGCAATGACCCGTTGATTGCCCGCGAGACGGTACTGGGGCTGCTTGCCCGTTCCCGGAGCGATGCCTGGTTGTCGATCGAGGGTTTCGTCACGGCGGTCCATGAGCAGGTGCCCGACTATGCGCGGCCCGATGGCGACTTTGAGAGTTGGTACATCCGCGACGCACGCAGCGGCGAATACCTGACCGGGTTCAAGAACTGGGACCGGGTCGAGGGGGCGTTGTTGCTCTACCTGTTGTCGGGTCCGTTGCATTGGCTTGGCATGGTTTCGTTGGGGTACAGAGAAGGGTGGAGGAAACCCTCCGTGTTCCGGTTGACGCCCTGGGGGAATGCTTTTCTGGGCATGTCCGATGCTTTGCCAGAAGAGCTGCCCGCTCAACCGGCGCGCATATCGCCAGACGGCGTGGTGAGTCTGGCGCGCGAGGTTTCCCTCCACGACCGGTTCCAACTGGCGCGCATCGCTGATTGGCGCGCTTCGGGTCCAGAGTATGAGTATGCGGTCACACCGGCCTCGCTGGGGCGGGCGGTGGGCAACGCCATCAAGGCCGAGATGGTGGAGCGTTTCTTGCGCCGGATCAGCGCCGGCAGTGTTCCCGAGGCGGCCCTAGATCGGATCCAGAGCTGGGCAGGACACTATGGCCAGGTGTCTCTGCGCCGGGCAACCATCTTGGAGACGCGCACCCCGCAGTTGATGAACGAGCTGCGGGCGCACGAACGCATCCATGGTTATCTGCGGCAGTTTCTGTCGCCCACGATTGCACTGGTGCGAGGGACCGACTGGGCGCCGCTGATCGCGGAGCTTCATTCGGCCGGCTACCTGCCGGAGATCATTGAACGCTAGCGATGTCCATATTCGAGGAGTAGGAGCCGCATGGCTGAGAAAACCCCGTTCACGCAAAGAGTCGCGGCCCTCAAGGCCGAGTTTGCGCATGCGTACGGCGCCTCGCCAGAGCTGATCGTTCGAGCGCCTGGTCGGGTCAACCTGATTGGAGAGCATACGGACTATAACGATGGCTATGTACTGCCCATCGCCATCGACCGCAGCGTGCTGGTTGCCGCTTCGGTGCGGGCAGACCGCACAGTGCGGCTGCTCACGGTCGACTTTGCGGACCAGGTTGCGTTTTCCTTGGACCACATCCGCCGCGCCGAGCGCAACCGATGGAGTGATTACCAGCGCGGTGTGGCCACGGTGCTGGAGGAGCGCGGCTTGTGCTTGCCAGGGCTCGACGTGGCTTTCAGCAGCGATGTGCCCATTGGGGCTGGGCTTTCTTCGTCGGCTGCGGTTGAGGTGTCCATGGCCGTGACATGGCAGACCATCGCCGGGTTCGAGCTGTCTCGGGCCGATCTGGCGCTGCTTTGTCAGCGCGCCGAGAACACTTTTGTCGGGGTCAACTGCGGGATCATGGATCAGTTCATCTCGGCCCTGGGAGAGGATGGCGCGGCGCTGTTCATCGACTGCCGCACCCTGGATCACAAGCCAGTGGCGATACCTAGCAGGTGCGCCGTGGTGATCATGGATACCGCCAAGCGGCGCGGCCTGACAGACTCGGCCTACAACACGCGACGCGCGGAATGCGAGGAGGGAGTGCGGTTGCTTAGCGCGCACCTGCCGGGGATTGTGGCGCTGCGTGACGTGTCAGTCGCCGATTTGCAGCGTCACGCCAGTGAGCTGCCACAGACCGTTCGCAAGCGCTGCCGCCATGTGATCGGCGAGAACCAGCGGGTCTTGGACAGCATGCAGGCACTGGCCCGTGGGGACGCACCAAGCTTTGGCAAGCTGATGGATGCATCGCATCGCAGCCTGCGTGACGACTATGAGGTGAGCTGCGCCGAGCTGGATGCCATGGTCGAGGCAGCCTGGACAGCGCCCGGCGTGCTGGGGGCCAGGATGACCGGGGCCGGGTTTGGCGGCTGCGCGGTGGCTCTGGTCGAGGCGCCCCAAGCGGGGACATTTGCCCAGCAGGTGGCTACCGACTATGAGCGGGCAACTGGCCTGAAGCCCAGCCTATACCTGTGCTCGGCCGAAGGCGGGGCCAGCGTCGTGCATTAGGCCAGGATCGAATCTGGGGTTTCCACCAACACCTGGTGGAAACCCCAGATCTGTCACTTGCTCCCAAGCTTGCGGCCAGACAGCCTAGCCGCTGCACAGTCCACAGGCGAACAGGCCCACGGGCAGAGCGATGCCGAGAACGGCCACTGCAATCGTCAAGATGACGCCCAGCGCAGCCAGGCCGATGCCGGCGTACCCCAGGACCAGGCCAGCCGTCGCCATACCGTCGCCCCCCAGCGATCCACTGCTAGCCCTGATCTCGTTCTTGGCCACGTGGCCCAGTATCACGGCCATAATCGCGCCGACCACCGGCAACACCGACCAGCCCAAGATGCCACACACGAGGCTAGCCGTGGCAGTGCCACTGGTAGTGCGAGGCGCATGCCGTGGCGGCAGGGACGTGCCGCATTCCTGGCAGGTAGTGGCTATATCGGCGTTAGGTGCTCCACACTTCGGGCAGTTCATGGTTCCCACTTCCTTTCATCGTGATCAGGCTACCGTTGGAATGTATACGCAGATCACGACGGGAATGTTGCGCCCCTATGCTGCACGTCGTCTGTGGCGCGCCCACAGCCACCAACCGATGATCAGCACGGCCATCAGCAGCACGATAGCCAGCAGGGTGGGTAGCAGGATCGACAGGAACGCGGTGAGCCCGGAAACGACATCCTCTGCCGCGCTCAGCATCGGGTTCACAGTGCCCCCTGTGGTCACGGTTACTGCTGGGCGCACCGTAGCCTTGACCAGGTGTACTCCTCCCGCCACGAACAAGCCACAGACCATAGCCAACACCGGATGAATGTCGGCAATGGTGTTGGCATTGGCCGCGAACAGGATGGCTCCGGCAGCGGGGCGCACGAAACTCTGGATAACGTCATTCACCGAGTCCACAACCGGGATCTTGTCCGCCAGCATCTCGATCGCCAGCAGCACGACAAGCACGCCAATGACCCACCAACTGGTCAGGACGTCGAACGGCTCATTCAGGCGGATCCAAGTGGTGAACCGTCCAACCAAAGCAACGATCAGCAGGGGAAGGTAGGCGTTCAGCCCTGCTGACGTCGACAGGCCAAAGCTGGTGAAAATGCCCAGAAAGCCTTGCATGTTCAACTGCCTTTTTTGACTATTCTTCTGGTCTTTCCGATGCCACCGCATGCAGCCGTTGGCGCTTGGTCGGGAGTGGCGAACCTTCAGCCGCGGTATTGGCTGATGCCCCATCAACCCAGGCCCGGGCGCCACTGCAGCCAGACCTCACAGGGTACGGTCTTGGGTCAGAGAGGGATGGACCTGCATCGACCGACCCTGTGAGGCCAGGCACCCCAAAGAACCTGCCTGATGGGGCGTCGACGGGCAAGAGCACCGGCCTATAGCACTATGCTCTTGGCTTGGCGATAGAGCGAGCCATACAGAAAAGCGGTCACCAGTTGGGCGTACAGGGTCGTAAAGATCAGGCCAATGATGCACGCCACAAAGCCCACGACACCAGCAACGAAACCCGCCAGTGCGCTGACCAGGAACACTATGATCGCCTGCCCGATGTTGCTCCTGAACATGGCCCAGATCCTGTTCAGCTTGAAGGCGTCGCCAAACTGCCCTGTCTCGGCAAAGCCCGACCAGATGAAAGGCATGAGCAGGCCGACCGCGATGCCATAGAGGAATGCGATGAGGCCAAAGCATCCTCCCCAGACTGTCATGATGGTGCTGAACGTGTCCGAATCCCGCACGGTGTTTGCCAGGATCGAGTTGCCCACGCCTGAGCATGCAGCGATGAGCACGATGGGCATGTTGTAGATCAAGGTGATGGCTGCCAGCAGCAAGCCCTTGACCAGCTTGTCCCCCAAGTCCGCGGTGGCGTCAGGCAGTGGGACCTCGCGCCCCGCGATGACATTGCGCAGCGCCTCGAGGACATAGCCCATGAGGTAGAACTGTCCCACGACCGGGATCAGCGAGATCAGGCCGGCGATAAGGACCTTCTTGATCCAGTCTTGATCCTCTGTGATGTAGGAAAACGACCTGCCGATGTTCATGCCTGCTCCTCCTATTGCTTCTTGAATTCCCTAGACACAATACGCGACACCGCGAGAAAAAGTTGCACCCCTGTCACGCTGCCAGGGGCCAGCCGAGGGTCCCGGTCACCATGTAACGGATGGTGCCCATAGCGGTCAACTCGACCAGGGTGACGACAAGGCCACACAAAAGGGGAAGCACGATGTCGCGCCGCGACTCGGCTTGGCTGTCCTGGTGGAACACCAGCAGCAGGATCATGGTGTTGACCAGGGTCAGCATCCACAGCACGCCCGCGGTGGTCAGGATGGCCATCGGGTAGAGCAGCCACGCCGGTTCAGACTGCACCAGGGCGATCGCCGCAGCATCCACGGCCAGCAGCGCTACCAGCTCCCAAACGTTGCGAAGCGGAGGCGTCGGCTGCGTGCGCTTGCGGAGCGTAAAGTTGAACACCGGAAACACGATCATGCTGAGGGCTATCCCGTTCAGGCTCCCCGTCGCCGCGCGCAGCCAGTTGTGCGGCGTATACAGGTGCGGAAAAGTGCCAAACAGGGTTAGATAAGAGTTGGTCCCGTCAACGGCCATAGCGCCGATAAAGCACACCATGATCAGGACCATGCCCGTGTGCAGCATCTCGCCTGTGCGCCAGCGGCGCAACAGAGCGATGGCCGTGAACCCCAGTGCGACGCCGATGTACGTTCCCGTGCACCGGGCGCACAACGGCAACTGATGGCCTCCCAGATGGAAAGAGCGCTCGGGGATCTGGTGACAGATGGAGTAGCCGATGAGATTCGCCTTTGGCAACAGGCTGAGGGGAGGATAGAGAACATAACCCAGTATGACGAGCGCACATACCGAGATCAGGATTCGGCGGAGGCGATGTGTTCCCGATGACGCCGAAGGTAGGCCATTGACCTGCATGCCAGCATCCCTTCCCACAGTGTGCGCTCATTATAGCATCGAACGCACAGTGCCGCCACTTGCCAGTGGGTTCGGGGTACCGCCAGGTCTAGACTGGGTCGTCGTGCTGGCGGACCAGACGAACGCGCCAGGGGCGCCTGACCCAGCGGCCGATCCTGCAGATAGCGATAGACGGGCTCCTTGGGAGACGAACCGGGCCTCGATCCCCCGCCAGGAAAGGACCGCGCTCGGTTCTGTGAGCTACCAGGCAACGGATACCCCGGGCCCGACCCGGGCCCGGGGTATCTGCTGGTGACAGGTCGGCCTGCTACAGGACGCGCCTCTCGGCAGCAGCCTGCTGCACCAAGGCGATGACGTCTTGCACCTTCATCGCCCCCGGTTGCTGGCCGTCTCTCAAGCGCAGGTTCACCTGGGTGGCTTCAGCCTCCTGGTCGCCTATCACCAGCATGTAGGGGATTTTCTGCATCTGCGCGTTCCGGATCTTGGCGTTCATGCGATCGTCCGAGAGGTCGGCTTCAGCCCGGATGCCAGACTTGAGCAGTGCGGCCAGCACCTGTTCCGCGTACGGCTTGTGCCGGTCGGCGATGGGGATGACCACCGCCTGGACCGGCATGAGCCACACCGGAAACGCACCGGAGTAGTGCTCCACCAGCAGGGCATAGAACCGCTCTATGCTCCCTAGCAAAGCACGGTGGACCATGTAGGGGCGGTGTTCCTGGCCGTCGTCGCCCACGTACGCCATATCGAACCGGCTCGGCAGGTTGAAATCGAACTGGATCGTCGTGCACTGCCACGTCCGGCCCAGCACGTCCTGGATATGGATGTCGATCTTGGGTCCATAGAAGATGGCTTCCCCTTCCCTGCGTTGGTAGGGCAGGCTGCGTGCACTGAGGGCTTTGGCCAACGAGGCCTCTGCCGTTTGCCACATCTCGTCAGCGCCGGCGTACTTCTCTGGCTTGTTCGGATCGCGCACGCTAAGGTCAAACCGAAAGCTCTCAAAGCCAAAGCCGCGCAGCAGGTTGAGGCTAAAGTCGAGCACGCGCAGGATCTCGTCGTCCACTTGCTCTGGTGTGCAGATGATGTGCGCGTCGTCCTGCGTGAACCCTCGCACCCGCAGCAAGCCGTGCAGTGTGCCACTGCGCTCAAAGCGATACACCGTGCCCAACTCTGCCCAGCGCAGGGGCAGGTCGCGGTACGAGCGCGTCGCCGACTTGTATATCATGATGTGGAATGGGCAGTTCATGGGCTTGATATAGTACTCTTGCCCTTCGATGTCCATGGGCGCGTACATGCTGTCCTTGAAAAAGTCGAGATGGCCTGAGGTCTCCCACAGGTGCGCGCGGCCAATGTGGGGCGTAAAGACGATCTCGTAGCCGCCCTCATAGTGCAGCTTGCGCCAATAGTCCTCGATCAAGACGCGCATCCGTCCGCCCTTGGGGTGCCAGTACGCAAGGCCGGCTCCCGCTTCTTCGTGAAAGCTCACCAAGTCCAGTTGCCGGATCAGGTGGCGATGGTCTCGGGCCTCGATGTCGGCCAATTTCTTGAGATAGGCGTCGAGCTCAACCTTGTTGTCCCACGCCGTGCCATAGATGCGCTGCAGCATGGGCCGTCGTTCATCGCCGCGCCAGTAGGCGCCGGCCGTGGACATCAGCTTCAGGGCGTTGGCTTTGATCTGGCCCGTATTCTCTACGTGTGGCCCGCGGCACAGGTCGGTGAACGTATCGTGGGAATAGACGGAGATCACCTCGTCCGGAGGCATTTCGGCGATCAGTTCGAGCTTGTACGGCTGATCCTTGAACCGCCGCAGCGCCTCATCGCGGCTGATGTCCTGGCGGATGAACTTGTGCCTGGCCTTGACGATCTCTTTCATCCGCGCCTCGATCTGCGCCAGGTCATCTGGAGTCAGTGGGCGCGGCAAGCCAAAGTCATAGTAGAACCCCTCTTCGATGGCCGGCCCGATGGCCAGCTTGGCGTCCGGAAACATCTCCAGCACGGCCTGGGCCATCACATGAGAGGCCGAGTGTCGCACTCGTTCCAGTTCGCTGCTTTCTATCTGTTCAGACATCATGTCCTCCTTCATTCAGGGCTATGCCTCTCGCCTGGCCTGGCGCAGCCGGGTCAGTGTGCGCCAGGCCTGCTCGCCCCAGAGTCCGACCTGCGACTCGGACAGGCCAGCATCGGTGCACTGCTGTGCCCGGCTCCCGACAGTCCATCGGTGCAAGGCAACCAATGCCTGCCAGAAGGGCAGGTGGGCCGGGGCCGCAGCAGCCTGGCCTGCGTAGGCGGCGCAAAAGCGGTCGGCCAATCCCTCTGCGTGGTCACTGTGCAGGCTGTCCACGACGCAGACCACGTCCCAGCGGGGATCGCCAAATGCGCAGTTCTCCCAGTCCAGCAGGGCGGTGATACCCCGTGCGTCACCAAGCACGTTGGCGAGATGTACATCGCCGTGCAGGACGCACGAGGGCAGTATCTCCACATTCTCTGCAGCCAGCATCGCGCTCAACTCATCCACTGCCTCCATCATCCCATCGTTGTGGCCCTGCTCCACCATCTCTGCCATGCGCTTCAGCTCCTCAGCCACAGTGGCATTGGGCAGGACCTCGCGGACTATATCAGGCGGCGTCCGCTGATGCAGGTCGGCCAGCATGCCGGCCAGCGCGTCTATGTGCCGCTCGTGCAGAGTTGCGGCCGGACCTGCGCCTTGGATCGGTGCACAAGGGCGGCCGGGCGCGCGGGCCATCAGCAGCGACGCAGGCTCCTGCCCCGAGCCAAGTGCATAGACCTTGGGCACTGCGAACCCCTCGCCATACAGCCAGCGCAGCACCGTCCATTCCCGCTGCGCCTTGGCCGGATCGTCGAACGTCCACCACGTCCACCGATCGCCGTAGCGGCGCACGATCAGCCGCTCAATGCCCGGCTGATGCCCTTTGCGCCAGGAAAGGGTCAGGCCCAGCATCGGATGCCGCTCACTCGCCAGCGTCTCGACTTGTGAGATCCGCTGGTCGAGACGCTCGGGAAAGGAGCGCAGGCACAGCTTCTGCAGTTCAGCAAACAGAGCGGCCTGGATCACCAGTACCCTCAGGCTCCTTGGCGAAACAAAAACCTCTCGCCCACTTGGGGCGAGAGGTCTCCTCACGCGGTTCCACCCAGCTTGGCAGATGCTGCGGCTTTAACCAGAGCGTCTGCCCTCAGTAGCCAGTAACGGAGCCACCCGAGATGCCATACTTGCTCCACGCTCTCAAGGCATGGGCTTTCCGGCACCCGCTCACGGGGGGTTTTCGCATCCTGCGAACGCTGGGGCTCTCAGCCGGTGACCCCGTTTTCTGTCGCCCGCCGCAGATGGTACTCGTCCCGATCGACGCATTGTGATGTATGGACACACCTGGGCACGCATGCGCACCCACCAAGGTGGGCGGTATAGGACTCGAACCTACGGCCTCATCGATGTCAACGATGCGCTCTAGCCATCTGAGCTAACCGCCCAGTCAAGGGCGATTATACCACGAACGAACAGAGAGTGCAAGTATCACACGTCGCTGAGCGGTGGGACGTGCACCGGAATAGGCAACAGCGCCGCCAGTTGGCTCGGGATCTGGCTGCTGTCGCCGACGGGCGGGCCTCCCAGGAGCAGGCGCGCCGCGGCGATCGGAGTCAGCTCGATCACGCGCGCCGAGTCTCGCCCGGGCTTGACCCTAACATGGCCGTCGCTGACCTCCAGCGTGACTGCGTCCACACGGTCAGGCTCGCGGATCTCGAAGCACAGATCCAGGTCCCGCAATCCGGCAGCACGCCGCTCCAGCACGGGCTGGGCGGCGGCCAGGAGCGGATAGAGGTCGACGATACGGTACATCTCGTTGCTGCGAGCGTCCCAGCCACTGGCCGCCGGCAGAAGGCGGGCCAGCCGCTCCTGATCCCACATCGACAGCACGCACTTGGCTTCGCCTTGAGAAGCCCACTCCATCACGGCCCGGATCAGCCCTGCTTCCCTTCCAGATGTGGACACCAGCTCGGCGACGAATGGTTTTCCCCACCCCGCGTGAGTGACGAGATAGCCATCCTCCGCTACCCAGACGCGCAGGCCCTGCTTGCGCAAGTACATCCCGAGATCGGATCGCCGTGCGCGACAGACGAGCGTCGATTGTAGGCGCTCGATCAGGGCCTCCGCCTCCCAGGGGAACACCTCTTGCACGGGCACGGGCTCGACCGCAGCCCGGTCCAGCGAGCGCCGGGAAAGGGTGACATGATAGGAGATCCCTGCCAGCTCCCAGCCGAAAGCGTTGTACCGCTGGCGGTTGCCACCCAGCCACGAGAGCGGGTAGTGGCGCTCGCGCATCACCTCGACCGCGTGGTGCAGCAGGCGTGACATGTGACCATGTCCCCGTTCCTCAGGCATGGTGGCCACCGCTCCGATCCCCCCGATGGTGAGCTCGACTCCAGACGTCAAGACCTCGATGGGGTAGAGCCCGACATGCGACACAATGCGCCCGTTGTGCTCTAGCACATGAAAGCACGCACATGCGTCAGCAGTAGGCTGGTATAGACGCGGGTCCATGCGCTCGAAAGAACCGACGCCGCTACCATAGCTGCGATCGAGAAGGCACACGAGCTCGACAAACTCCTGGACCTGAACGGTGCGGATAACATCAGCCACGTATCACACCTCATCTCATGGAAGCTGCCCGATGCAGAAGCATCGGCCTGATCACACAGAGAGCGACAAACATGGTCAAGGAGAGTACATGATAGCGGAATATACCATGATTCCGTGTGAGCGTCAACCGATTGGCCAAAGCTGGCGTACCTCATTTTGCCCGTTTCAAGCAGAATGTGGTATAATGGTGCATGGATAGGAGAACATTTGAGCTATGGCACGACGAAGAGTGATCCGACGCGGCTCGGCCATGAGCCGCAAAAGCGCAGATAACCGGCACACGGGGACCCCTCTTGCGCGCCGGCCATCGTCTGCACGGCGGCGTGGGCGTCGGGCGACCCCATGGCTCGACATCTCCTTTGCGCTGCAGGTAGAGATGGTTGGCATCCTCTTCCTGGCGTTGGCCGTCTTGACGTTTCTCAGCTTTATCTCGTCGAACCAAGGCAAGATCACGGGCCAATGGCTGTCCTTGTTGCGCCAGGGGTTCGGTTGGGGAGCGTACGTCATGCCGGTCGTCCTGGGAGCCGTCGGGCTGGGGCTGCTCATGCATGGGTTTGGCCGGCTGCCCGCTGTGCGCTGGGAGAAAGTGCTGGGGCTGGTGCTGGTTTTCGCCTCCGCCCTGGGGCTCAGCCACCTGTTTGCCGCTGCCGCGAACCCGTGGAACCTGGTGCTGGGGGGGCGAGCGGGCGGTGTCGTGGGCTGGGCGGTTGGGCAGGGCCTGGCATATACCATTGGGCGCATCGGGGCCTTTGTGGTTGTCTTTGCCCTGCTGTTTACCGGCGTGGTGCTGTTCGTGGGTCGGTCTACTGCCGAGATGGGCATGGTGCTGTGGCTGGCATGGGATTGGCTGAGGGAGCAGGGGCAGCAGCGGCGTCAGAAACCTGCGCGGCAGGAAAGCCTGCCACAGCTACAGCACCCGGTCAGCGACCGGTCGGACCTGCGATCTCGGCCAACGGCTGTGTCGGCTGTGCGCCCGGAGGCAGAGGGCGAGCGGCCGCCGGTCAGGGTGATCGGGCGAGAGCCCAGCCTGCCGGCGGCGTCTCGACCGATCGTCTTTTCGCGGCCCGAGTCGAGCGCAGTCAAGGTGTCTTGGCGGCTGCCCAACGCCGCCCAGATCCTGGAGGACCTGACCGACCAAGAGATCAGCCAGGCAGAGATCCAGAGCCAGGTGCAGATCATTGAGGAGACCCTGGAGAGCTTTGGCGTGCCGGCGCGCGTGGTTGAGGTCAACCAAGGGCCGGCGATCACCCAGTTTGGGGTCGAGCCAGGGTTCATGACCGGCCGAGGTGGCAAGCAGACTAAGGTCAAAGTCAGCCGGATCAGCAGCCTGGCCGACGACCTGGCATTGGCTCTGGCTGCGGCACCGATCCGCATCGAGGCACCGGTTCCGGGGCGTTCTATCGTGGGCATTGAGGTGCCCAACAAGGAAGTGGCGCTGGTCTCGCTGCGCGGGGTGATGGAAACAGAAGCCTTTGAGGAGGTGCATCGCAAGACGCCGCTGCCCATTGCCCTGGGGGAAAACGTGTCAGGCGAGCCCATTGTCGCGAACCTGATCTCGATGCCCCACCTGTTGATCGCCGGGGCGACGGGGTCTGGCAAGTCGGTGTGCATCAATGCCATCGTCGCCTGCATGCTCTGCACCAATACCCCCGATACCTTGCGCATGATCATGATCGACCCCAAGCGTGTTGAACTGACCGGCTATAATGGCATCCCGCATCTGCTCTTCCCGGTTGTCGTGGACCTGGAGCGGGTTGTCAGCACGCTGCAGTGGGTTACGCGGGAGATGGATCAGCGATACCAACGGTTTGCCAAGGCTGGGGCACGCAACATCGATGACTATAACCGGCGAGCCGTGGCGGGCGAGCAAGAACGGATGCCGTTCATCCTGGTGTTCATCGACGAGCTGGCCGACCTCATGATGATTGCGCCTGATGACGTGGAGAGGTCGGTGTGCCGGATCGCACAGATGGCACGGGCGACAGGCATTCACCTGGTCATCGCCACTCAGCGCCCGAGCGTGGACGTGGTGACTGGGCTGATCAAGGCCAACTTTCCGGCGCGGATCAGCTTTATGGTTACCAGCAGCATCGACTCTCGGGTGATCATCGACACCGTGGGCGCAGAGCGACTGCTCGGTTCCGGCGACATGCTCTTTATGGCACCCGATGCCAGCCAGGTCATGCGCTTGCAGGGGTGTTTTGTGTCTGAGCCGGAGCTTGAGCGGCTGATCGGATACTGGAAGAACGCGATCCAGGAAAAGGGCGGGATGCCTGCTCTGGATGCAGAGTTTGTGCAGAACTCGCTGCCCTCATTCCCCGAGGTGGAGGAACCCGAAGAGGAAGCCCTGCCGGGGCAGACCGACGAGCTGCTTGACAAAGCGGTGGAGATCGTGTCGAGCGAGGGCAAAGCCTCTACGACGCTGCTCCAGCGTCGCCTGCGCATTGGGTACGCGCGTGCGGCGCGGATCATCGAAGCCATGGAGGAGCAGGGTTTGGTCGGCCCTGACCTCGGCGGCAGCCGGGGGCGAGAGGTATTGGGCTCCAAGGATTCCTGATCCCAGGGCTGTTGCATGGTCGCTTGATCAGGTCCACCGGAATGGTAGCCCGGCATCCCGATGCCGGGCGGCCACGCATAGGGATGCGCTGCCTACCGCGGTCGCACATGTGGGTGCGCCGGACGACGGCAATCTGCGTCCTGAGCTCACCTGTGACTTTGCAGCAGCCATATCCTGATCCGGGCTGATCCTGTCCGGAGACCGTGGCCTGTCTCTCTGAGGAGGTCCTGATGCAGAGCTTGTTGGGACAGACTCTAGGGCAATACCGGATTGTCGAGCAACTGGGAAAAGGCGGGATGGCCACGGTCTACAAAGCGTTCCAGCCCTCTCTGGAACGCTTTGTGGCGATCAAGGTTTTGCCTCCCTATTTCGCCCACCAAGAGGGTTTCGGCGAGCGCTTTGTGCGCGAGGCCAAGGCGATCGCCCGGCTCGACCATCCCCACATCCTGCCGATCCATGACTATGGCCGAGAAGGCGACATCAGCTATATCGTGATGAAGTATGTGGACGCTGGCACCCTCAAAGATCTGGAGGGCGGCGCGCGGCTAGCCCTCGAACAGGCATTGCAGATCGTGCAGCAGATCGCCGAGGCGCTCGACTATGCGCACGGACAGGGGATAATCCACCGGGATGTCAAGCCCGGAAATGTGCTGATGGACCACGGCACATGGGTGCTGCTGACCGACTTTGGGCTGGCTAAGATGGCGGAGGGATCGCAGCAGCTCACCGGATCTGGGGTCGGAGTGGGCACCCCGGCCTACATGGCCCCCGAGCAGGGGCAGGGCCGCCCTGTCGACGGTCGGGCTGATGTCTATGCGCTGGGCATCGTGCTGTATGAGATGCTCACCGGACGGGTGCCCTATGAGGCCGAGACGCCGCTGGCGGTGGTGCTCAGACACGTTACAGACCCTTTGCCCTTGCCTCGCCTGCTCAACCCCCAGATCCCAGAGGCAGTGGAGCAGGTGATCCTGAAGGCGCTAGCCAAAGACCCGGAGGAGCGCTACGGTTCGGCGGGGGACATGGCAACAGCCCTGTCGCGGGCGATGGAGGATGCGAAGGGTATCGCCACTCTTCTGCAGGCCGCCGCTGAGCCTACCGCTGCACAGGTTCCCACCCCACAGCCCACGGACGTGGTCGCTGAGGCTGTGGAGCTGCCGGCTTTTGGACAGCAAATGGCCTTGGTTGAGCCCCCAGCCCCTGCGGACACCGCTCAAGCCACTGCCAGGGCCGCTTCACCCACCGTGCCTGAGGATGCGGTCAGGCTTGCCAGGCGGGGGGCGGCTCCGCCTCCGGTGCCGACGGACATCGAAGCATCGCCGACCGAGGTGCGTGCCGCCAAGACAGGGCCTCAGGCGGCGCCGGCAATTGCGTCGCAGCGACGTGTGCCCTGGTGGGCGGTTGTCGTCGGACTGGCGGCAGTCCTGGTTTTCGTGCTGGTCGGGATTCGTCTGTCGGCAGGCGTCCGGCTCAGAAGGGCCAGGCTGGCCCTCGCTCTCACGTCGGCAGCGCAGCAACAGCCCACGCCCACTCTGTCGCCGACACAGCAGGCCTCAAGTAGCGGTATGGCAGGTGAACCGATCCGGGTTGGTTTGGTCGGCAACCCCGAGTCCGATGTCACGGCCACGGTATCACAGGTCGCGCAGTACCTCTCAGAAAGGTTGGGTGTCCTGGTAGAGCTTGTCCCGGCCGGGGAGAGTATGGCATTGGACGACTTGGTCCGTAGTCGTCGCGTTGATGCCGCAGTGCTGATGATGCAGGATTACCTGTGGTTACGCCAGGAAGGCCTGTCGCTCGATCCACTCTTGTACCGCGAACCCACGTTGGTGGGGATAGTGGTGGTACGCGCGGACAGCGACATTGGGCGCGCAGAGCAGTTGCGCGGCCAACGCGTGGCCATGGCCAGTTGGAATACATACGCCGCTATCCTGGGGCGGGCGGCGCTGATGGACAGCGGCCTGAGCGTGGATAAGGAATGCGAACCAGTCTACCTGGGCCCCGACTTTGACGCCGAACTCTCCTTCCAGGCGCTGGAGATGGTCCTCGATGGCCGTGTGGCGGCGGCGATCGTGCCGGGCTCGGCGATAGAGAAGATTGGCGAACGGGTACCCGCAGCTCAGGGCAAGCTTCGCGTCCTGGTCGAGAGCTCGCCGACGAGTGCGGGTGTCGTCGCTGCGTGGGCGGACCTCCCCAAGGATCGGGCCGCCGCCCTGCAAACCGCCCTGCAGGAAATGGACCGCGAGTGGCTCTCATCTCTGACCCTGTATGAGCGGTTGGCTCCGGCAGACAGGCCTCTGGCCGAGAACCTGGAGGCTGCGCTGCGAAAGGTAGGCCTGGATGCCGGGCAACTGGCCAGGAACGAGCCACCGCAGCCCTGGACACCACCTCAGGCATCTGCTCCTGCACAGGCCAAGTGGCGCGTTGCTCTGGTGCCTGGAGCCGGCATGTCGGTACAGGCGAGTTATGCCTTGCGGGTCACGCTCTACGGGCTGCAGTCTGCATGTGCGGAGTATGGGCTGGCGTTGGACGACAAGGAGACCCCAGCAGAGGGATCGCCGGCCGACACGGCGCGGGGCCTGGTAGAGAGCGGGTATAACATCCTGGTGGCCATGGGGTGGCGCGAGCCAGAGTCCTTCTGGGCCCTGGCTCGCGAGCATGGCCAGGCCAGGTTTGTCTACTCGGGAAGCCAGTTTGCAGACCCGTTGCCTAACCTGGTCAGCCTGACCTATCGAGCGGATGAAGCAGGGTTCCTGGCAGGGGCGTTGGCGGGCAAGGCTAGCCAGAGCAGAAAAGTGGCCGTGATCGGGGGGCAACACGTCCCCGCGGTTGAGCAACTGGTGGCGGGCTTTGCCAATGGTGTCAGGTATGCCTGCCCGGGGTGTGAGCCGGTCGTGCGCTTCACAGACTCTGTCAGCGACCTGGCCCTCGGCGAAAAGACGGGCCGGGAGTTGGTCCATGAGGGTGTCGACGTGATCTTGAACGCGGCGGGCTTGTGCGGCAGCGCTGGAATCCGAGCCGCCGTCCAAGAGGGCGCCTGGGCCATCGGCATCGACGTGGATGAGTACGTCACCACTTTTCGGAAGGGCGAGGTCCCAAAGGCCGATCATCTCCTCGGCTCGGTCGTGTTCCAGATGGGCGAGCAAGCGCGCCAAGCGGTTGTCGCTATCGTCCGCGGCAGTCCGGCATCGGGCAACTTGACCGTGGGCGTGGCTGAAAGCGGGGTGGAGTTCGTGCCCTCTCCTGCTGTTGCACATCCGCAACGGCAGGAGCTGGATCAGTATCTGAAGCAGGTAAGCCAGGATCTGCGCGATGGCAAGATCCGCCCCTAGTCGGCTTGCTGGCAGATCCCAGCCATGTCCTGCCCGTCGCCCGTCGGTTGGCAGCGTTGCACTGCACGCCAGAGGAGCCACCTGACCCGCGGATTGCCCTGTTGCACCAGGCCCAACACCTGGCGCATCAGAGCTCGCCTGGATTGGTTCCCAGTGGGGCATGGGGGCGGCGGTGGCGGCAAGCCCGCTTCCTGGGCGTAGCGTACGATCTCTTTTTCGGGGACGTAGGCCAGTGGCCGGATGAGAGTCAACCTGCCCTCGAAGAGGGGCACCCGGGGGAGCATAGTCGTCAGTGTGCCCTGGTAGAACAGGTTGAGCAACGTCGTCTGCGCCACATCGTCGGCGTTGTGGGCTAGAGCTAGCTTGTTGCAGCCCAGTTCCTGCGCTTTGGCAAACAGCGCCTTGCGCCGCCTCCACGCGCAGTAGAAACAGGGTGACTGGTTGGGGCGTCTGGTCACGCCCTTGGCCTCCTCAGCGTGGACCAGATGGTACTCGATCCCCAGCCGGTCTAGCCAAGCCTTCAGAGCGGGAATGTCCGCCTGGGCACCACAGTCCATGTCGGTGGCAGCCATGACATGGATGGGAATGAGGGTGTACTTTTCGATCCCTTTGCGCTGCAAGAGAGCGTCAAGAAGGGTGCAACTGTCCTTGCCGCCCGACAGAGCTAGCGCAATGCGATCCCCATCTGCCAGCAACTGATGCTCGCGGTGACACTTGTTGATCTTTTTGAGCAGATAGAACAGCAACACACTGTGCTTGTCTGGTTCGGGCCGCATTCTATCCTTCGCTGACAGTAGCTCCGTGCCCCTGGTCACCTGCGGTTTGCATCTGACAGGGAGTATCGCTGGGGCTCGGTGGTAGGACAGGCGATGCCAGCAGTCTGGAACGGACTCTTAGAAGCGGTCCTGTGCGCCGAAAAACTGCTCCTCCAGCCTGTCCCCCAAGGTGCCCACCTCGGTCAGCATGGCGATCACCTCGGTCAACTCGGCGGTGCCTAGCATCTGGCCGGCGACCACGACGATATAGTCGGCAATGATCCCGATGCGGGCATAGATCGTGCCCACGTTCATCTCAAGCAAGCTGCGCCAGTCGATGCCGTCGCTGACGGGGCCGACCGGTGTATAGAACAGGATCATCTCCTCACCCAGGCTGCTGTCCTGAAGGGCGACCTGGACCAGTTGGCTACGTCCGCTGGCGGTAGGCATTTCGAGGCTGTACACACCCCGGTCGACCTGGAATGGGACATCCATGGCCTCAGCCAGGTCCTGCATCAAGTGCCCCAAAGATGACATCGGTCTTCCTTTCTACGACATCGTGGCCCCTACCAACGGTCTTCCGCAAGGCGGACAGCCTCTATTGTACCACGGATGGCCTGCGCCGGGCAACACCGGATCGGCCGGTGATGCGTTTGGGCTCCGGGACCACCTCGCCATGCCAACGCCCGGTTGGCTCTCAACAGGGATCCGGCGGTCTGTCTGACGGAGATAGTTCCCTGTCCGTTTGGGCGAGGTTACGGGTGGGGAGATCGTCGCCGGCGGCGCACCTGTCACACCTCCCCCAGGAACAGATGCGTCCACCGCGAGCAACACACTTGACGACGCCGATCCGCCGTGGTACAATGGCGCGCTCAGAGACCCGCCAGCAGACATGAATCGTGTTGTGGAGCATCCTATAGTCGACGGACCCTATTGAAGGAGAAGTGCCGATGATCATCGAATGGTTCATGCATCTGCATCCAGTGATTCAGGCTCTCCTGGCGACGTGCTTTACGTGGTTTGTAACAGCCTTGGGGGCTGGGCTGGTCTTTGTGTTCAGAACAGTGAACAGAAGGCTCCTCAATGGAATGCTGGGCTTTGCCGCGGGTGTGATGATCGCGGCCAGCTATTGGTCACTCTTGGCGCCGGCGATCGAGATGACGAAGGGGTCGAATGTGCCGGCTTGGTTACCAGCGGCAGCCGGCTTTCTGCTGGGAGGGGCCTTTCTCAGGCTGGTGGACAAGCTCTTACCCCACCTCCATGCCGGTCTCCCGATGGATGAAGCGGAAGGAGTGAAGACGAGCTGGCAGCGAAGTATCCTGCTGGTGCTGGCCATCACGCTGCACAACATCCCGGAAGGTCTGGCTGTTGGTGTGGCCTTTGGAGCCCTGGGGGCCAACCTGCCGGCCGCTACGCTGGCTGGTGCCGTTGCCCTTGCTCTGGGAATCGGTATCCAAAACTTTCCGGAAGGGATGGCGGTTTCGGCCCCTCTGCGTCGCGAAGGCATGTCTGTGCTCAAGAGCTTCTGGTACGGACAGTTGTCGGGCCTGGTCGAGCCGGTGGCCGGAGTACTGGGCGCGGCTGCCGTGCTGTTGGTCAGACCCATTCTGCCTTACGCGCTGGCCTTTGCGGCTGGGGCCATGATATACGTGGTGGTCGAGGAGTTGATACCCGAGTCGCAACTGGACAAGAGCGCCGATATCGCCACTGTGGGAGCGATGCTGGGCTTTGCGGTGATGATGACCCTGGACGTGGCCCTGGGCTAAGATAGTGGACCCAGTTCACTCTTTGGGCCTGCTACGATAGTAGGAAATCCAGTTCATGGCCCACTCATCGTGCCCCATCAGCAAGTTGGCTGCCAGGACTGCCTCGCGCACCGGTATGGAGAGAGGGTTGGTGATGGGGCAGCTCAACCCACAAGCTATGGCGAGGGCCATAAAAGCGGCGTTGATGATCGGGCGGTCGGGAAGCCCATGGGATACGTTGCTGGCACCCATGGCGATGTTGACGCCGAACTCTTCAACGATGAGCTGGGTCGCTTCGAGCGTCATCCTCGCCGCAAGACAATCCGAGCCAACGGTCAGCACCAGGGGATCGATGAGCACATCGTGGCGCGGAATGCCCATACTTTCCGCGCGCCCGATGATTTTGCGCGCCGCTTCCAGCCGCTTTTGAGCGGTCTGAGGGATGCCGTCGTCGTCCATCGCCAAACCGATCACCGCGGCGTTGTACTTTTTCACCAGGGGGAGGATGCTGTTGAGAGACCTCTCCTCTCCGTTGACCGAGTTGATCAAGGCCTTGCCATCATAGATGCTCAGCCCTGCTTCGAGAGTCTGGGGGTTGGGGCTGTCGATGCACAGGGGAAGGTCTGTCACCTCGCGAACAGCCCGGATGATCTGGCGCATCAGCGCTGCTTCATCCGCTCCCGGCACACCTGCATTAACATCCAGGATGGATGCGCCCGCCTCCACCTGGGCGACCGCATCACTGCGCACCACGCCCATGTTGCCCTCTTTGAGGGCTGCAATCAGCACCTTGCGTCCCGTGGGGTTGATCCGCTCACCCACGATCACCACCGGGCCATTGCGACTGATGGTGACCGTCCGAGTTGCGGATGAGACAGCGGTTTCCAGGTTGTTCTTGAACACGGCAGTCCTCCTTGGGTCAGGTTACGGAATGTGACTATAACACGAAATGTGGCGCAAGTCAAGGGAAATTGCCGGGGATCCACTTGACTTTTGGGCTCAGATCGAGTACCATACGGTTGTAGTCGTGCTAGATGGGGAGGTAGCGGCACCCTGTACCCGAAATCCGCTATAGCGGGGTCGAATTCCCCCTCGAGGGCTCGTGATCGCACTGAGAACCGGCGTCAAATGGTGTGGAGGGCTGGGTCCCACGCGGCAGAAGCCCGTGAACCCCGCCAGGACCGGAAGGTAGCAACGGTAAGCGGTCCCTTTTGGGTGACGTGGGGATGCCTGGCTTGAGCCGGCTGGCAAAGGTTGGATGTGCAGAGCGGTCCGACAGGGGGTGCACGGCTACATGAAGGCCGAGCTCAAAGGGCGGATGAGAGTAGTCGCCCTTTTTCTGTTGGGCAAGCGATGGCTCGACCTCGGGTGATCGTCGTGGGAGCAGGCGCAGCGGGGCTTATGGCCGCAGGGCAGGCAGCCGAACTGGGTGCGGAGATCTGGCTGCTCGAAAAGATGGCTCTCCCCGGCCGCAAACTGCGTATCACCGGCAAGGGTCGCTGCAATGTGACCAACATGGTTCCCCTGTCCGATTTCACCGCTCGCTTTGGGCCCAATGGTCGTTTCCTCCGCCAGGCGTTTCACCGTTTCTTTAGCGAGGATCTAGTGGCGTTCCTCCAGGGCCTCGGCGTAGCTACGGTCACAGAGCGCGGGGGGCGGGTCTTTCCGGTCAGCGGCCAGGCTCAGGACATGGTGGATGCCCTGGTTCGCTGGGTGAACGAGTTGGGCGTCCACCTCGTGACCCGAGCGCCAGTAGAGCGGCTGCTGGTGGAGAACTATCGGATACGGGGGGTTCAGGTCTCTAGCGCCTCTGCTACGCCTGGTGAACCCGGCTCTGAGCGGTCTGCGAGCGGTCGGGTATACTATGGGGATGCGGTGATTCTGGCTACTGGTGGCGCGTCGTATCCTGCCACCGGGTCAACCGGAGATGGCTACCGCATGGCCGAGGCTGTGGGGCATGCGATCGTGCCGATCCGGCCCGCGCTGGTGCCCCTCGAAACCGCGGGGGATGTCGCTCCGCGCTTGCAGGGGCTGAGTTTGCGCAATGTGATGGTCCGCCTTGGGGCTGATGGGGAGCGGATCTGCGAGGCCTTTGGCGAAATGCTGTTTACGCATTTCGGTGTTTCAGGCCCGATCATCCTCAGCATGAGCAGGCTGGCTGTGGACGCACTGCAGTCGGGCCGCCGCGTCTGGCTGTCGATCGACCTCAAACCGGCTCTGGATCAGCAGAAGCTGGATGCCCGGCTCTTGCGGGATCTGGATACCTACGGCAGGCGGCAGTTCGGCACAGTGCTCAAGGAACTGCTGCCCCGAAAGCTGATCCCGCTGTGCATCGAGCTGACGGGGATCCCGTCAGACAAGCCAGCAAACCAGATCACGGCCGAGGAACGGCAGCGGCTCAGAAGCTGGCTAAAGGATCTGCGTTTGCAGGTCACCGGGCATCGGGCATTTGCCGAGGCCATAGTCACCGCCGGCGGGGTAGACCTGCGGGAAGTCGATCCCCGGACGATGGCTTCGCGCCTGGTCGCTGGCCTGTACCTGGCCGGCGAGGTGTTGGATCTGGATGCGGACACAGGCGGCTACAACCTGCAGGCCGCGTTTTCCACTGGCTGGTTGGCCGGCCGTTCGGCGGCAAGTTGAGGAGGCCTACCGTGGCCCAACCACGGGTGCCTTTGGGACAGGGAATGCTGAATCTGCTCCTGGCGCTGGGACGAGCGCTAGTCGCTCCTGGGTTGTGGGTGTCCCTGGCCCTGGCTCTGCTTGCCGTCTGGGCGGTGACCGCCTATTGGAGAAGCCTGACGCCGGTCACGGTGGTGGAAGACGGCGCTGCCAGGCAGGTACGCACCCGTTGCGCCACGGTGGGTGAGTTGCTGCAGGATCTGGGCGTCGTGGTCGGTGCGCAGGACTATATGGTGCCAGATAGCAGGTCACCAGTCCGGCCGGGGATGGTCGTGGACGTTCGGCATGCTCGCCTCGTGACCATCTCGGCCGATGGCGCGATACGCGAGGTCTACGTGCATAGCCAAGACGTGGGCGAGATCCTACAAGAGGCTGGCATAGAGCTCGAGCCAGGAGACCAACTGCGGCTGAACGGTCAGTTGCGGGCAGGTGTGCAGACCACGGAACTGGAGGTACCTCCGACGAGCTCGGCGGGTTCGCGGGCTGCGGCGTTGTTCCCGGCGTCGAGCCGCGAAGGGCGCCTGTCCGAGCCTTTAGCACCGGTTTCACGGATCGAGGTAGAGCGGGCCACGCTTCTCTACGTGGATGATGGCAGTGCCGAGCAGGTCGTGCGCACGACGGCCAGGACTGTGGGTGAGGCGCTGACCCAGGCCAAGACCTTGCTGTACCTGGGGGATCGGGTCTACCCTGGCACTGACGCGCCGCTGACCTCCGGGATGCACATACGCATCGAGCGCGCCGTGCTGATCTCGGTCCTCGTCGATGAGCGGACCTTGCGGGCGCGCACGCACTGTCGTACCATTGGCGAAGTGCTGGGTCAACTCGGCGTCTCGCTGGTGGGCAGTGACGATGTGCAGCCGGCGTTCGATGGTCCGGTACAAGAGGGAATGCAGATCCAGGTCGTGCGGGTCAGCGAACAGACAATCGTTGAGCAGCAAGAGATCCCTTTTGAGACGCAGTGGACCGCCGATCCGTCGCTAGAACTGGATCGCTCGCGCATGGACGATGCCGGGGTGGTAGGGATCACGCGTCGTCGCTACAAAGCGACATACCGGGACGGGCAGCAGACGGATCGCGTTTTGGACGAGGAGTGGGTCGCACAGGAGCCGCGCCCACGCAAGATCGTATACGGCACGCGCATCGTCGTTCGTACGCTAGAGACCCTGGACGGCTCGATCGAGTACTGGCGTCGTATCCGGGTTTTTCTCACGTCGTACACAGAAGCTACCTGTGGCAAGGCCCCTGATGACCCCGAGTATGGCATCACGCGCCTGGGGTGGAAGATGCGGCGTGGGATCGTAGCTGTGGATCCGCAGGTCATCCGCTTGCGGTCAGCGGTCTATGTGCCCGGCTATGGCAAGGGCATCGCCGGAGATACAGGCGGCTTGATCAACGGACGGCACGTCGATCTGGGGTATGACGTGGAAAACATCACCTGGCACTATGAATGGGGATATGTGTACCTCCTGACCCCCGTGCCTTCGTCCAGCCAGATCCCATGGATCTTGCCCGACTCGCCACGAGAGCGGTGAGATGGCCGCAACACGGATACTTGAGGAGCACGGGCTGAAAGCGAAGAAAGGGCTGGGACAGCATTTCCTCGTCGACCGGGGCATTCTGCTGCGCATCGTCGAGTCGGCTGACCTCGACGAGCGGGATACCGTGCTCGAGATCGGGGCCGGGACCGGGACCTTGACTGCTCATCTGGCCCAGCGCGCCAGGCAAGTGATCGCGGTGGAGGTGGATGAGGAGATGCTGGGTCCCCTTCGCCAATCGGTCAGCGGATGTGACAACGTGCGCGTTGTGCACGGTGACATCCTCCAGCAGGATCTCGCTGCTCTGACTGAGAGGAAACCGTACAAGGTCGTCGCCAATCTGCCGTACTATATTACCTCGGCCGTGTTGCGGTACCTGTTGGAGCCTGAGTGTCGGCCCAGCGTGCTAGTGGTGACCGTGCAACGCCAGGTGGCGGAGCGCATCGTGGGGCGTCTGGTCAGGCATGGTGGGCATGCCCGTCCAGGCCTGCTGCGCATGAGCCTGCTGGCGGTGAGTGTCCAGTTCTACGGCCTGCCCCGCATCGTGGCCCGCATCCCGGCGGGGGCCTTTCGCCCTGTGCCTGCAGTCGATTCGGCTGTTGTGCGCGTGGACGTGTACGATCCGTTGCCCTGGGGAGCGGTGGATCACAAAGTCTTCTTCCGAGCGGCTCGCGCAGGTTTTGCCCAGTCCCGCAAGCAGTTGCACAATGCTCTGGCACATAACCTGCGGCTTCCGGCGGAGCAGGTGTGGGGCGCCTGCGAGGGAGCGGGCGTGGACGCCAGAAGGCGCGCCGAGACTTTGTCTATTCAGGAATGGGTGGCACTGAGCGCCGCCCTGGGTCCGCTGTTGGCGGGGCCGGATGGTCGGAGAGGACGAGAGGTTGAGCGATGACGATCAGCCGGTGAGTGTTGTCGTCGTAAGGCCAGCATGTCACCAGGGTGAGACGCTCGTCTGGGAATGGTTCGATCCAGCGGGCGTTTTCTTGTTTCTGCGCTGGCGTAGCGAACTTTTCCGGCAGGATCATCTTGCGCGAGACAACATAGGGGTAGACCGCCTGGCCCACATGCAAGGTGACTTGAGCACCAATAGGCACGTCGATCAGGTAGCGGAAAACCTCTCCCCTGGCGTTGTGGTGCCCGGACAGGACGGTATTGCCTGGGTGCCCTGGGTATGCCGTGCCACGGTGGAAGCCCGCTGCGCGATCGGCGACAGCCCACGTGGATACGAATTGGCCCTCTTCTTGCGTGACCTGTGGGCCGACCTCCACGACGGGTGCATCCAGGCCAATGGCTGGGATCTCGATCCGGTCCGGAGTGCGGTCTGCTGGCGGCCGTACAAAGTTGGATGGAGCGGCGGTCGAGGTCGGCAGCGCTGTCCGGGCAGTGACCGGAAGCACCTGGTGCTGAATCGGTGTCGCCAGGCTTGAGGCTGGCACGAGCGTGGGAGAAGGCATCGTACCGAGCTCAGCAGAAACGGCCGCAATGGAGGGCGTTTCGCTGTCTGCCCGCGCCCATGGCAACAACCCTGCCAGCGCCGCGACTACGACAGCTACCAAGGTCAGTGTCATGCCATGTACCAGCCGGCTGGACCGCTCTGGCCTCACATCAGGGAGGATACCCTCAGCCCGGTGTCCCGGAAAGTAGGGACAGAGACGATGTTGGCTGGTCAGGCAGAAGTGGGTCTGTGTGGGAGGCGCGATCACCTGGGGTCGATGCGTCGCAAGGCAACGATGCTGGTGGCTGGGATAGGGATGCGTTGCAGGTCCATTCCTCATGGGTTGCAGGCAGGGGCAAGCTTGCTTCATAGAGCCTGTCCTGTCTTCTGTGGTGTACACTCGTGTGGTGCAGGTTCGTGTGTTCCGAGGGTAGATGGACCTGAAGGTGTGTCTGCACGCATGTGCGATCCCAGGTAGGTATCAATGCTACCCGACCTGGGGGGCACGTGGTACAGGAAGACCAGATGCCCGATGTCGATACCTGTTGGCTCCCAGCCCTCAAAGTTGAGGGACAGGCTGACGATGCGCGCCCCAGGGCGCAATCGGCGTACCAGATCGGGTTGTAGACGCGCCATCAGACTGGGCGTCAGGGACAGAAGGACGACGTCCGCGTCGAGCAGCTTAACCTCGAATAAGCTGTGTCGGCGGAGTGACACGCGGGTAACGACGCCGCTGAACAGAGCTGCGAGCCAGGCGATAGTGCTATGCAGAGGTTCCACCTCGACCCCGATAGCGCGAGCCTGGAATTCCCGGGCGGCGATGACCAGGGCCCGTCCCTCACCTGCGTTCAGGTCGTAGACTGTTTCACCTGGCTGGACACGGGCCAGGCGCAGGGCCTGGCGAATCTGCTTGGGGCGTGCCGAGTCCCTGGGAAGCCCATAGAGTTGGGGGACGATCACCCAGAGTCCAGACCCGACCAGGCATATGAGCCCTAACAGAACAAGCAGGGACCACAGGTCAAAGGTCATGCGCATTGTCCTCTGGCATTGCGCGTCCGGCCTCAGAGGACGTGAGGCGCAGACGCGATCCGGCACCGAACCAGCGCTTGACTGCAGCGCGGTTAAGGTACCACCAGCCGAAAGAGAGGCCCAGGACGGCTTCCAGAAGCACGGTGCTGACCCAACCCTGGCCGGGCGCCCGCAGCGAAAGGCCGACCAGGGGTCCCCACAAGGCAACGATGCCGATGAACAACAGCCCATAGTGTACCGTGATCGCGGCAAGCAGCAACTGGCGTCCCCAGTTTCTCAGCCGCCACAGTCCGATCGCCGTAACAAGAAGAAACAAGGCATAGCCGCCTCCGAAAACCAGGACCGGCAGTGTCAGAGAGAAAGCCCACTCATGAGTAGGCCTCTGCCCGATAGAGAGGAACAAGGCACGACCAACGGCCTCAAGCAGCATGCCCATCGTCCAGACGCACAATGCCACGACGCCGAGCGGGCGAGCAACCGCTCTCATCGTGGGATCTCCTGCCGATGGCGCAGTCTCCAGGCCCAACCGACCGGGTAGCCGATCATCTTGGCCACATCCCCGACTACACGTATGCATGGTACCATGGCCATGGCGTATAACCGCTCGCCCCAAGACAGGCCCGATACCATCCCGACCAGGCGCCGATAGGGGGCGGCCATATAGACTACAACGCCAGCGGCCAACCCCAGCAGCCACCAGGGGCTATTCAGCACCGCCAGGAGAAGCAGCGCGGGGACAACAAGGCCATAGGTCACATAGCGGATGGCGTGACGCTTGCGCCACAGATCGGCCTTACCATCCCCACGTGCGTAGCGGTAATACTGGGTGAAAAAAGCCTTCAGGTTCGGTCGCGGGCGAAAGCGAGCCACGGCGCGCGGTGCAAAGGCAAAGGAACCGAAGCGGTCCCGCAACTCCAGGTCCAGGATCAGGTCCTCACAATAGTCCAGCCACTCCGGGTAGCCACCCACCGCTGCCCAGGCCTCCTTTCGGAAGGATAAGGAACGGCTGGAGGGCAGAAAGGTTGCTGGATCGACGTTCGACAGTGTGGGGAGCACGGTCGCGCCCATAGCCACTTCAAAGGGTGTCTGAGGGGCAGCGACGAAAAAACCCGAGACCACGTGCACGTCGGGATCACGCTCGTACGGTCGAACCAGTTCTGCCAGCCATTCGGGTACGAGGTCCACCCCAGCATCAGTGACGGCGATGATGTCTCCGTACGCCGCGGCAATGGCTGCGTTGCGCCCCTGCGAGATGTTGGTCCCTGGGCGCGAATACACCCGCAACGACATCCCTCCCTGCCTGGCATGACGTTCCAGCAAAGCGAGCGTGTTGTCACTGGATCCGCCGTCGACGATGACCACTTCATCCGGGCTTCGCGTCTGTGTTGCCAGCGCGTCTAGCAGGCGCGGAAGGGACGCGCCTTCGTTGAAAACAGTGGCAATGACGGATACCTTGAGCGACACGACATGCCTTCCACACAAGGTGAGATGATTCTATTATAGCCTTGGGCGTCGAGTTCGGCAAACTGTGTGTTTTCGGTGGGGATTTGCCTCTGAGAGCACTCTGTGATATACTAGCGCACCGGTTTGGCATGGGTGTATCAAGCACGCGCCTGGACCGGGGCAGGTGTGCCGACCTTTTTTCGACCCACGGTCGGTCCTGAGTCGGGATGAAGGGCGCGGACGAAGAAAACAAGATCAGGAGGGAAAATGGCTGTCGTTTCAATGAGAGCACTTCTGGAAACAGGCGTGCATTTCGGCCACCGCACGCAGCGGTGGCATCCCAGAATGAAGTCGTTCATCTTTACCGAGCGAAATGGCATCCATATCATCGATCTTCAACAGACGATGAGCCGGTTGGAGGATGCCTACAATGCTGTGCGTAACAGCGTGGTCGACAGTGGCAGCATCCTGTTTGTGGGTACCAAGCGCCAGGCAGCGGCTTCGATCGCTGAGCAGGCCGATCGGTGCGGTATGCCCTACGTGAATCAGCGCTGGTTGGGGGGCACGTTGACCAACTGGCGCACCATTCGGCAGCGCCTCGACCGACTGGCTGAATTGGAGGCCCGGCGCGAGCTGGGGGCTTTTGACCAGTTGACCAAGCGGGAAGCGTTGACCATGGAACGGCAGATTGCCGGCATGAACCAACGCTTTGGTGGCATCAAGTCTATGACCACCGTACCTGACATGCTTTTCGTGGTGGATGTCCACCGGGAAAAGATCGCCGTGGATGAGGCCAATAAGCTCGGTATCCCGGTGGTGGCCATCGTAGATACCAACTGCGATCCGACCCCGGTCGACTATATCATCCCGGCCAACGATGATGCAATTCGCGCGATCAAGCTTATCGCGACCAAGATAGCAGATGCTGTGCTGGAAGGAAAGCAGCAGCACAAGGAAGCCGAGGCCGAGGAGGCTGCGGTCACCGAAGAGGATCGCATGTACCTGGGTGAGGCGACGCTGGCCAAGATCAAGTCAGGGGCTCTGCGCTTTGCTACTCCAGGCGAGGCCGAAGCAGAGTATGAGGTGGAGTATGAGCCCGAAGCCGAAGACCTTGGCGTGGGTACCGTCGAGTATGAAGAAGAGGACGAGAGCAGCGAGGCCGAGGTAGTGCACGAGGACGACGCCAGCGGCGACGAAGCAAACTAGGAGACTAGATTAGCATGCAGATCACAGCAGCGATGGTGAAGGAATTGCGCGAGGCGACTGGCGCAGGGGTTCTGGAGTGCAAAAAAGTGCTCGAAGAGACCGGGGGTGACGCGGAGAAGGCGGCCCAGGTGCTCTACGAGAGAGGAATGGCGAAAGCAGCCAAGAAAACCGATCGCGAGGCGCGCGATGGGCTCATTGGGCATTATGTTCATGCCGGCAGTCGGGTTGCTGCGTTGGTCGAAGTGGATTGCGAGACTGACTTTGTGGCCCGTACGCCCGAGTTCGAGGGTTTCGTGCATGACATGGCCATGCAAGTGGTTGCCTCCAGACCCGAGTATGTTGGCGTCGAGGATATCCCAGCACAGGTGGTAGAGCAGGAAAAGGCGAGGTACCGCAAGGAGATGGAAGGCCAGGGAAAGCCAGAGCAAGTCCTGGAGCGCATCGTCGAGGGCAAGCTGCGCCGGTTCTATGAGCAAGTGTGCCTGCTGGAGCAATCTTTTATCAAGGATGAGGACAAAAAAGTCGCCACGTTGCTCACCGAGATGATCGCCAAGCTGGGCGAGAACATCGTGATCCGACGATTTGCTCGCCTCCAGGTAGGCGAGTGAGGGTCGATGTAGAGGTTAGGTGTCCTCGCACCTAACCTCTACTTTTGTGGGAGCAGTGGAGGGCGAATGGTCGCCAAGTACAAACGTGTTTTGCTCAAGCTGGGCGGAGAGTCGCTGGCGGGTGAACAGGGATATGGCATCGACCCAGACAGGGCTGACGAGGTAGCTGCCAAGGTGAGGAAGATCCGGGATCACGGCGTCGAGGTGGCGATCGTGATTGGGGCCGGAAACCTGTGGCGCGGCATAGATGGACTGGCGCACGGCATGGATCGAGCAACTGCAGACCAGATGGGAATGCTGGCCACGGTGATGAACGCACTGGCTCTGCGAGACGCTCTCGAGCGGAGCGGCATGATTACCCGCGTACAGACGGCGATCGAGATGCAGCAGATTGCAGAGCCCTATATCCGGCTACGGGCCATTCGACACCTGGAGAAGGGCTATGTGGTCCTGTTTGGCGCAGGAACGGGCAATCCATACTTTACCACGGATACAGCGGGGGCGCTGCGGGCCGTCGAGATCCATGCGGACGTGCTGATCAAGGCCACCAAGGTGAATGCCGTGTACGACTCAGACCCAATGACCAACCCGAATGCGCGCCCGTTTGCGCATCTGACCTACATGGAAGCCCTGAACATGCATGTCAAGGTCCTGGACGCCACTGCGATCACGACCTGCATGGACAATGATCTGCCGATCCAGGTGATCGATCTGTGGGAGAAAGAGAGCCTGGAACGCGCAGTTCTGGGAGAGCCCATAGGGACGATCATCAGTCACTGAGCGATAACTTGTGGGTCAGTGCATCTGCCTCCAGAAGCAACGTAGGGGATCTGCAGAGGTGTGGCCACTGCGAATCGTGGCTGGCGATCTGCATTTCAGAATGCGTGAGAAGGGAGGGGACCATGCTCAACGATCTACTCTCAGAAACACGTGACAAGATGGACAAAGCCGTTGAGGTGCTGATGGAGGACTTGAAGGGCCTTCGCACCGGGCGCGCATCTCCGTCGCTTGTGGAACGGGTCATGGTCGAGTACTATGGCTCGATGACGCCACTGAACCAGGTTGCCACCATCTCGGCTCCGGAGCCACGCCTGTTGACGATCCGCCCCTGGGATGCCAAGATGATCGGCGTTATTGAGAAGGCAATCCTCAAGTCAGAGTTGGGACTAACGCCGGCGAACGATGGCAAGCTGATCCGCCTGACTATCCCGCGTCTCAGCGAGGAGCGGCGCAGCGAGTTGAGCAAAGCGGTCTGGCGACGCGTCGAAGAGGCCAAGGTGGCGATCCGAAACTGTCGCCGGGATGCCATCGAAGACCTGAAGAGCTTCCAGGACGAGAAGCTGATCTCGGAGGACGAGTTCTACCGCGGTCGGGACGAAGTTCAGACACTGACCGATGACTATGTGAAGCAGGCGGATGAGATAGGGGAACGCAAGGAGGCTGAGGTTCGCGAGGTCTAGCCGTCTGGACGGCTCAGCTTCGCGGCTCGATCGGGGCCCGACCGGGCCGCGTCTCGTTTGTGGTCGGGGTAGAACCTATGGAAAAGACGTGGGACGAGCGCTTTCCGCCCTTGGCCAGGGTTCCGGTGCATGTGGGCATCATCATGGACGGGAATGGACGGTGGGCGCAGGAGCGACGAAAGCCGAGATCAGCCGGACACCGAGCAGGAGTGGAAAACGTCCGGCGGGTGCTGCAGGCGAGTGTGCGGTTTGGCGTCAAGGTCCTGACCATCTATGCCTTCTCGACGGAAAACTGGGAACGGCCACAGTCCGAAGTGCGCCTTCTGATGAACCTGCTCGCGCAGGCCTTGCGGAGAGAAGTGCCCGAACTTCACAAGAACGGGGTCCAGTTGCGGCACATCGGTCGCCTGGATCGCATTCCAGACCAGTCCCGGCAGGGCGTCCTGGATGCTATCGCGCTCACCAGGCACAACAATCAGGTGATCCTCAACGTGGCGTTCAACTATGGGGGCCGCACCGAGATCGTCGACGCGGTCAGGCGGATCATCGAGGAGGGCATCCCGGCCGAGCAGGTCGATGAAGAGCTTGTCTCTCAGCGCATGTACACGGCCGGACTGCCAGATGTTGACCTGATCATCCGCACCGGTGGAGAGTTCAGACTCAGCAATTTCCTCCTGTGGCAGGCATGGTATGCCGAGTACTATTCGACCCCCGCATACTGGCCTGACTTTGACGAGGCCGAGTACTACAAGGCGCTGGTGGCATTCAGCCAGCGCAGGCGCCGCTATGGCCTGTTGTCCAAAGAGGGATAGCCTTGAGCGGCAGAATCCCAGAATTGCTCACGCGCATTCTCAGCGCTGCGGTGCTGATCCCGGTTCTCCTCTTCTGCATGTACCAGGGGGGATGGTGGTTCTTTGCCTTCATCACTGTCCTCATGACACTCGCCACCTGGGAGTATGTGCGCATGCTTCATCGACTGGACTACCATGCCCAGCATGTCTTTGCGGTAGCGCTGGTATGGGTGGTCCTCGCTGATTCCCTCTTTCCCACTCGCGGTTATCTGCGGCCTGGCGTGGCCCTGCTGCTTGTTGGTTCCCTGTGCTGGCACATCCTGCGCGACAGAAGCGGCACGACAGTCGAGAACTGGCTGCTGCCACTCGCTGGGGCATTGTATATAGGCTGGTCGGCGGGGCATATGCTTTTGCTGCGCGCTCTGCCGCAAGGTGCCTACCGGGTTTTCACCGTGGTGTGCACCATGGCGCTGGCTGACACGGGGGCGTTTTTCGTCGGTCGATCGCTGGGAAAGCACCGCATGGCACCTCGCCTGAGCCCCAAGAAGACGTGGGAGGGCATGGTCGGTGGGATCGTGTTGGGCGCCATTACCGGATCGGTTCTAACCAGCCTGGGGGGACAAGGGTGGGTGCACGGCCTGGTGTTGGGCCTCTTGCTCTCCACTCTGGGCCCTATGGGAGACCTGGGAGAGTCGATGATCAAGCGTCGGGCCGGGGTAAAGGATTCGAGCAACCTGATCCCAGGCCACGGGGGCGCGTTTGACCGGATGGACTCGATGCTCGTGGCCGGAGTCATCGGCTACTACTACATGGTTTGGGTGATGGGCGTCGTCCCGGTTGGCTGAAATCGGCCCTCTCGGGTTGGTTGGCCTGATGCCCTCCTGGCAAGCAGAGGCAGCCCCTGCGCAAGTGCTCAGTCTCCACCGGCCCACCATGTGCTCGGCAAAACTCGAAGCGGCCGCTGAAGAAGGGAGAACCGATGGGCGGGCAGGCTACTGAGGACAGGGCACACAAGCGAGCCATCTGGTCTTGGTGCATGTACGACTGGGCCAACTCGGCGTTCATTACGACGATTGGCTCAGCGGTGCTGCCCACGTATTTCGGTGCGGTGGCCGCGGTAGGGCTATCGCAGATCCAGCAGAGCCGGGCCACTCAGGTGTGGGGGTTAAGCACGGCGCTGGCAGCGGCAATTGTGGCGCTGCTGGCTGTGGTCCTGGGACCCATCGCGGACTATGCCGCGTCGAAAAAACGGTTCCTACGCATATTCACCGCCTTCGGGATCCTGGCTTCGCTGGCCATGGTCAGCATCGGGCGAGGGGACTGGCTGCTCTGTGTCCTGTTGTACCTGGTGGGGCGGATCGGCTTTTCGGGAGCCAACGTCTTTTACGATTCCCTGCTGCCCCACGTGGCTCGTGAGGACGAATTGGACCGGGTGTCCAGCAAAGGGTACGCGTTCGGGTATCTGGGTGGCGGGCTCCTGCTGGCTGTGAACGTTGCCATGATCATGCTCGCTCCCAAGCAGGGCGGATTCTGGGGCGTGCCCTGGTCAGAGTGGATGCCTCGCCTCTCCTTCTTTAGTGTCGGGGTATGGTGGCTCGTCTTTTCCATCCCCATTTTCCGCAATGTGCATGAGCCGGCCGGTGCAGTGGTCAGCGGCCCGCGCATCAACCCCCTCAAGGCCGGGTTCCAGAGGCTGGAGCACACCTTTCGCGACCTGGGACGGTACAAGCAACTGCTGATCTTGCTGGTGGCCTTTTGGCTGTACAACGATGGGATCAGCACAATCATCGACATGGCGACGATCTATGGCCAAGAGGTGTTCACCGCACGTGGGATCAAGAATTCGACGATCCACCTCATTGCTGCGCTGCTGATTACCCAGTTCGTGGGTTTCCCGTTTGCCTACCTGTTTGCCTGGATCGCGAAAAAGCTGGGCACCAAGCGCGCCATATACCTATCGCTGGGTTGGTATACCCTGATCTGCGTCGGTGGGTTCTTTATGACCCAGATCTGGCATTTCTATGCGCTGGCGGTGGCAGTGGGGTTCGTCCAGGGAGGCAGCCAGGCGCTCAGTCGGTCGCTATATGGGGCCATGACGCCCAGGTCCAAGACTGCCGAGTTCTTTGGTTTCTTTAACATCATGGGCAAGTTCAGTGCCATCCTCGGGCCGGTGCTATTTGCCGCCATTGGCCGATTGTTCGGTGTAAGTCGGTACAGTATCATCTCGCTGATCGTCTTTTTCGTGATTGGCATACTATTGCTGAGGCGGGTGGACGAAGGGGAAGGGATCCGCGTGGCGCGGGCCGAGGATGCAGCGGCGGCAGGCTAATTCGGGACCTGAGTAACCCCACGTCTTCCAGTGTGACGTGTTGGGTTTGACAGGTATCCGACCTTGTGCTATATTCACTGCTGACTGACGCATATCGGCGGAGATGGAGAAGAGTAGAGAGGTGGCCAGGCATCAGAGAGCTGCGGGTGCTGCGACGCAGCGCTGGTTCTTCTTGAAAGACACTCCGGAGCCGCGAGGTCGAACAGCTTTTCCTATAGCCCAGTAGGCCCCGCCGGGCGTTCCCGTTACAGAACCAGGGTCGCTTGACCCGCAGAGGCCGTCCGCTGCAAGGCGGCGGCGAACCAAGGTGGCACCATGAGCGCCTCCCTCATCCTTGTGATTGGGGAGGCGCTTTGATTTCACTGAGGTGGAGGTCGCGATGACAAGCCAGAGGGTTCGCACGACACAGACCAAGCGCCTGGTGGGCCAGAGGGTGCGCATGGCCGGTTGGCTGCACCGGCTGCGGCGCATGGGCGGCATCAACTTCCTGGTCCTGCGGGATGGTTTCGGCCTATTCCAGGCGGTGATCGGGGACGTCGATGAGCTGGGCAAACTGCATGGCCTGGGGCCGGAATCGGTGATCGAGGTCGAGGGCACCGTGGTTGCCGAGGCTCAGGCTCCCGATGGAGTCGAGCTGCACGACTGCCGGGTGGCTGTGGTTACCCCCGTGACCGAGGTCCTGCCTTTTGAGCTTAACAAGCGGGTTCTCAAGCCTACCTTGGACGTCTTCCTGGACCATGCACCGGTGGGACTACGGCACCCACACAAGCAAGCTACTTTCCGGCTGTTCGGCGGCATCCTGGCTGCGTTCCGCGAGTATCTGTCCGGGCAAGGTTTCGCCGAGATCCAGACGCCCAAGCTGGTAGGCACAGCCACCGAAGGGGGGGCTAACATTTTCTCTGTTGGGTACTTTCAACAAAGGGCGTACCTGGCCCAGAGCCCCCAGCTCTACAAGCAGATCATGGTGGGCGTTTTCGAACGCGTCTTTGAGACAGGGCCGGTTTTCCGCGCTGAACCGCATGACACTACGCGTCACATCAACCAGTACACCAGCCTGGATGCCGAGATGGGTTTCATCCGCGATCATACCGACGTCATGGGTGTTCTCACTGCTGTGGTGCGGCACATCTTTGATGCTCTGCGGGAACGCTATGCGGGGGACCTGGCTCTGCTGGGAGTGAAGGTGCCGGCTATCGGGGATAGCATCCCCTCAGTCAGGTTCCGGGAGGCGCAACGGATCATCCTGGAGCAGTTTGGCGAGGATTGCCACCAGGAGCCCGACCTGGCGCCCCAGCACGAGCGGTGGCTTTGCCAGTGGGCGCAGGAGAAGCATGGCTCCGAACTGCTCTTTGTCACCCACTACCCGGTGGCCAAGCGCCCATTCTACACCATGCCGGCAGCGGGGGATCCCGAGCACACGCACAGTTTTGACCTGCTGTGCCGGGGCACCGAGATCGTGACCGGCGGACAACGGGTGCACAACTATCAGCAACTGCTGGAGCACATGCAGCGGTGGGGCCTGTCGGCCGACGCTTTTGGCGGTTACCTGGAAGCTTTTCGCTATGGCATGCCGCCGCACGGCGGGTTTGGCATGGGTGCCGAGCGGCTTCTGCAGATGATCGTCGGTGCGAGCAATCTACGCGAGACGACCCTCTTCCCGAGGGACATGAAGAGGCTGATGCCGTGATCGCTTGTCAGCTGACCAGGCGATCCGTCTCTTCCTCGACGATCTTGTCCTCGAGCTTTTTGAAGAGCGGGGCCGGCTGGCGCAGGACCTGCCCAGGCTGAAGGCTGCTCGGCGCCCAGGTCCCGCAGAGGTCGCCGGCGTCGTATCGCAGCGCCAGGTGAGAGCGGGTGCATTCCCGCAGGGTCTCGGTGCGTATGGCACCAGTGATCGACCCGTCGTAGCCCAGGTACTGGTGCAACTGCTGACAGGTGAAGGGCAGGAAGGGCGTCAGCAGCGTCTTGAGCGAGTCGATGACCCGCAGCGTGACGTACGCTGTGGTTGCAGCAGCCTGCCGGTTCTCCTTGATCTGGAACCAGGGTGCCTTTTCGTCCAGGTAGCGGTTGGCCGCGTGGGCCACGGCCATGATCTCGGTCAGTGCCGCCTTGAACTTGCATGTCCCGATCAGCTCTCCTGCCATGTCAAACGCCTTCTCGGCCAGGGCGATCATGGCGCGATCGGCTTCCGATAGCTCCCCAGGTTGGGGCACCTGCCCAAAATTCCTGAACGCAAACGAGAGCATGCGGTTGGCGAGGTTGCCCCAGGTGGCGACCAGTTCGTCGTTGTTGCGCCGCACAAAGTCGTCCCAGGCAAAGTTCACGTCCTTGGCTTCTGGGGCATTGATGGTCAGGTAGTAGCGCAGCGGATCCGGGTCGTAGCGCGATAAGAAGTCCAGCGTCTCGATCATCCAGCGCCGGCTCTTGGACAGCTTGCGGCCCTCCACGTTCAGGTATTCGTTCGCTGGGACATCGTAGGGCAGGGCGAGTCCCTCGTATCCCAGGAGCATGGCTGGCCAGATGATGGTGTGGAAGGTGATGTTGTCCTTGCCGATAAAGTAGTAACTGCGCGCCTGATCATCTTGCCACCACTCGCGCCACTTGTCTGGCTCTCCGACCAGCGTGGCCCATTCCTGGCTGGCGGCCAGGTAGCCGATCACGGCATCGAACCACACATAGATGCGCTTGTCCTCAAAACCCGCGACGGGTACAGGGATGCCCCAACTGATGTCGCGGGTGATCGGCCGGCCTCGCAGTTCGCCGCTCTGCAGCGCCTGCATGGTAAAGTTGTACACGTTGGGACGCCAGTGTTCCTTGCCCTGGCTCATCCACTGCAGGAGAGGGGCGTTGGCCCTGCCCAGGTCGAGGAAGAAATGCTCGGTCTCGCGGATACCGGGGATCGAGCCGCACAGCTTGCAGCGTGGACCGATCAGGTCGAGGGCATCGATCGTCCGCCCGCAGGCATCGCACTGGTCGCCGCGAGCACCGGGAGTCTGGCAGTGCGGGCACGTGCCTTCCACGTACCGATCCGGGAGCCACCTGCTGCAGTGCGGGCAATAGAGGGCGCGCTGCGTGTCGCGGTAGATGTACCCGTGATCGAGCAGCGTGAGGAACATATCGGTCGTGACCGCCCAGTGGTTTTCGGTGTCCGTGTGAGTGTACAGGTCAAAGGAGATGCCGAGTTGCCTGAACGCCTCGACCTGGTCGGCATGGTAGCGCTCTACGATCTGGGCCGGAGAGACGCCCTCCTCATCTGCACGAATGGTGATCGGTGTGCCGTGCGTATCAGATCCCGTGACCTGCAGGACGTCGTTGCCCTTGAGCCGCTGGTAGCGGGCAAAGATGTCTGGCGGCAAGTATGCACCAGCAATGTGCCCCAGGTGCACTCGACCGTTGGCATAGGGCCAGGCGACGGCGACGAGGATTTTCTCTGGCATGGGTTGCTCCTTACGATGAGCGCACAGAACGCGCTTCGGGGAACCGGGCCATTCGGTTCAGCTTGCGCCAGAAGTGGGCGTAGACGAACCCAGGCCGGTTGCGGATTGGCGCGTCGCTAATCCGCTCCTGCCAGCGCTGGGTAGCGACAGCAGCCCGGCCAAAGCAGAGCTGGCTGAACTCGGCCAATGCCCCTGCCCGTTCGCTGACGGGCACGCTGTGGTATCGTTCGTACATGCTCCCCTCTTCCGCGATGAACGCAGCCTCGAGCCCGTCGCGCTCCTCCTTGTAGAGGGGGGTCCGCGTGGCATAGTCCTTGAGCGCCGCACGGTGCAACCGTTCATGGGCCCACCAAATGGTCTGTGCATCGTAGGTCCCGGTCGGCTCACCGATGGAGGTTGGAACTGGCCCCAGGTAAAGCGGCTTGAACACACCCGTGCACGGAGCCGATGTGCCGGTCATCCAGTATGCGGGCATGTCAGCACGCAGATGAGCCACCAAGGAAGCTGTGGACTCGCTGCGGCGGGCCAGATCGTCGGCGGCGTGCATGCAGACAGTGGCCGGGGTCCGGCTAGGGCTCCACGATGCATCGCTGCCCCGCGGGCCATGGTCACGGAGGTAGGCGGTCATTGCGGCAACCGAAATCTGGCCGCGAGCTGCCTGCAACTGCTCACGCGTGGTCTTTTGTCGTGGCCGGCACGCGACGATGTAGGTGTAGAACCAGTCTGTATAGCAGTGCGCAAAGTGAAAGTCGGCTTTGCTTCGGCACCATCCCCGCTCGATAGCGTGCTCGACCAACCCGGGCGACGCCAAGTCGTAGTCACTGCCGATGGTCAGGCCGTTTGAAATGCTGTATACATCGCGGACTCGCTGAGCAGCCCAATACCGGCCTGCGGTCTCGAGCACCCACGCCTCGGCGGGATCGGCGAGGACAAAGCTGTTATGATAGTTCATCCCCTTGTGATAGATATCGCAGGAACCGCCCTGCCCATGGGCCTGGAGCAATTCGACGATCACGTCTAGCGCCCGGCGCGCCGTGTCAGCCCGTTCCAGGGCCAGGCGCATCATGTCCATGCCCAGCAGCCCGGTTTTGGAATGAGGTTCCTTGGTGAACACTGCTTCGTTGCCGATGGCTACCCCAAACTCGTTGACGCCCATCTCACAGCCCCACATCCAGAATGGTTTGGAGAGGAGCACGGCAAAGGTTTCCGGCACCTGTGGAATCTCGATGTGGGTGCAACGGACCATCGCCTCGCTATGGCGGGTACGAGGAATGTACACCGGGTACTGCGCTTCGTTGGGTGAGCGGTCACTGTTCTTGGCCAGGATGACGCTGCCATCGGCGGTGGCATTGCCCAGGGCGACCAGCGTATCGCACATGGAGGACCCTCCGTTGCCAGACAAGTGGCGCTAGAGCACACCAAAAACGCGGTACACTTCGTCAATCGGCATGCCAGCGGCCAGTTCCTCTCGTTCTGCATTCTCCTTCTCAAAGGTGGCTTCGACGCGCAGCAGGACCTCATCGACCAGGTGCTTGGGGATCAACTGTACGCCGTCATTGTCACCAAAGACAAAGTCCCCGGGCATGACGCGGACATAGTGCGTGAGGTGACCGGGCAGGTAGATGGGCTGATTGACTTCGGTGATGATCCAGCCCCCAAAGGCATTGGGCCGCATGCCGAAGGAGAACATCGGAAAGTCGGGCATCTTGAGCACGTACTGCGTGTCCCGGCAATTGCCGGCCAGCAACATGCCTCGGCAGCCGTGGGCATAGGCGAGTTGGCAGCTCATCTCGCCGAAATGAGCCGGCTGCATGTCGCCGCCGCAGTCAAAGCACAACACCACCCCAGGATCAGACTCGGCTAGCGCGCGCATCATCCTCTTCTGCGGGTGCCCGCCTTCTTCCTCCCACGTCTTCTCCATCTTTTCGCGTAGGCCAGGTGTGAGGGCATAGTCAACCTGCGAGTGCAACTTGATCGGCAGGGCACGCCCAACCAACTGCATGCCCTGGCGCAGCGCCTTGAAGCGGTCGGAAAAGACCGTATCAGCCACGCCGAGGCTGTAGAGGGCATCAGACACGCTGCCTCCGTACCCGGCGCGCCGGTACCGCTCAATCCGTTCGAGATCGGTGATATTGAGGGTGCGGATTTCCTGCGATGGTGAATCTGGGCTGGACATGGTTTGTGCTTCCTTTCTATGGTGTGAGGAGAACAGGATTGCTCGTCGGCGCGCGGACAAGCCCGCGCAGCGCGGTGTTGCCGAGGCGCTAGCTCCAGAGACGGTCCCAGGACCGTTCCTTATCCCAGGGATCGGTTGTGTCAAAACAGCCTGGGTCGTCGGGATCCAGGTGAGCGCGGATGATGCCCTCGTTCAAGTCCGAGATGCCGAGGCCAGGCGCCTCGGGCACCTGGACATGCCCGTCCACGATGATCGGATTGGGGAGGCCAATGACCAGGTCGTTCCATGCTGAGTGGTCGATCGAGTGGTTCTCCAGCGCCAGGAAATTCTCGGTCGCTGCCGCACAGTGCACACTGGCCATGGCGGCAATCGGGGAACCGGCCATGTGCATGGCCATCGCAATCCCGTGCTCCTGTGCCAGGTCGCCGATCTTTTTCGTCTCCAGGATGCCTCCTGATGTGGCCAGGTCTGGATGGATGATGGAGACTGCCCGAGCGCGGAACAGGTCCATGAACCCTTCCTTGAGGTAAATGTCCTCCCCGGTACAGATCGGCGTGTCTACTGACTGGGACAGGCGGACGAACTGGTCAGTGAACTGCCAGGGGATCATGTCCTCGTACCACGCCAGGCAGAACTGGTCCAGGGCTTTGCCCAGGCGGATGCACGATTCCAGACCCAGGTGCCCGAAATGGTCGGCCGCCAGAGGGATCTCGTATCCGATCTCGCGGCGCACCGCGTCCACATAATTGCAGAGGACGTCGATGCCCTTGTTGGTGATCTGGATGCCAGTGAAGGGGTGCATGACGTCCTGCCGCTGGAGCATGCCTGGCGGGCTGGCCAGGGTGTCAGGGATACCCTGCAGCAAGGAGACGCCGATGTCCATCTTGAGGAATCTGAACCCCTGGGTGATGCGTTCTTGCAGTCTCTTGCCCATCTCCCTGCCATCGCGAGCGGAGGGCGTGTCACAGTAACAGAGAACCCGATCGCGGAACTTGCCGCCAGCGAGCTGGTAGGCGGGCACGCCGTAGGCCTTGCCGGCCAAATCCACCAGGGCCATCTCGATACCACAGACGCCCCCCGCCTGGCGGGCGTGGTGGCCGAACTGCTTGATCTTGCGGAAAATCTTGTCCACGTTACAGGGATTCTCGCCCACGATGCGGCTCTTGAGCATCAGTGCGTAGGTCTTGCTGGCCCCGTCGCGTACCTCGCCAAAGCCAGAAATGCCCTGGTTGGTATCGATGCGGATGATCGAGCAACGCATGGGCAGGCCAACCAGGTTCACCACGCGCAAGTCGGTGATCTGGAGAGCCGATGGGCGGGAATAGGAACTGACGTTTTGCTCCATGCTCTGAGACATGGCGTTGCGCTCCTTGCGGGTGACGAGTTTAGGGCAGACTGGCACAAGGCTGCCGGGCACAAGGTCAACGGGCACAAGGCCCTAGGCTACAGCTTTGAGCCGATATCACGCTCTTGCGGGTGACGGGTCCATGGTTCCCGCAACATCGGGACACCGGTGGAGGGCATCCACCTGCTAATCTCGCGCAACATGCCCCACCGTTCCCACTCGGCGGCGATCTGGGCCCGGACGTTGGCAGCGTCTTCATCGAGCTGGATCTCGACCGCTGACATGGGAGAGCCAGCCCTGATCGGACGAAGCGGGTGCTCGGCGATGGCAAACCCGCGGCAGAAGCGGCGGATGTACTCTCGGCCGTCGGGAGTGATCACTGCCCACGCAGCGACATAGCGGGCGGTTCGCAATGGCAGAGGAATGCCCTCTAGCCGCTGCAAAAGATAGGCCAACCAAGCGGCGTCCTCGACGTCATCGGAAAGGTACCCATTCCAGCGCCTGGCCTGGACGCCCGGTTCTCCACCCAATGCATCGATCTCCAGTGCAGCGTCGTCGGCAAAGACCAGAGGCCATGCAGGGCTGTGGTACGTGTGGGCCTTGAGGAGAGCGTTCTCCTCGGGCGTGCTCCCGGATTCGTGCAGGTCTCGGTGCTGCACCCCCGCATCAGCCAGTGTGACACAGCCGATGCCATGCACGGCAAAGATGGGGGAGAAAAGCTGCACCTTGTACGGGTTCCGCGTGGCGAACAGGAGCAAGGGCAGCATGGTCGTGCGGGCTAGGTGCTCTCTAGTTTCGCTGCGTCGCGCGCTTTGCGCGAGATGCGATTCCACACGCCAGTCAGGCCCATGGCCTTTTTCATCATCAGCAGCGTTTCCTCGCCGATCTGGGTGGCCTGCTGCGTGCCTTCATAGACCACCTGCTCCACGTATCCTGGCATGCTGGCGAACCGGGCACGGCGCTCACGCAGGGGATCGAGAAAGGCGTTCAGGGCTTTGGCCAGTTTGTCCTTGACCTCCACATCGCCGACGCGCCCTTGGCGGTAGCGAGCCTTGAGGTCATCGACCTCTTCGCGGTTGGGGTTGAACACGTCGTGGTAGACGAATACCGGGTTCCCCTCCACCTGTCCGGGGATGTCGGCCCGGACGCGGTGGGGGTCGGTGTACATGCCAAAGACTTTCTTGTGGACGGTCCTGGCGTCGTCGGACAAAAAGATGGCATTGTCCAAACTCTTGCTCATCTTGGCCTGCCCGTCGGTGCCGACCAGTGTGGGCACCTCGCCGATCATCACGTCGGGGACCGGAAACACTTCACCATAGAGATAGTTGAAACGGCGCGCGATCTCGCGTGTGATCTCGACGTGCGCCTCGTTGTCCTTGCCCACAGGCACCAGGTGGGCGCGGGGCATCAGGATGTCCGCGGCCTGTAGCACCGGGTATCCCAGCAGCCCAAAGGGCATGGTCTCTTCGTCGAGCTGGGCGGCGCGGGCCATGTCCTTGATGCTGGGCAAGCGGCTGAGGCGCGGAACGGTCACCAGCATCTCAAAGAACAGGTTCATCTCATAGACCACGTGCACTGCCGACTGCAGGTAGATGGAGCTCTTGTGCGGGTCAATGCCGGCGGCCAGGTAGTCGAGCACCATCTCGTGGACGTTCTCACGCAGGGCGTCGACGTTTTCCTTTTCCGGCTTGGTGGTCAGCACGTGCAGGTCGGCGATGATAAAGTAGCACCGGTACTCATCCTGGAGCCTGACGCGGTTGACCAGGCTCCCTACATAGTGTCCCAGGTGCAACTTGCCGGTTGGGCGGTCTCCGGTCAGAATGCGCTTTTGCTCCATGACCTCCTCCTGTGGAAACTGGGCGTCATTGTACACCACCTGTGGCGATCGCGCAACCGGTCTCGTGGGAATAAGATCGCCCCTCACCCGACCTCTCCCCGGAGGGGAGAGGCGCTGGTAGCTCCCCAGCAGGCAGGGGGATGGTGAAACACCGGTCCGTCGCGACAGACCAGGCATCCTCCGCGCGCACACGACCCGCACACACCGATGCCGCAGCGCATATAGGCCTCGTAGCTGAGCTGGCAGTGCAGGCCGCCGAGCTGCGCCAGGCGATAGGCGGCCTGGAGCATGGCCTCGGGTCCGCAGGCATAGAGCGTGTCTACCTGAACAGCCCCTTGCTGCAGAATGGAGGATGCGACGTCGATCGCGGTGCCCTTTTCCCCAGCCGATCCATCGTCGGTGGCAACGGTTACGGAACACCCCATCTCGGCGAAGCGGCCCGGGAAGAGAAGCGCCGGCGCGGTGCGTGCGCCGAGGACAGCCAGCACCTGGCGTCCAGCCTGGCGGGCGACCTGGGCCAGATAGAGCAGGGGAGCTGCCCCACAGCCGCCGCTGACGATCAGCAGCGGGCCCTGGCGCAGGGTGAACCCCTGTCCAAAGGGCCCGCGCAGCCAGAGGCGATCTCCAGCCATCAGTCCGTGCATAGCTGCTGTGAAGGGGCCAACGCGATCCACGGTGAGGGCAATGGGCGCAGATCCGCTGAGGCTAAAGGGTTTCTCGTCCATGCCGGGCAGCCAGGCCATCACAAACTGCCCAGGCACGGCCTGCATCTCACCGTCGAGGACAAAGGTGCGTGTGGTAGGGTTCTCGACATGGACCTCACGGATGGGGTACGGGCGGGGCAGATGGCCCTGGTTATCGAGGATGGGATTCATGGGCTGCTCCCCGGATCTCGTCCAGGCTGCTGATCTGGTGTTCGGCCATCCAATCCCTCATCTCTTGCTTGATGGCGGCAAAGACCTGCGGGCCATGCCAATAGACGGCCGACCCAACACCCACCAGCGCGGCCCCCGCCATCACCATTTCCAGTGCGTCGCGCCCACTGGTCACCCCACCGGTGCCGATGATTGGGACATCTACCGCGCGGGCCAGCTCATAGACGCAGCGCACGGCGATGGGACGGATGGCTGGCCCCGAGACGCCTCCCACGCGGTTGGAGAGGACAGGCCGTGCGCTGTCCAGGTCGATGACCATGCCGGGCCCCAGGGCGTTGATGGCAGTCAAGGCGTCTGCGCCGGCGTCCACCACCGCGTGGGCAATGGGGACCAGGTCGGCGGTGTTGGGGGAGAGCTTGACGCTGATCGGGATCGAGGTGGCGGCCTTGATGGCCCGCGTCACCTGGGCAGCGGCCCCGGCATCGAGGGCAAAGGGGCGCCCGAACTCGGCGGCGACGTTCGGGCACGAGATGTTGACCTCGATCAGGTCGGGCTGAGCGGCGCTGATCTGCCGGGCCACATCGGCGAAACCTTCCACGGTCTCGGCAAAGATGCTGGCGATCAGGGGTACTCCCAACGGCTGCAGGCGGGCCTTGGCCTCGCGCAGGATCGGAACCTCCGCTTCGACGCCAGGGTTGGCCAGCCCTACAGCGTTGATCAGCCCCGGCCCCCAGTCGAGCACGGTGGGGTTGGGATGGCCAGCGCGGGGTGCCGGGCCGCACGATTTGCTGGTGATCCCGCCTGCGCCGCAGCGGGCCACGCGCTCCATCAGCGCGGCCTCAGTGCCCAGGATGCCAGAAGCGAGAACAAGAGGGTTGCGAAAGGTGCAGCCGCACAAGCGAACGCCGAGATCGGCTGCGGATGGGTACATCCGAGCGGATGGGTCATCCATTGTCGCGCAGCCAGTCCAGTACCTGGGTCCGCTGGTCGGCGCCGATGCTACCATGCGTCACCAGTGCGTCCAGAAGCTGGTGCAGGGTCAGGACAGCGTGCAAACGGTAGCCGCGTTGGGCCAGGTCCTCCCGGCCGCCGCTCTCTCGGTCGATGAGCACCACCACGTCCTGCACTTGCAGTCCAGCGGCCTCCAGCGGAGCAATGGCCTCGATCTTGCTGGCCCCGGTGGTGATCAGGTCGTCCAGCACCACTGCCCGCTCACCGGCCTGGAACGTGCCTTCGATCGCCTGCTTTGTGCCATAGCTCTTGGCCTCTTTGCGGGCATAGATCAGGGGCCGGCCGGTGCGCAGGGCCACCGCCGTGCCGATGGGCAGCGCGGCGTACGGGATGGCCGCGATGCGCTCGAACTCCAGGGGAGCCGCTTCACTGCCCATCAGCCAGGACTGGCCCTCGAGAACCGCAGCGTAGGCAGTGGCAACCCGGTCGAGGACCTGTGGGTACGAGGCCAGCAGGCGGAGGTCGACGTAGATCGGCGACGTCTTGCCCGACTTGAGCGTGAACTGCCCAAAGCGCACTGCGCCGATGCGCGCCAGGTCCAGGGCCAGCTCTTCGACCAAGGGGCTGAGAGCGCCGTGGGCAGCCTGCTGCCGAGACTGGCGGGCGGCGTTGATCTCATCACGGAGGGCCAGGGCGGCCGCTCGAGGGTCAGGGGCACCGTAGACGGCCCGCGAGACATTGATCACCATCCCCAGCCCATCGGCACGCAGGCCGGCAGCGACCGCCGCTACCACATCGCCCCCTTGCGCGCCAATGCCCGGCACCAAAAGCCAGCTTTCAGGGGCCACGGTGCGGATGGCCCGCAGCGCCTCGGGATACGTGGCGCCGACCACCAGGCCCACCCTGTCCGCCGGGCCCCACGCCTGCGCCAGGCGGGCCACGCGCACGTACAGTGGCTCGCCGCCACAGGCCAGGGACTGCATCTCGGATGCGCCAGGGTTGGAGGTATGGCACAGGATGAACACGCCGCGGTCGCCGTGCGCGATAAAGGGAGCGATGGAATCGCTGCCCAGGTAGGGATGGAGGGTGACGGCGCCAGCGCCCCAGACGTCGAACGCGGCCTGGGCATAGGCGACAGCGGTCGGGCCGATGTCGCCGCGCTTGGCATCGAGGATCACCGGCACGTCAGGGCCGATATACTCTATGGTCTGGCGCAGGGCTTGTAGCCCGGGCAGGCCCAGCGCTTCGTAAAAGGCATAGTTGGGCTTGAAGGCACACACCAGGTCACGCGTGGCATCAATGACCCGCACGTTGAAAGCCAGGACCGGATTCGGTTGGCGCAGCACGTCCGGCGGGAACTGCTCGGGGCGCGGGTCGAGGCCCACGCACAAGAGCGAGTTGTTCTGCCGGGCCGCCTGTTCGAGCTGGGCAAAAAAGGTCATGAGCTAGGCCTTTCCCAGCACCGCCGCCAGCAGGGCCATGCGGATGTACATGCCGTTTTCCATCTGCCGAAAGTAGGCGGCCCGCGGGTCGTCGTCCACTTCCATGGCGATCTCGTACACGCGCGGCAGGGGGTGCATCAGGATCATGTCACTCTTGGCCCTGGCCATGAGGGCGGGATCGACGACAAAGAGCCTTCCGAGCCGCTCATACTCTTCGGGGTTCTCGAACCGCTCCTTCTGCACCCGCGTCATGTACAGCACGTCTATGTCGCCGATGATCTCGTCGACGCTCTGCAGCTCGGCGAACGGCTGTCCGCTGGCCCGCACCTCGGCCAGGATCTCCTCCGGCAGGTGCAGAGACTCGGGAGCGACAAAGTAGAACTGGGTGTTGTAGAGCCCCAGCAGGCGGGTGAGGGAATGCACGGTGCGCCCGTACTTGAGGTCGCCCATCATGGCAACCTTGAGTCCGTCCAGCCGATGCAGGTCGTCCTCGATGGTGTAAATGTCCAGGAGCGCCTGCGTCGGGTGCTCGCCAGTGCCGTCGCCGGCGTTGATGAGCGGCTTGCGGGCATAGCGAGCGGCAATCTCGGCAGCTCCTTTCTGCGGGTGGCGGAGCACGGTCAGATCACAGTAGCTTTCCAGGGTGCGGACCGTATCGGGGAGGGACTCGCCCTTGGTGACCGAGGAATAGTGCACCTCGTTGATCGAGATGCAGCGCCCGCCCAGCCGGTACATCGCTGCCTGGAAAGAGGAGCTGGTGCGCGTGCTGGGCTCGTAGAACAGGTTGGCCAGGATCTTGCCTTCCAGCAGATTGGCTTTGCCAAAGCGGTTGACCAGCGAGCGCATCTCGTCGGCGACGCGATAGATGTACTGCAGCTTGGCGCGGTCGAACTGACGCACAGAGAGGATGTCCTGGCCAAAGAACCCATTGTTGACATAGTCGGCCGGCAGGGCACGCGAAGCGCCCTTGAGCTGCCCGGTGGCGACATCTGTGGCGATCATGGTTCCCTCCTTGAGCGGTGCGGATGAGTACATCCGTTGACGGTATGAGTGCGGACGGGTACGTCCGACATCAGCACATGGCCATCGACATAGACCGGCTTGCTGCGCAGGACGACCCGTTTCAGGCGTCCCCGGACCTCCATGCCGGAAAAAGGGGTCCATCCGCACTTGGTGTACAGGGGAGCGTCGCCCAGGACGTAGTGCTCGTCCGGGTCCACCTCGATGTGCGTGTCGGGCTGTGCGGGTAGCCCGTACACGCGGCGCGGGCCCTCGTAGAGCAGCTCAACCAGTCGATCCAGGGATAGCCGTCCCTCGTAGACGGCGTTGAGCATCAGGGGCAGGGTGGTCTCCAGGCCAGGCACGCCCGGAGGGGGAGACTCGCCTCGCTTTTCCTCCAGGGTGTGCGGCGCGTGATCGGAGGCGACGCAGTCCACCACATCCAGGTTGGCCCACAGCGCGTCGCGGTCGGCCGCCGAGCCCAGGCTGGGCTTCATGGTCCCCAGTGGTCCCAGGGCGTGGGCATCTGCCTCAGTGAGAAAGAGGTGGTGCGGGGTGACCTCGCAGGTGATACGCGCACCCTGCTCTTTTGCCCGGCAGATCAGCTCGATCTCGGCCTTGCGAGACACGTGGCAGCAGTGCAGGTGGCAGTCGTACAGCCGGGCAATGGCAATGGCCGCCGCCAGGCGCCAGTCCTCGGCGTGAACTGCCACCACGCCCGGCCAGGCGCGCATGTGGGCGATGGCCGTGTCCATGCGCGGCAGGAACAGGGGACCATGCGTCTGGTCCAGGTACAGCTTGAGGCCCACCGGGTGCGACTGGGGATCCGGATTGCGGGCCAGGCGATCCACGATCCCGGCATTGTCCTCGCTGCCCCCGACAAAGAGCCCCACGTCACAGTGGGCCATGGTGCGCACCAGCCGGGCTTTGTCCTCGAGGATGGCCTGGTCGGTGATCGGCGGCGTGGTGTTGGGCATGTCCAGCACGCGCGTGAACCCGCCCGCCAGGGCCGCACGCGTCCCCGAGGAGAGGTCCTCTTTGTGCGTCTGGCCGGGGGTGCGCAGGTGAACGTGGACGTCGATCAAGCCGGGAAGGTCGATCACGTCAGGGCCTCCTGGGCATGGGTCTGATACTGGACACAAAAACTCCCCCATAGAAGCCTATGGGGGAGTGGAAAGCCGAATGGTACAATGGAATGGATCGGACGCCTCGGCGGGCCAGGCGGAAGGCCCGTAGAAGCACGCTCTGCGTGTGGCGCTGGTGAGTCAACTCGGGCATACCTTTCCTCGCGGCGCACAAAAACGACATTCTCAACGGAATGTCGTGCGCCCTTGGACGATAGGTAGATTGGTTTGGTCCTGCAATTGCTGATGACAATTATACTCCAGGTCTGCGCCAGGCGCAAATCGGGCTCTCCCATGCCAATCCATCCACCAGGGTCGGTTTTTGCGTCCCCTGGAGAAATGTGCTACAACTTCACCCATTGCCTGCCAGGTGACGGTCAGGAGGCCTTGGTGATGATCGTCCCTCACCCGAAGCCTCTCCCGGGAACGAGAGGGAGCCACGCCCCAGGTGAGTGAAAACACCCTGGTCCTGACGATGCGGTCTGTCCTGGTGCGGGCAACCCCTGTAGGCACGAACCCAATCCTTCCGGCGGAGGAGCATGCTGGTGGCCCACAACAAGGAACGAGTTTTTTCCATCGCCAGTTCGGCGTTTGCCATCTTTTTGTACTGGACATCGCTGTACATGTACGTGCCGATCCTACCCACACACGCGCGCTCTGTGGGCGCATCCGAGGCGCAGATCGGCTCCATCCTCGCTGCATACGGCCTGACCCAGCTCCTGCTCCGGCTGCCGCTGGGCCTGCTCGCGGATCGCTGGGGACGGAAGAAGGTGTTTGCCCTGCTGGGGACACTGCTGGTGACCGCCAGTGGGGCCGGGTTGGCCCTCTCTCGGACGCCGACCGGGTTGTTCCTTTTTCGCGCGCTCAGCGGCTGTGCGGCGACGGCGTGGGTGACCATCTCGGTGCTGTACAACAGCCAGTTCTCCATCGATCAGGCAGTGCGCACTGCCGGGCAACTCAACCTGCTCGGCGCCGTTGGCCAGATCCTGGCCATGTCGGCAGGTGGCTTGATCGCCCAGCGTTGGGGAGCAGCAGCCGCCTTTTGGTCGAGTGCGATCCTCTCCGTCCCCGCCCTCTTGGCCTTCGGGGTCGTCAAAGACGTGCGGACCGAGAGCCAAGGCAGGATTACCGGGCGCCAGTTCCTACGGGCCATCTCGACGCCACGCCTGCTGCTGGTCTCGGGCCTGGCTGCCTGCAGCCAGTATGCGATGTTTGGCGCCGCCCTTGGCTTTGCCGTTGTGCGCGCCCAGGACCTGGGCGCCTCTGACGCGCAACTGGGCATCCTGACTACGGCAGTGCAGGTAGCCAAGGCCTTGCCTATGCTCATTCTGAGCCTGGGTGGCCGCCGGCAGAACGGTCGCCTGGCGACTACCATTGGCCTGGCTCTGGTTGCCGCTCCCCTCTTTGTCTTTCCCTTCCTGACCCGATTTTCCTTGCTGGTCGCCTGCCAGGCGGTGACGGGACTAGGCATCGGCATTGCCTTCCCGACGTTGATGGGCATGGCCCTGCAGGCCGTAGAGCCAGCGGCGCGGGCTTCGGCGATGGGCGTGTTCCAGTCGGTCTATGCATTGGGCATGACGCTGGGTCCGGCGGTGAGTGGCCTGGTTGCGGATCGGTGGGGCATTCCCGGTGTATACCTCACCACGGGTGCGGTCGTGGTCATGGCGGTCGTGGCGGCTGGGATACTCCTCCGTGAGCGCGCACACCAGCCGGCCAGGGACTGCGCCAAGGCATAGAAGAACGGATGAAGCCATCACTATGAACCTCGTGGTGCCCAGCAATCGGCCAGGGATCGTGCCCAAGGGGAGAAAAAACGGCCAAGCCGTCACTACAAACCCCAGAGCAGGAGCAGGCGGGTTTGGCTCTGAGCTAGCTCTTGTCCTCGACGATACGGTAGGAATGCTCGAACTGGGCGTTGAGCGAGGCGATCGCGCTGCAGTACTTCTTCTCGGACAGCTCAATGGCCCGCTCCACCGCTTGGGGCTGGATGTCGTGGCCATAGAGCACGTACTCAGTGACCATGTGGGTGTAGCGCCTGGGGTGCTCCTCGGCTCGCTCGCCGACGATGTTCACCTCAAAACGGGTGACGTCAGCTCGCTTCTTTTGCAGGATCGAGATCACATCCATGGCGGTGCAGCCCGCTACGCCTATCAGGACCAGCTCCATTGGGCTGGGGCCAGCTGCGTCCTCACCGTTGTCGGTGACCAGAGCGGGACCGGCGCCCGCACGGGCTACGAACTGCAACCCTTCCACCCACTTGACCTGTGCTTGCGTCGCCATGTTGTTCACCTCTCAAAGGCTGTCGCCACAGGGCTGTCTACGTATGGCGCGGCAGCCTGCGACGGTTGACGAACGGCTAAAGCCATACCTACGAACCACTCCGCGCGAGCGGGCGGGACGAGTTCCCGCAGGGGTGATGAGCAACGAGACCCTGAGCGAAGCGAAGGGTGACAAGGCAGCTTAATGCTGGGTGTGTGCCCAAGTACCGTTCGGCGGCCATGGCCGCCGTCGCGCCTGGTCTATGCCGGGTGGGAGCTCAGGTATCGTTCGGCGGCCATGGCTGCCGTCGCGCCCGAGCCAGCGGCGATGACGCACTGGCGGAACTCGGGGTTCTGCACGTCCCCCGCAGCAAAGACACCCGGCACGTTGGTCTGCTGATGCCCTTCGGCGATCACATAACCCGCCTCGTCCAGGGCGACCTGGTCGCGGAACAGCCTGGTGGCCGGGATGAGGCCGACATAGATAAAGACCCCATCGGCCGGGATCACCTGCGTCTCATCCGTCTTGACATTGCGCACGCGCACGCCGGCGACCGTCTTGTCCCCCAGGATCTCTGCAGCAACGGAATCCCACACGAAGCGCATCTTGGGGTTGGCGAACGCGCGCTCCTGAAGCTGCTTGCTGGCGCGCAGCTCGTCACGGCGATGCACGACGGTCACCTCGCGCGCAAAGCGGGTCAGAAAGAGCCCCTCGTCGAGGGCGCTGTCACCGCCGCCGACGACGACTGTGGCCTTGTCCTTGAACAAAAAGCCGTCACAAGTGGCACAGGTAGAGACCCCCTGGCCAAAGAACTCGCGTTCGCCCGGAATGCCCAACCGGCGCGGAAAGGCGCCGGTGGCAATGATCACCGCGCGTGCCTGGTAGGCCTGCTCGTGCGTCTCAACCACGAATGGGTGACAGGCGAAATCGACCCTGGAGGCAGCTTCCTGCACCATCTCTGCGCCGAAGCGTTGGGCCTGCTGCTGAAAGGCAAAGGCCAGATCGAATCCGTTGATGCCCTCCGGGAAACCAGGATAGTTCTCCACCAGGTTGGTGGTGATGATCTGGCCGCCGGGCGTCGCCCCGGCCAATACCAGCGGCGTGATTGCCGCCCGTCCAGCATAGATCGCCGCGGTCAGACCAGCCGGGCCCCCACCAATGATGATCAGGTCGCGAAGCATTTGCTCACTCCTTGGCCTCAGCCACAATGCCCAGTGCCTCCTGGATCTTGCTCCAAACCGCCTCCGGCGCGGCGGCACCTTCGACCATCGTGCTCTCGTTGATGATCGTGCGCGGCACGCCGGCGATCTGATACTTGATCGACAGGAAGGGGAACTCGGTCGATTCGACGACGTCGGTGCGGATCATGGGGCTGACATAGGCCATCTCATAGGCCACGGCTGCTGCTTGTGGGCAAAAGGGACATGTGGGCGTGACAAAGACTTGCATGTGCACCGGCTCCTTCAGCGACCGAAGCTCGGCCTGCACCTTCTCGTCCAGTTGCGAGCCCCCACCCCCAACCATGCGCACCGTGTGGACCAGTGTGGTGAACTCGTACCCGGCCGGGACGCCGTAGAAGCGAAGGCCATAGTCCTGCTCGCCCAGGATCGCCACGGCAGGGATCTTGTCAATACCGTACTCCTTGACCTTCTCGGGGTCTGTCACAAAGTCGTACACCTCGACGCCGATCTGGTCCGAGAGCGCAGCGACTTCTTCCAGCAACTGCCGGTTGGTCTCGCAGTTCGGGCACTCGAATGTCTGGGTAAAGATGACAAACTTGACCGGCGTCTTGAGGCCGGCCAGGGCGTCGCTGACCTGTTTCTTCATCTCATCAGGCAACAACGGCATCGTCTCCCTCCTCGGCGATCAGATGGGCTCTCGGCCCAGCGGCATCATGGTCAGGCCGGTGATCATCTTGGGGTAAAAGTCGGTGCTCTTTTGGGGCATTCTTTCCCCACGTTCAGCACATGCCCTCACCTGCGCAACTCGGGTGGGATTCAGCAAGAACGCATAGCTGCCCTGCCCCGAGTCAACCTGGGCGACAGCGGCGGCTGGGTCGCGGTGATAGCGCAGGTTGGTCTGTGCTTCCTGAGCCTGTTGAGACAGTCCCACGATGGGCTGAAGCACCATCTCGTGCAGAATCGTCACATCGAGCGATTTCCATGCAAGTGAGCGGTCTTTAGCGATCAGCTTGTCGATCCGATCGGGATGCTTGAGCACCAGCACCCAGTACCTGGCGTCTGCGTAAAAGCCAAAGGCATGGCTGCCTCCATAGGCCTTCATCTGAGCCAGGCATGCATCCAGGCTGGCAGCCGGGATGACGTCAAAGGCCGTTGCAGCCCCCGACAGAACTTGCGCGGGGGCCACCGAGCAGTTAAAGACCTCGCGGTGGGTGGGCAGGATGACCAAACCCGGGTCGTCCATGCTCACCATGCTGACCATGCCATAGTTGAACGCGGCATCCGCAGGAGCGCCGGGGTACGCGGCCTGCATTTCCGAGCGGTAGCGGAGAGCGGTCTCGTAGCGGTGGTGTCCATCGGCGATGACCAGCCCCTTCTTGGGAGCCATCTCCTCCTGCACAGCGCGGATCACTGCACGGTCTGTTACAACCCACAACTGCTGCCGGACATCCTTCTCGAGCAACTCTGTGGCGTCCACGTCCGAAGCACGTCCGGCAATGGCCGCATCGAGCAGATTGGCGATCCGGTTCTCCGGGTCGGGGTATAGGACAAAGACCAGCTCGGGATTCACAGCCAGGGCGCGCATCAGGCGAAGACGGTCCTCTTTGGGAGCAGCGAGCGTCCGTTCGTGGGGGAGCACGATGCCCTGCTCGAACAGAGTCAGCAGAAGGGCAGCGACGAAGGCTTTTCGGGTTCGCCTCGCCCCGTCGACACCAAAGGTCTGGTGATAGACATAGAGGGCTGACTCGGGATCTCGAGCCAGCACCCCGGTGGCCTGCCACAAGTCATAGGTTGCCCTGGCACGCGTGTAGACGCTGGGGCCATCAGACCGGTCCGGCAGATCGCCGGGCAACACCTGGCCCTGGACGATCCGGGCCGCGTTGTATGGGCTGAGGGCATAGTAGCGCTGCTGCAAGCCAGGCCCGATGCGGTCGTAGGGCTGGCTGACGACCACGGAAAGGTCCGCCAAACGGTAGCGCACGGCACGGAAGGGCTTCACATTTGCCATAGCACCCCTAGCCCAGGTGCAGGATGTCGTCGATCTGGGCCAGCAGCCAGCGGACGTCATCCAGGTACAGATCGCCCATGTGAGCGATGCGAAAGCACTTGCCTTTGAGGCTGCCGTACCCGTTCGATATCATTGCTCCGCGCTTGCCCAGCTCGGCGCTCAACATGCCAAAGTCAATGCCCCGTACGTTCTCGATGTTGGTCACCGTATGAGACAGGTAGCGTTCGTCACTAAACAGCCGAAAGTGAGTGCGCGCCCAGTCGCGGACACAATCAGCCATCTCGATGTGGCGCGCCCAGCGGTTCTCCAGCCCCTCGGCAAGGATGGTGTCCATCTGCACGTTGAGGGCCTGGATGAGGCTGATCGCGGGCGTAGCAGGTGTCTGGTACCGCTGATAGTACTCGTCGTTCACGACAAAATCGAAATAGTACCCCTTGTTCTTGGCCTGGCGAGAGCGCTCCATGGCTCGCTCGCTGATGGCGCAGACCGACAGCCCAGGCGGCAAGGCGAAGCACTTTTGCACGCCAGCCAGACACACGTCGAGCCCCCAGGCGTCGAACTCGATCTTGACCCCGGCCATGCAGCTCACGGCGTCCACCAGCAACAGGACGTCGGGGTACTTGTACCGCACCAGGGCAGCGATCTCGGCCACCGGGCTCATCACACCAGTCGATGTCTCGTTCATGACCACCGTGAGCGCATCGTACGCTCCACTTGCCAGAGCGGAATCTACCAGGTCTGGGGTGATCGCCTTTCCCAGCGGCACATTGACAGTGTCGCAGGGGATGCCATTGGAGACCGTGATCTCGTGCCAGCGGTTCGAGAACTCGCCGCAGACCGTGTTCAGTACCCTTGTGGTGGACGACTGACGGACTGCGCCTTCCATAATGCCGGTAGACGAGGCCGCAAACAGGAACACTCTCTGGGTGGCATAGAGCGTTTTTTGCAGTTTGGCGGTCACTGCCTGTTGCAGCTCAGAGTACTCGGGGACCCGGTGCCCGATCATCGGGATGGCCTGGGCCTGCAGGATCGAGTCTCGCACGTGGGTGGGGCCTGGGATAAACAGTTTCTTGTACATCCACATTCCTTTGCCAGATGAGCGGTATCTTACAGCAACTCTTCTCTGCCCTGTTTGCGGAGGGTATCGACAATCCTGCGCACATCCTGGCAGCGGTCCTGGGAACAGATGAGCAGGGCATCGTCTGTCTCCACGACGATGAGCCCCTCGATGCCAATGGCAGCGACGAGCTTGTTGGGGCTGTAGATCAGGGTGTGGTGGGTGTCGATGGCGATATGCTCACCCGAGAGCACATTGTCGCTGTCGTCGGTGGGCAGCAACTCCATCAACGTCTGCCAGCTACCGATGTCACTCCAGCCAATGTCTACCGGGATGACGGCGACATCCCTAGCATGTTCCATGATGCCATAGTCGATAGTCTGTGGGTGCACGCCGATCCACACGCGTTCGAGCACGGCGCGTTCTTCTGGGGTGCCAAGCGCAGGCTCGATCTGACGCAACTGGGCGTCGAGGTCAGGCATCTGGCGCGCAATCTCGGCGCGGATGGCCTTGACTTGCCAGACGAATATGCCACTGTTCCAACTGTACAGCCCGCTGTCCAGGAAGGCCTGAGCCATCGTCGCATCTGGTTTTTCGGTGAAGCGGATGGCCCGGTAGATGTCGAACCCATCGATCGAGTCCAGCGACTCGCCCCGGCGGATGTAGCCATATCCTGTCGAGGGGAAGGTCGGGGTGATGCCCAGCGTGACCAGGTGCCCAGCCTCTGCCATCTGCACTGCTGCCAGCAGGGCATGACGAAAGCGGGCAGCACCGCCGATATGGTGGTCAGCCGTGACGACAACCATCGCCGCCTCGGGATCCCGGTGGTGGATGTGCAGCACTCCCAAGCCGATCGCCGGAGCTGTGCCTCGGCCCGTGGGCTCAGCCACAATGTTATCCAGCGGGAGATTGGGTAGTTGCTCGTGCACTATAGCCACATGGTCGATTCCCACTCCCACCAGGATCCGCTCAGGCGGGATGATCGGCAACAGGCGCGCGTAGGAATCCTGAAGCATGGTCTCATTGGAGGTCAGATCCAGGAATTGCTTGGGGACGCGCTTCCGGCTGCGAGGCCAAAGGCGGGTGCCAACTCCTCCGGCCATGATGAACCCGTAGACCAACCCGCGGGATTCTGCCTTGGGTGACATCCTAATGCTCCTTTTTTTCGCCGGGCCCGGCCACGGACAGGACGTAGACCTCGGGGCACAGGTACTTGCGGACCACAGCCATGATGTCCTCTACCGTCAGGGCCTCGATCAGGCCATGGAAACGCTGTAGATAGTCCAGCCCCAATTGGTACATCTCCATATGGGCAATCTGTGCGGCAACACTCTCCTTGGCTTCCAGGCGTAACGGCATGGACCCTACGAGGTAGGCCTTGTTGTCTGCCAACTCGTTCTCGCCCACCGGCTCTTGCTGCAAGCGCCTGACCTGGTACAAGATCGCTTCGACCGCCTGCTGGACATCATCCGGGGCCACCCCGGCAATGGCTGCCCAAGGACCGGGACCGTGGCCGGCGTTCAGGCTAGTATAGGCATAGTATGCCAGCCCCTGCTCGTCTCGCACATACTCCCCGATGCGGCCCATCATGCCGAACTGGCCGAGTATGCAGTTGGCCACATAGGCCGGCATAAAATCTGGGTCCTGACGCGCGAGTCCTACCCAACCCAGCACGATATCGCTCTGCGTCTTGCCCGGAATGGCAACCTGGCTGGTGAGCACCTCCTGGACCTGTGCAGTTGGCGGCAGGGAAGACTGCGTGCGGCGCGTCCCTTGCCACTGTCCCATAGACTCTTCCAGCATGTCCAGGGCCTTGTTTCTGGGAAGGGCTCCGACGATGGCCACTCCCATGCACTGGGAACCATAATGTGCTTGGTAGAACGCCTGCACATCCTGGCGAGTCAGCCGCTCGATCGTTTCGCGGTAGCCGACCTGGCTGCGCCCATAAGGGTGGTTGGGGTACATCAGCTCATGGAAGCGCAGAGCGGCCATGGACTGGGTGTCATGTTCGCGCTGCTGGATGGAGGTGAGGATCTCGCCACGGCTCCGTTCCAGGTACTCTGACGGGAAAGCCGGCTGATACAGGCAATCGGTGAGGATGTCGACGACCTGTGGTAGGTCTTCGACCAAGCACTTGATGGTAAAGTAGGTTGTGTGTCCGCCACTGGCAATGCCTAGCGCAGCCCCAATCGATTCGATCTCTTCGCTGATCTGGGCAAAAGTGCGACGCTGTGTGCCCTGGCTGAGCATGGCGGCGGTCAGACTGGCAAGCCCGGCTTGTTCGGGCGGCTCATCATTGCTGCCTGCCCAAAGCCAGCCATGCACGACGACCGAGGCGCTGGAAAAGTTCTCCCATGCCAAGCCCACGACGCCGTTGGGAAAAACGCGCCGGCTGATGGTCTCGGGCCCGGGAAGTGAGGACAGATCAATCGGCGCCGACGCCACAGTCTTGCTCCCCTGCCTGGCTGTTGTCGGGGACATACCACCCGACGGTGCGGTTGGCCGGTGCCAGGTACCGGCGAGCCATGCGACCGACATCGTCGGTGGTCACGGTGGTCAGCCTGTCAATGAAGGTCTCGAACCAGGTATAGCTGTGGACCGTTTCTGCCCATCCCAGCCACCAGGCCTGGTTGGTCGCCTGTTCGGCAGCGTAGGCGAGTTGGGCCTTGCACTGCTTGATCGCCTTGCGCAACTCACTCTCACTGATCGACTCGGCCATCAGCCTGTCCAGCTCGGTGAACAGGGCCTCTTCGACCTCGGCCAGCGTGTGCCCTGAGCGGACAGTCACCGAAAGGTCATACAGGTACGGATCCCGGGTCATCACCAGCGATCCGCCTACCTCGGTGGCCAGCTCGGTCTCGATGAGCGCCTTGTACAAGCGGGAGCTGCGGTTTGCGGTGCCGTCGCCAGAGAAAGACATGCTCGCCGGCCCAGTGAGCGTTGCATCCATCACCATCAGCGGCATCAGGTCGGCTGAGCTTGCCTGCGGCGCGTGGTATACGGTCTGCAGGTACGCAACGCTGCCTTCTCCTTCGCGGACGACGCGGCGCTCACCTCGCTGTTGGGGTTCGGGGCGCCGCGTGACTGGGATCGGAGGGCCGACCGGGATCGGACCAAAGAGAGCTTGGAGGCGATCCAGCGCGAGTCCGCTGTCCACATCGCCGACCAGCACGGCAATGGCATTGTTGGGCGCATAGTAGGTCCTATAGTGCTGCCACAGTTCATCGCGGCTGATGGTCTGTAGATCGCACAGGTCCCCAATGGTATCGGTGCGATAGGCGTGAAGGTGAAAGGACGCGGCCCTGACCTCCTCATCCAGGAGGAAAGAGGGGTCGTTCTCGGCGCCTTGCCGTTCCGAGAGGATGACCGTGCGTTCTGCCTCAACTTCCATCGGGTCAAAGAGCGAGTTGACCATGCGGTCTGCTTCGATCTGGAAGGCCAAGTCGATCTGCTGAGAGGGGAGGGTCTCCAGGTAAGTGGTAAAGTCCAACCAGGTCATCCCGTTGAGCGTGCCCCCACAACGGGCGGTCAGACGGTCGATCTCTCCCTTGGGAAACTGGGGAGTTCCCTTGAACAGCATGTGCTCCACCCAGTGTGAGGTCCCCGTCTTTCCTGGCCTCTCGTCGCCGCTTCCGACCCGATACCAGACCCAAAAGCTGGCCACCGGCGCGTGGTGCATCTCCTTGATCAGGATCGTCATGCCATTGTCCAGCACATAGCGTTCCGTCATATCGTCTCCGAAGGGGCCGTAGGTTCGCTTGCTCTGTCGAAGGGATGTCAGCGGTGGGTTACGCCTGGTTGGCCCCGACACGCCCTGCCCAAGGGGCCCGTTCGAGAGCGCCCTACCGAGGACGTTCAGTAGAACGCCATCATTCGAGCCGGTAGAGCACACCTGGCTCGTGCACCACGGTATAGTGCATCCCACCCACCTGTCGGACCAAGCCTTTCAGCTCCATCATGGCCAGCGTGCTGCTTACCTGCTGGATCGGCAACTGGCTCTGCCGGCAGATTTCGTCTACATGGATGGGCACGTCAGATACCAGTTGCAGCAACTGGGCCTCCGTCTGGTCAGCGGGCAAGGTCGCGCGGGCCTGGACATGGTGTTCGACCATGGTCAGACTCAGCTCTTCCAGCACGTCCTGAACCCCCAGCACCATTTTCGCCCCGTTCTGGATCAGACGATTGCACCCGGCGCTGCCAGGGCTAAAGATGCCGCCCGGGACAGCGAAAACCTCGCGCCCCTGTTCCAGGGCAAAGTCAACGGTGATCAACGCTCCGCTTTTTTCGCCCGCTTCGACCACGATCACTCCCAGGCACAGGCCACTGATGACCCGATTTCTAGGCGGAAAGTTCCTTGCCTCGGGAAGGGTGCCCAGGGGATAGTCGCTGACCCATGCCCCGTGCTCGAGCATAGCATACGCCATGCTGCGATGCTCTGGCGGGTAGATCCGGTCCAGCCCACATGCCATCACCGCAATCGTCCGACCCCCGGCGTCCAGGGCTGCCTGGTGCGCGACAGAGTCGATCCCTCGGGCCAGGCCACTGACCACCGTCACTCTGTTACGGGCCAGGTCCTGGCCGAGCATCCGGGCTACCTCCTTGCCGTACACCGTCGCCTTGCGCGTACCGACCACAGCCACCATCCACTCATCTTTGGGGAGCCACGCGCCTCGCACATAGAGGACAGGGGGAGGGCCATAGATCTGCTTCAGGATGGAAGGATATGCATCGTCCTGCCACGTGAGGGCGGTCACATGGTGCTTCTCCAGCTTTTCCATCTCGGCATCCAGGTCGAGCTTTTTGCGCAAGGTAACCAGGTTCTGGATGGCGCGACGATCGAGCCCTGCTTGCTTGAGCGCGCCGACGTCGGCGTGCCAGGCGCTTTCCAGGTCGCCAAAATGGTCCAATAAAGCTCGCACCTTGGCTGGACCAATGGCAGGGACGATGTTGAACCCGACCCAGTACTTGCGCGTCATGACTGGCCTCCTGCTGCGCGGTTGGGTAAAGCATACATGAAGTCCAGCCTTTTGTCAAGCCTTTGCGTCGTAAGCGCAGCGGGCTACGCGCGTTTGACGGAAAAGCGGAAATGTACTACAATAGCTGAACCTGCCAGAAGGGAAGCTCCGGACCAGGAGATGATGCAGGAGTTGGCAGACTGAGTGGCACAGGGTGTTGTGCTCTGGAGTGGGGTGGCAGCTTGCGCATAGGTCGTCAGGCGCATGCTTTTTTTGTCAGGCAACCCTGTGTTAGAGTGGGCTTGGGCAGAGCCCGGTCCTCGATACTGGATAGGAGATGGATCTCATGGCTCAGACGGAACTTGGGGTGCAGGCCCGGTCTGTGACGGGCAAACAGGTCAAACGCTTGCGGAGACAGGGCCAGGTGCCTCTGATCGTATACGGTTACAAGACACAGCCGATCAACCTTCAGGCGCTAGAGTTTGGCACCAGGCGCGCTCTGGCCAAGGCAGGGGGGCAACTGATGTCCCTGCACATTGAGGGGGAAGACCAACCACGGATGACACTGGCCCGCGAAGTCCAGCGCGACAGCATCACGGGCAAGCTGATCCACGTGGATTTCTATGAAGTGGATATCACGGAGCGCATCGAGGTCGAGGTGCCCCTGACACTGGTTGGTGAGCCACGTCTGGTCGACACGGGTCAGGCTGTGCTGGTGCACGTCTTGAACTCGGTCGACATCGAGTGCCTGCCGACCGACATCATGCAGACGATCGAAGTGGATGTCACCAGGCTGGTGACGCTGGATGACGAGATCCACGTGAGGGATCTGGTTGTGCCGGAGAATGTGGAGATGCTGACCAACCGTGATGAGCTGGTGGCCAAGCTGGAGCCCGTCGAAGAAGAGGAAGTAGAGGAAGAGGCGGTTGCGGCACCGTCGGTTGAGGACGTCGAGGTCATCCAGCGTGGCAAGCTTGAGGAAGAAGAGGAAGAAGAAGGACAATAGGTCCAACTTACGTCGACTGCAGGGTGAGGGCACAAGGCCTTCACCCTGTTTTCGTATCTGGACCTGAAGGGGGTGGTCTACTAGAGCGTGTACATGACCAGGCCAATCAGCGTGTGCAGGATGAACGCCGGCCAGAACGATCGGCAGCGTCGGACCATATACCCGATCAGGATCCCTCCGGCGATGCTGCTCAGTGTCTCTAGCTCAGGTTTGCCGATGTGGGCAATGGCAAAGGGGATCATCTGCACATAGATGGCCATCTCGCCGAGGGCCGGGTCTAGCCCGAAGAGCATAAAGCCGCGGAAAAAGAACTCCCAGACAAACATGTCTATGGCAAACAATGCGATCCAGGGCCAGAGTCTGCCAGGCTGCGGTCCCAGCAGGTCATAGTAGCTCTTGAAAACCGGCAGGCGCACGGCGCCAAGCAACAAGAGACCCGTGCCTGCTGCGCCAGCCAAGGTCAGGCCCAGTGTCCACTTCCACTCCCCGATGGAGAGGCCCCACCTCAGCGGGTTCTGCCGCAGCAACAGGATGGTCACAAAGGGGATGGCAAAGTAGAATAGGACCCCGTCCCAGGTCTTCTGGCGGAACGGCGAACGGTAGTCCATCAAGCAGTAGCACAGAGTCGACACGACGATCACGACGATCGCCTGCTGTCGAGAGCGCTTCTCGTATCGCATCCATCAATCTCCTGGTGAGCGTGCGATGAGGATGGAGGCAGGATGAGTAGCTATGATCTCTTTGCCCCGCTATATGATCTGGAGCATTCCGACTTTACAGATGATATCGAGATGTACCTCAATTTCGCCGTGCGCTGCGACGGGCCGGTGCTCGAACTGGGATGTGGCTCCGGCCGCGTGAGCGTTGCGCTGGCGAAAGCCGGGTTCGACGTGACGGGCATAGACGAATCAGCGGCTATGCTGGCCCTGGCCCGCGAGCACGCCGCAGACGCAGGAGTGGCAGGGCGGGTGCGGTTCGAGCAATGTGACGTGCGCCGATTCGCGCTCGCTGAGCAGTTTGCCCTGGCCATATACCCGCTGAATGGATTTCTGCACCTGACTACGGGCGAGGATCAACATGTGGCTCTGAGCAACATCCGCCAGGCGTTGCTGCCCGAGGGCCTGTTGGTCGTCGATCTGCCCAACCCACACACCACGTTCGAGCCCGGTCTGGATGGGCAGATGATCCTCCGTCGTCAGTTCCGGTCGCCGGAAGGGCACACCTGGCTGAGCATGATGAGCACACAGACGGATCTGGCCGGCCAGATCCAGCACATGCTGCTGGCCTATGAGCGGATGGATGACGAGGGCATTGTGCATCGCGTCACCGCGCAGATGGATCTGCGATTCGCCTACCGGTACGAGATCGAGTACCTGCTGAGACAAGTCGGGTTCAGGCTGGACGATGTGTACGGCACCTATGACCTGGATCCCTATGGGGGAGACAGCCCCAATATGCTCGTTGTGACGTACAAGTAGGGCCTCTCACCGTCGCTGGATCCGGCCCTCCACCCGTGGATTGACCGGCGAGTGGGTGCCGACATAGTCACTGACCACGTCCAGGCATAGCGGACCAAAGGTGACGTTCGTTCCTTGCCCCAGAGAGCGCTCGTACTGCGGGTGCGTGTACAGATAGTTGATGGTCGCCAGCCTGTAGATGCGCTGTGGATCGAGTGGCTTACCGTTGACCAGCACCTGTGTCACCTGCTGTCCTGGCGCTCTGGTCATCGTGTAGGTCAGACTCAGCCCCGATACCTGGATCTCGCTGGCACGGTCATTGATGCCCTGCTCCAGCATGTCTTTGACCTGGGCCCCGGTGAGATCGAGGTTGACCAGGGTATTGTCGAAGGGCAGGACGGCGTACAGCTCGGCATAGGTAATCGGACCGGCATCCAGATCGGCGCGGATGCCGCCGTCGTTGTGCAGCGCGATGTCTGACCTCCTGCCGTCGCCCAGATCAGCAGCGCGCATGGCGTCGGTGATCAGATTTCCGAGAGCGGTCTCCTCACCGCGTGCTGCCCGGAGAGCAACAGCGGTCTCTCCAATCACCCTGGAACCAGCCCGGTTCGCTGCTGCCTGCCACTTGTCCACGATATCAGAGACCTGGGCGTTCGGGATTCCGTCTGCGGTCACCTTGAGTACCTCGCCGGTGCTGTCGATGTCAGCGATTCTGTTGCGCTGGCGATCAAAGCGCAGTACCAACTCCCCCAGGTAGTATCCATTGGCCCCAGCCTGAACGATCAGCGCGTCCCCGATCTGCTCTCCGCGCGGTAATGCCTGGTGCGAATGGCCGCCCACGATCACCGATATCTCGGGGGCGGCGCGGGCCAACTCCCTGTCCCTCTCCAGGCCCAGATGGCTGAGGACCACGATCAGGTCGCATGCCCGACGCAGCTCGGGCAAGTAACGCTTGACCGTCTCGACTGGAGGCAACGAGCGCAACCCTTGAAGGGCCGAGCGAAGGACGATGGTTGCCAGATCGTGATAGGTGATCCCCAGCACTCCGACCCGGATGCCATCGGCATCCAGGACAGTGTACGGCAGCACACCGTCGGGCAGTGCCCCAGACTCTGTTTCCAGATTGGCTGCCAGAAACGGGAACCGGGCTTGTTGGATGCGGGCGTGAAGCACATCCAGGCCCCAGTCAAACTCGTGGTTGCCCAGGGCAAAAGCATCCACCCCGGCAAGGTTCATAATCTCGACCATGGCCTCGCCGTGGTTCATGTTCGAGACGTAGGTGCCTTGGAAGGCGTCTCCGGCATCCAGCAGCAGCACCGGCCCGACGGCAGAGGCGCGCTGGCGGTCGATCAGCCCGACCAGGTTGGCCACCCCGCCGCGGAGTCCGCTCGACTCTGACCTGGCGAGCATAGCGCCGTGCAGGTCGTTGACGTGGAGGATGGTGATCGACGTCAGCTTGCCGGGTGTCGGTGGAAGATCGGGCGATGGAGCTGGTTTGCACCCGCTGATCACGCTACCCGCCGCGATGCCGCCGGTGGCGCGCAGCAACTGCTTGAGGAATTCACGGCGGGGGAGAAGGCTCGACACGGATGCCTTTCCAGTCAGGCTCTATGGGCTGGCGACAGTAAAGTAGCGCAGTCTCATGGCCTCGGCGATCTTGGTCCTGGCAGCGTTGTAGGCATAGACACCCCACAGGTATTCGCCCGGCTCGAGCGCGGTGCCAAAGGCATACTGGGTTCCTGTGGCTTTTTCAAAGCTCACCGCTGTTTTTCCCGTTGTGCTTGATACATATACCTGGTAATAGGCGGCGCCGGGATACGCCTCCCAGGCCAGAGTGGGCTTGGCGGGAACGATCGCCTTGTCGGTAGGCGAAGCCAGTTGCAGGTCATCCTTGACGACCGGCAGATCGCGCAGGGCGAGCGTCTGTCCCGCCTGGAGCTCAACCGATCTGCCGAGCCACATGCTCTCGTTCGCCTGTGCAGGCAGCTTGGTCACCAGGCTGTACTTGCCTGGGTTGACGCCGGCGATGGAATAGCGCCCGTCAGGTCCGGAGACGGCCTGGTACTCGGTGCCTTTGCACCCGCCGAACATGTGCCAGTCGGAGCAGAGCTTGACGGTGACGTTGGGAAACGGCTGGCCGTTCCACACGATGCGCCCCTGGACCGCGCCGGGCCCGGTGCCAGGCGTGGGCGAGGGTGTGGCGACCGACTTGGGCGTCGGAGGAATCTCCTTCGCCACCCCGATGCTGGTCGCGTCAAAGTGGATCTCGACCACGGTGGCAGAGATCCAGCCTATCAGGTCAGTGCCGTCTACCTGGACCTTGAACCACTGCGAGTCTGCCGTCCGCTCCAGGGCAGTCAGGCTGGCGCCCTGCTTTAGCACCTTGACCACGGGATATCCCTTTCCCGGGCCCTGGCGAAGGTTGGTGTCGTCCTCTTTGACCACTGCAGATGGGGAAGGCACCGAAGTGGCTGTAGCTGTGGGGGCGGGGGTCCGCGTGGGCGTCCACGTAGGCGTTGGCGGCAGGGTGGAGGTAGGCTCAGGGGTGGGGGTGGAGGCGGGCGGCGGTGTGTTGGTCGGCGTGTGGGTGGGCAGGACCTGGGTGGGTGTTGGCGTAGCATACCGGGTCAGCGGATTGCAGGACGACAGGAGGCCGCCCAGGACGCATAGCACAGCACCTGCCGTCAGGACGAATGCCCGCATATTCCGCCAGCGTTGTGACCACCTGCGCAATGACAGTTCGGTACCCATTCTGGCCTTCCTTTCTCTCGTTGCCGCAGCAGCCTATGCTGCTCTGTCGGGACCAGCGGACACCACCGTGCCTACAACCATTCTAGCACAAGGTCTGGCAGGGCACAAGACCCGAATCGGCCGGATGTGGGCAGCAGTGGGCCGAGTTCAGGCACGCGACCCACGTCGGTTGTCCAGGTGGAAACGGCTAAAGCCATTACTACGGACCAGGGATTGCTGCGGTCGGGCAGAAACGGCCAAGCCATCACCACGAGCCGGGAGTCGCTGCAGTGACGCGTTGGCGATAGTGGGCAAGATTCAGCCGCGTGATCTGGGTCAGCTCGTCCGGCATGTCCGTCAGGCTGAACCAGCGGATCTCGGTGCATTTGCCTGGTTCGCGGATGGCCGGCTCACCGGCGGTGATTGCACACAGGTAGGTGGGCGAGACCCAGTGCTGACCTTCGTCTGGGAGGATGTGATCGACGACATCGAGTAGCTCACCTACATCGATCTCGACGCCGTACTCTTCCCGCATCTCCCGCCGGATCGCCTCGCCGAGCGTCTCGCCAAACTCAACGGATCCGCCGGGGAACTCCCACAGGCCACGCTCGTTCTTGGCCTTGGGGCCCCGACGCGACAGAAAGAGCCGCCCCTGACTGTCGACGATGACCGCCCCAACGCCGACCCCGACATAGTCCACACCAGGGCGCATGCACTGTGCCTCAGCGCGACGCGGCCTCAAGCGGTTTGGTCCCACGGCAAGAAGCAGACCTTGACCGCCGTTTTGGAGCGCAAGAGCTCTACCCCTTCCCGGTAGCGGCTCAGGGGCAGGCTGTGGGTAACCAGCGGACGCAAGTCGAGCTGACCCTTGAGCACAAGCTGCAGGGCACGCTCGGCGGCCAGGCGGTTGTGCGATCCGTAGCCCAGCAGCGCGAACCCACCACTCCAGTGCTGAGGACCAAAGAGCACCTGCTCGCGCAGGACTCCGAAAATCGCCACGGCTCCCCGGGTGCGGTCCATGAGGAACTCGATGGAGGCCTTGACCCCGGTGCAGTCAATGGCTGTGTCCAGTGCAACCGTGCTCTGGCGGCCTGGCGGAAATGCCTGGGCGTCGGGCGCCAGGACCACGTCGGCACCCAGTTGGGCTGCCAGTTCGCGACGTGCTGGCAGCGGGTCGATCCCCACCACCTGACGCGCGCCATAGCTACGGGCCATCTGCACGGCGACGAGCCCTGCCGGGCCCAGGCCGCTGACGCCGATGCTTCTGCCTTGCGGCGCATCGAGCCTGATGAGCTGGTCAAAGGACACCTGGACGCACATGGCCAACTCTAGCGGGCAGATGGCCTGCGGCTCCAAAGTGGGTGGGATCTCGATCAGGTTCTCGGTGCGAAAGGGCACATACTGGGCGTAACAGCCTTGCCGTTGGTGTCCTGGGTCACGCCAAGCGGCTACCCTAGTCCCCACAGCCAGGCTGGTGATCCCTGGGCCCAGCTCGACTACCTCACCCATAGCCTCATGGCCTGGCTGGCCAGGGGTGTAGGGGTAAGCAAGCTCGGCTCCCACGAACATAGGCACGCCGTCCATGAGATGCAGGTCCCAGTGGGGGCACGTGGTCACACCCAAGACCTTGACGAGTGCCTCACCTGCGCCTGCTTGGGGGATCGGAACGTCGCGCCATTTCACCTGGCCCGGGGCGACGATCTGCAGTAGTTTCATCGTACCGTCCATGTTGACCTCCTGCAATTGCAGTTACCAATCCAGGATCACGCCCAGAACCGATTCGCCTTTGGTGGCGATCAGATGCCACGCCTCTGCTGCCCGCTCCACCGGGAAGCGGTGCGTGATCAGGGACAGGGTATCCAGATGGCCGGCGGCAATCAAGTCACGGGTATGATCCATCCGCTGGCGCGACCAGCCGGACACCAGGTCCACGGACAGCTCACCGTTGCGCAGAGGCTGCAAGGCCAGGCGGTCATTCGTACCATAGAACCCGGCCGAGACAATGTGCCCATACCGCTTCATCAGAGGCAAGAGCTCCTCTGTCATGCCGATCGAGCCGACGGTGTCCACCGCCACGTCCACTCCGTCGGGACAAAGCGCTCGTATCTGTCGTACCCACTCGGCTCCCCTGGTCAAGATGACATGCCGGTTGGGTGCCGGGGCAAACCGGCGCAGGCGATCCTCATGATGCCCGATGAGCGCAACCTGTGCTCCGCGCCACGCCAGGGTCTGGGCGGCCCACTGCCCGACCATCCCATCGCCGATCACGACAGCATGGCAGCCCACCTGGATCGGGGCACGCGTGCCACAGTTGTAGCCAACCTGAGCCAGCACTAGCCCAGCAAAGGCCAGGGGATCGACGCCTCCTGGCAACTTCCAGACCTGGTCGTGCGGGCTCACCGAGGGCGAGATATGTCCCCCAAAGCCGGAGAACATGCCTTCGACCTTACCCATGGCAGCAAAGACCGTCTCACCTACCTTGATATCCTGGACCTGGTCCCCGATCCATTCCACGACGCCGATTTTCTGATAGCCGGGTACGATGGGAAACGGTGCAGGGTCGCCGGGACGGCGTGGGGTGTCTCCCGCAATGCGCTCGCCACGCAGGTATGATCCTTCAGTACCATTGCTGATCCACGAATGGGTGACTTGGACCACAACGTCGTTCGCACCTGGGTCCGGGCAACGCACCGGGAGCGGCGCGCCAGAAGCGTACTGTGCCGTGTTAGGCGCGGTAAAGACAACAGCTCTTGCCTCGATCGGCATTCGTTCCTCCTTTGGCCAGGCCAGCAAGCTTGAGCCTATCTTGGTGTGCTGACAGATTCCCGAGGCCAGGCGCAAATGGCCGACCCACCGGGGGCACAGTCGCTCTCATGGATCAGGGCTCCGAGCCAGGGTCTACCACCTGTTGCGTGCCGGCTTCGGCAAAGGCAAGCTCCAGCGCGCGCTCGGTTACGACAGTGTAGACCCGTTCCATGTTTGGCCAAAAGCTCCGGGCATCCATAAAGTCGGGCACGCCGAGCCTCTTCAGCAGGGCCATGGCGATCTGGGGAGCGCTCAGAGTCAGCGATACCTGCTGGGCCTCTGGCCCCAGCGTCCAGAAGCTGCTCAGGCTCTTCTCCAGGGGTAGCGCTTCTGTTGCCTGATCCTCATCGAGCTGATAGGGAGCGGATGCTTCATCCAGCGCTGAGCCTCCCTGGGCCCGTCGCTCGCGCAGGGCAGCCATGACACGTTCCCTGGTTCGCCCCCGCAGCTCAAAGAGCAGAAACGGGTCTTCGTCAAAGCGCTCGCCAAGCAGATAGTAGACAGCAGCGACATGCTTGCACGGATTCGCCCAATCAGGGCAGGAGCACTCGGTGTCCAGGTCGCCTTTGCGGCTTGGGAAGAGCGGTACCTGTACCGCATCAAATACTCGCTCGACATCCTGTGGCATTTCGCCGTTCAGGAGTTGGGCAGCAAAGAGGGCCTGTTCGGCCAACGCATCAAGCACCCTGTCCCATTGGTCGTCGTCCAGTGGCTTGAGCTGGATCTCGATCTGGTACGGGTGGGGCCGTGAGCCCTGGACGCGAGCCGAGATGTGGCCCGGTCCAAGGTCGATGTCGAGAACCTGACCCCGGCGGGCATAGGCGCGCCCGCGCCTCAGGCGGCCAGGGTCCATCAGCCTATCGAGCGCCCCGATCCAGCGATCGCCCCACCAACTCTTGACGAACTCCCCTCGCTGGCTCTTGGCCTTGAGGCCGCCTTGGACCTGGATAGGACCTGGCGATGAGTAGCGGGGCCAATAGGTGTCATAGTAGCTTGATCGTCGCTTTGCCATCCCGTACTCCTGCTACGGCTCACGTAGCACCAGGATGCTACGCAGCTCGTCAGTGCTCAGCTCGGTCAGCCAACTCTCTCCGCTGCCGATCACACTGGTGGCCAGAGCGACCTTGCTCTCGATCAGCTCGTCAATCCGCTCTTCCAGAGTGCCCGCGCAGATGAACTTGTGGACGTGGACATCGCGCGTCTGGCCAATACGGAAAGCGCGGTCCGTGGCCTGGTTCTCCACCGCCGGGTTCCACCAGCGGTCAAAGTGAAAGACATGGTTGGCGGCGGTCAGGTTGAGTCCCGTGCCGCCCGCCTTCAGCGAGAGGACAAAGACTGGCGGTGAGCCTCGTCCTCGCTGAAAACGTTCCACCATGCGGTCCCGCTGCTTCTGCGGCGTGCCGCCGTGCAGGAATAGCACCTCCACCCCGAATAGCGATTGCAGGTGTGCCTGCAGCATGTGCCCCATCTCGGCAAACTGGGTGAATACCAAGGCCCGGTCGCCAACGTCAAGCGCCTCTTCCAACATCTCGCCGAGCCGGTCTAACTTGCCGGATCGGCCGGGTAGCGACGAACTGTCTGCCAGGAACTGCGCAGGATGGTTGCACACTTGCTTAAGGCGAGTCAGGACACCCAGCACTATCCCGCGCCGTTCGATCCCCTCTGCCGGGGCAGATTCGATTTGCTGCAGCGAATCGTTGACCACAGCCTGGTACAGTGTGGCCTGCTCGGCAGTCAGGCTGCAGTAGACTTTGCTCTCCAGCTTGTCGGGCAAGTCCTGGATGACCGTCGGGTCGGTCTTGACGCGGCGCAAGATGAACGGGCCGACCAGCTCTTTGAGATGCTTGGTGGCAACCTGGTCCTGGTAGCGTTCAATAGGCAGCGCGAACCGCTGGTGGAAGCGGGCTTCCGAACCGAGCAGGCCTGGATTCAGAAACTGTATGATCGAGTATAGCTCAGACAGCCTGTTCTCGACTGGCGTCCCGGTCAGGGCCATGCGGCTGGCTGAATGCAGGCTGCGGACGGCCTGTGTCTGCTTGGCGTGGGGGTTTTTGATGTTCTGGGCTTCGTCCAGGATCACATCGCTCCAGTTTACCTGACTCAAGGTCTCCAGATCGCGGCGTACCAGGCCATAGGTGCTGATCACGATGTCGTGCTTCTGAGCCATAGCAACCAGCTCCGCCTCCCTGGCCCGGTCGCTGCCATGGTGGATCATCACCCGCAGGCCCGGCGCGAAGCGCGTCACCTCGCGTTTCCAGTTGCCGACCACCGAGGTGGGACAGACAACCAGGGCTGGCCCAGTGTCCGGCTCTGTGGCGCGACCGTTGTGGCCCTGGCGTTCGTACAGCAAGAGAGAAATCGCCTGGATGGTCTTGCCCAGCCCCATGTCGTCTGCGAGGCACGCACCCAGGCCCCATCGGCGCAGAAAGGCCAGCCATGAATAGCCGCGCTGTTGGTAGGGCCGCAGCTGACCATGGAGACCGGGGGGCGGCGGCAGTTCTTGGACCCTGTCACCGGCTCGCAGTTGCAGCGCCAGATCCGCCAGCCAGCCCGTCACCTGCACCTCATCCACCGGCAGGCCTACGCCCTCTGGCGTAGCTCCGAGGGCTATCTGGAGGGCGTCGGCCAACCCCAGGTGCTCCTGCCTCCTCTTCTCCCAGAAAGAGATGGCGGCCTCGATCTCTTCGGGCTGCAACATCACCCAGCGGCCCCGAATCTGTACCAGAGGCGTCTTGAGCGCAGCCAGGCGCTCAAACTCGTCGCGAGTCAGTGGCTCATCACCCAGGGCGAGTTGCCACTCGAACTCGACGAGGGAATCCATGGTCAGGATCCCCTTCCCAATCGCCTTATCCCCGGTCTTGACCCTGGCGCGCACTCCCAGGCGAGCACCAGGCTTGTTCCACCAGGGTGGCACCAGCATGCCAAAGCCACTCGATTCCAGCAGTGGGCCCACCTCGCGCAGAAAGGCATAAGCATCATCGACGGTGAGTGGGCAGGACTCGGGACGAGCCGTGCGCAGGCTGGCGGCGATCGGTGGAAAGATGCGCGTGGCCAGGCCCAATCCGGAGAGTAGCCGCTCCTGGGCTCCCTCGAACCGGCGGCGAAGGTAGTGCAATGTCCCCCCACGGGCGCGCCACACATCCTCTGCCGGAACCACCAGGCTGAGGTCGTCGGTGGCCTGGATCAGATAGCGCAGAGTCCACTGGCTTGAGCCAGCCTGGTCGCTCTCATGGCCTGTCTCGGGTGGCTCCAGGCGGAAGCAGACGCGAAAGGGCTGCTCTCCCTGGCCGCGCATCTGATCCATCCATTGACACCAGGCGTCAAACAACCGCTTGAGCTCGGGACGTCGGGAAGGCGGGACCTCGACCCAGGGGACGTCAGCCCACAAGGCAGACCACCATGCACCAGCCACCCCTTCTGGCCTGGCCCGCTGGCGGCCCATTTCAGCCCGGCCCCAGGCGCGCACTGCGAGATCGGTCCAACTCCTCAGGCAAGAGTCAAGCAAGGCATGGGGTGTGGGAGCGTCATCTGGGCTGGGTGCGACGTCGGTGTTGAACAGCACTCGGCAGGCCGGCGGCATAGCACGGGTCAGTGCACCCAGGCGCGCCTGGTCGGGCGCATCTGCCAGGACGGGCAACCAGGTGGCCCGGTAGTGCCCATCGTCCTGCGCAAAGCCGGGCAGGTACTTGTGCTGGGCCAGGAGCTCCACGCAGAGCTTGGCCGCCAGGCCCCAGAAACGCAGATCGTTGCCCAGCCATCGACTGTCTGTCTCAGAAGAAGGCAGCACAACCAGCAGATCGAGCGCAGCCAACGGCGCCAAGGCCAGACCGGTCACCTTCCACGGGGCCAGAGTCGGCTCCGTTTCGGCTTTGGCCTCGGCCCGCTCATCGCTGCCCGTCAGCCAGGGAGGGAACAGGGGGCCATTCGCATCCGAAGGAAGCAAGACCACCCTCTGTGCTGGGCTAATGTGGTCGGTCCACGTTACAGATGACATAAGTCTGCTCAGGGCCTGGCGCAGGGTCACGGGGGATAGGGCGTGTGGATGGGGTGGCACGCGCGGCCTGCGGCCGCGTGACCTGGGAACAGTTGCCGACGACTCGGCCCATAGAAAAAAGGCGCCGTCAGACCAACTCCCATGCAAAACCCATTCCGGGAAGGTACGCATGTGCAGCATCCCAAGCATCAGCACTGGATGAGAGGAGAACCGCATGGTCAGGTCCACTGTCCTGGCCCATTGTGCGGTCCCGTTCTCTAGGCTCGTTCGCTGATGCTCTTGCCGATCGAGAACGCCGGACCCAGATATGTGCCCAGCCCATAGTACGCCCGGCTGTCCGGGGCAAACATGATTGGCTTGACCCGCTCGATGTCCAGGGCCCCGCCTTCGCCAAGGACAGATTCCTCTGCCTTGATGTCCAGGATCTCGCCAATGAACTGGGTGTGGAGGCCGATCTCTGTGGTGTGGAGCAGCCGGCACTCAAGGGCGAAAGGGAACTCGGCGACATAAGGGGCATCGACGAGCTCACTCTTGATCGGCGTGAGGCCAGTACTGAGGAACTTGTTCTCATTTGCGCCGGAAGCCAGCCCAAAGTAGTCTGCCTCCTTGACATACTCTTCCGAGGGAATGCTGATGGTGAAGGCCTGGCGTTGCACAATGTTCTTGTAGGTGTAGGTCGCTTTGCGCAGCGAAACCGCTACACACGGCGGGCGCGAGCAGCAGATGCCACCCCACGCGGCGGCCGCAGCGTTGGGTTGCCCCAGGTTGTCAAATGTACCTACGACAAAGACAGGGGTGGGATAGACAATAGTCTTGGCACCAAGTGACTTTTTCATATGGTCCTCCAGTATCTTTCTGATCGGCGCGCTGTCGGCGATCCGGTCCGCTAGCAGTTGATGGTGACTGTTGTCTGCGCCTGGGCGCTGGCAACCGCTCCCAACGCCATCGCCAGGCTCTTGATGTTGTCGGTACAGATCGTCTCCGGGATGCGTCCCGTGAGGACGCAGTCGACGAAATCCGCGATCTGCCCGCCGTGACCGCCGGTCCGGTCACCAGATTGCAGAGGAGGCACCTGTACATCAGCCAACTCTGAACGAAAACTCCCAGTGCGGGCAGCCACCTGGGCCGTAAACGCCTCGCCGCCATCCCAGGTGGCGCTCCCCTTTTGCCCGATGACCCGCCAGTCGGATTCCCAACTCGTGTTGACGCCTTCGGCACACCAACTGCCCCGATATGTGTAGACGATCCTATTGCTGAGTTGGAAAACCGCCACCGCTGAGGCGTCGTGGTCGTACCAGGAACCGGCCGGATTCCACTCTGTGCAGTACACGGAGACCGGATCTGCGGCGGCGATCAAGCGGGCGGCATCGAAAGTATGAATGGCCATATCCAGCAGGAGCACGTGCTCCATGTGATCTCGGAAGCCACCAAAGTGCGCACCGATGTAAAAGTCACTGTGCACGGTGGTCAGATCGCCGATAGCCCCTGCCTGGAGGAAGCGCCGTAGGCGACGGATGCCGGGGTGAAAACGGCGGTTCTGCATCACAGCAAAGATCCTGCCTGCCTTTTCCGCCGCTGTCACCATCTCCTGCGCGTTCTCTAACGAATCGGCCAGTGGCTTTTCGCCCAGTACGTGGCAGCCATGTGCCAGGGCAGCGAGGGTTACTTCCTTGTGCGCCTCGGGCACGGTGCAGTTGAACACCACATCGGGCGCAGTCGCCCTCAACACCGCCTCCAGGTCAGTGTCCACCACAGCGACGGACAGCCCGAACTCATCTGCGCGCCGCTGGGCTGCCTCCCGGGCGATGTCCACGAGACCGACCATCTGCAGAGCCTCGATCTGTAAGATGCCTTGGAGCCACGTCTGACTGATGCCTCCACATCCGACCAGCACCACCTTGAGTTTCTGTGTCATGTCGCTAGCTCCTTCGAGTTCTTCTGTGGTTTCGGAGGGGACTTGCTGTCAGGCGCATCGGCAAGCCCTCTCCTCTGAGGTCGATCACCCTCGCCCGGGTTTCTTGCCACCTGTTATGGTGCGAATGCGATAGAGGCCCGTCTGAGCGGTGATGTACAGCGTTTTGCCGTCTGCATCGCCCCAGGCGAGGTTGGCCGCAACCTCGGGCGTCTCGATCTTGCCGAGCAGCCGTGCCTGGGGATCGAAAACCCAAATCCCGCCTGGACCGGTGCAAAAGACATTGCCCTGAGCATCGACTTTCATGCCATCGGGCACGCCGTTCTGGGCTGGCTCCTTGAGCTCGGCAAACACGCGCCCGTTCGTCAGAGTCCCATCTGGCAGCATGTCGAAAGCCCGGATGTGTCCTTGTTCCGAGTCGTCCACATAGAGCGTCTTTTCGTCAGGTGAAAAGGCCAGACCGTTGGGCCGCACAAAGCTGGAATCCAACAAGATCAGCATGCCGTCGGGTGCAAGCCGATAGACGCCGTTGAAGTCGAGTTCCTTGCCGTCGGCCTGGTTGGGCAGGCCATATGGTGGGTCGGTGAAATAGATGCTCCCATCTGATCGAACCACGACGTCATTGGGGCTGTTGAGCCGCCGGCCTTGGTAGCGGTCGGCCAGGGTGACCACTGTGCCGTCCCGTTCCGTCCGGGACAGGCGACGGTCGTGCTCACAGGCAATGAGCCGGTTCTCGCTGTCCAGCGTCAGCCCGTTCGAGTGCCCGCTGGGCGTACGGTACACGCCGGCCTGATCTGCGCCCGGTGTCCACTGATAGATGATGTTGGCCGGAATGTCCGAGAAGAGCAGGAAGCCCGACGGGTGCCAGATGGGGCCTTCGGTGAACTGAAAGCCCTTGGTCACCTGCTCGACCCGGACTCCCGGGGCCAGGATCGCTTGCATGGTGATCGGTGGGACAGATGCTGCGGGCACGGGTCTCCCCTTTCCAGCACACGCTGAGAGAATGAGCATCGCTGCCACGACGGAACACAAGTGTCGGATCACCTTACAGCATCCTCTCTGGTCTTGTGTCGGCGGAGTTGGGTGAACGTGCCATGCGATCTGACTCAGTTCCCGTCTGGACGGCGCTGGCTTCGGCCTGGGGTGCGTTATATCATGCGAGTTTGTCTTTCTCACCACGCTTCAGGCTGGTAGGGGGGCAGCTTGCGTTCAGCCAGGATCGGTTTGAGCCGGGCAAAGCGCTGCCGCCCGTCCACCAATGGGATGCTGGGCCAATCCTCGCCGATCAGCGGGCGGGCATAGCGAACGAAATCATCGGTTACGTCCGTACCGCCCGCAGCGATCCACTGGGTGGGGAAAGCACGCTCGGAGTTGGCGACCAATTCCAAAGGCACCTTGTCATAGCGCACGTTGTAGATGGGACCAGGCTGGCGCAGGATGGTCGACATGAACCCAGAGCGCTCTGTGGCCGCAATCAGCACAGCCTTCTGGCCAACTTTGTATGCCTCATCCATGTCCACGGTCGAGGCATAGACCATGCTGTGTCGCTGATCGGTGCCAGGCATGTTCCCCCGCGCGGCACCGCGCGCTGCCAGGCCCACCTGGTTTAGATAGTTGACCACTACTTGCTCCACAGTGGTCTCGCTGGCGCTAAACATGGTGTGCCCAAAGGAGTCCTTGCGCTCGCCAACATCCCCTACATCAAACCCCTCGCTGATCACCACCAGGGCGCGGCCGCGTTCCTTGATCAGGTCATTGGCCTTGTCTGCCAGCGCCGGCAGCGTCAACCCTGATTCCCGCATCAGGATCAGCAGCGGAATCTCGCGCTGGGGATCGGCCAGTCGAGCAGCGGCAGGGATGTAGCCGATCTTGCGGCCCATGGCCTGGATCACCAGCACCGGGTCGGCAGGGCTGGAACCGGCATTCTCCTCGTTGGCATTCTGCACGTTTAGTGCCCAATAGCGAGCCACCGAGCCATACCCTGGCGTGTGGTCGATGAGCGCAAACTCGCTGTCCCCTACGTCATTGTCGATGGTCTTGGGCACGCCGGTAGCTACCAGCTCCAGCCCCCCCTCGTGGGCCAACTGCGCGATCTTCAACGCGGTGTCCATGGAGTCGTTGCCACCGTTGTAGAAAAAGTAACCGATGTTGTGAGCTCTGAACACCTCGATCACGCGATTCAGATCGCGCTTCTGGCTGGCCTTGAGCTTGTAGCGGCAGGTACCGATGGCGCCGGCGGCCGGCGTGGTGCTCAGCAAGGCAATCTCTTCGGCTGGCTGGGCGGATAGGTCAATCAGTTCCTCGCACAGAACCCCCTCGATGCCGTGCGACCCGGCGTACACCGTGCCGAAGGTATCGGGCATGGACGCACACGCCTCGACCACGCCGCGCAGCGAGCAGTTGATCACCGGCGAGGGACCGCCGGATTGGGCAACCACAACGTTCTTGGGCTTGGGCATCGTTCCACTCCTTACTCTGAGCCGCTTTCTGGCCAGTTCACACTGACTCGTGCAGCCTCCTCGAACACAGGGGATCAGGCGTTGTACGTCCTGGCAGTCACATCCCCGCCGATGCCAGTCCAGTTGGTGTGGAAGAACTGTCCACGGGGCTGGTCCACGCGCTCATAGGTATGTGCGCCAAAATAGTCGCGCTGCGCCTGGAGCAGGTTGGCTGGCGACCACTCACGACGGTAGCCGTCGTAGAAGGCCAGCGCGCTGGACATTGCGGGAATGGGGATTCCCATCTCGACGGCTCTGGCGACTACCCGCCGCCAGGCGGGCTGCGCGGAGTCCACCTCGGCTTTGAAATAGCTATCGAGCAACAGGTTGGTCAGATCGGGTTTCTTGTCAAACGCCTCTTTGATCTTGCCCAGGAACGCGGAGCGGATGATGCAGCCGCCGCGCCACATGAGGGCAATGCCACCAGAGTTCAGGTTCCACTTGTACTCCTGAGCCGCAGCACGCATGAGCATGTACCCCTGGGTATAGGAGATGATCTTGGAGGCATACAGCGCGTCACGGATATCGTCGATGAATGCCTTCTTGTCGCCGCGGAACGTGCTCTTGGGGCCGGTGAGCACCTTGGAGGCCCTGGTGCGTTCCTCTTTGAGGGCGGACAGGCAGCGGGCAAAGACCGCCTCGACGATCAGCGTCAGGGGGATACCCATGTCGAGGGCAGAGATGCCGGTCCACTTGCCCGTGCCCTTTTGCCCGGCAGTGTCGAGGATCTTGTCGACCAGTGGCTGGCCGTCCTCGTCTTTGAAGGCCAGGATGTCGCTAGTGATCCCGATCAAGTACGAGTCCAGCTTGCCCTTGTTCCATTCGGCGAACGCCTCGTGCATCTCGTCGGCGGACATGCCAAGGGCCTCTTTGAGCAACTGATAGGACTCGCAGATCAACTGCATGTCGCCATACTCGATGCCATTGTGCACCATTTTCACATAGTGCCCCGCGCCGTTCTCGCCGACCCAGTCGCAGCAGGGAGTGCCGTCGGCAACTTGGGCTGCGACAGCCTGGAAAATGGGCTTGATGTGCGGCCAGGCCGCGGGGGAGCCCCCGGGCATGAGTGACGGTCCATGCCGGGCACCCTCTTCGCCGCCGGAGACGCCGGTGCCGATATACAGCAGGCCCTTGGACTCGACATACTGCGTGCGGCGGATGGTATCGTCGTAGTTCGAGTTGCCGCCGTCGATGATGATGTCTCCCGGTTCCAGGGGCCCGATCAGCTTCTCGATCAAGTCATCCACGGGTTGTCCTGCCTGGACCAGCAGCATCACCCGGCGCGGCTTTTTGAGCATGCTAGCCAGTTCTTCGATCGAGTGTGTGCCGATGATCTTTCTGCCCTTGGCGCTGCCGTTGATGAACTCGTCTACGCGTTCGAGAGTGCGGTTGTACACGGCCACAGCGAACCCATGGTCTTCCATGTTGAGAACCAGGTTCTGGCCCATCACAGCCAGGCCAATCAAGCCGATATCTGCTTTGGACATATGTGCCTCCTTCTATCTGCTATTCGCCACCACGGATGTACTCATCCGCCGCGATTCGGTATAGCATTTCGCCCGCCCGCGGGACCAGAAGGATCCCTTCCTCCTCGCGGCCGGCCCATTCTTGTGGGTTGATCGTGGCGGGATCGATGTAGCCCAGGTTCACCCTGTCGCAGCGCTCTTTGGGTATGCCCGTCGCCAACGTCACCTGGATGCGCAGGTTTTCCTCACCTGTGACCGGGTCATAAGTCCCTGCACCGCGCAGATGAGTGCTGTGGGCCAGGACGCCCCAAGGGTGATGCTTGAACCGGTCCCACTGCTTTAGGAAATAGTCGCGGCAGTGATAACCGACTTCGTCCAGGACACGGCCGTGCGTGTACGAGATCTCGTCGATGTGCGGGGCATAGATGATCACCTGGCCGCCATCGGAAATGGCCGGCTCTGTCTTGTACATGCCCTTGGCCGCTGTCCAGATGTCGTCGTACAGGTCCGGCATTACCGACAGCACCCGCTGGTACGGCTTGCGCACATAGGTGATGTGGTACTGAGCCGAGAGATCGGCGGCTGCGCTGTATGCCTCTTCGGGCGCGCCAAAGTACAGGCCCACCAGGTCGTGATATCCCTTGACCACCATGCTGAAGCACAGCTTGGGCACATGGATGAAGGACGCTGCTCGGTCGATGACCCTGCGTATGGGAGTGTCCTTGGTGCCGATCACCTTGCGATTGGTGATCACGGCGCCCAGCCAGTGCGAAAAGTTGATCACCTCTGGGCCGGCGACTCCGGGGAAAAAGTACTTGTTGCCACCGGAAAAGCCCACTACCTCGTGCGGAAAGGTTGGCCCGCAGATGATGAGCTGGTCATAGTCGAACACCTTGCGATTGACCGTCACTGGCACGTCCATGCTCATCAGCCCGCCCGTGATCTTGGCGATCTCGGAGGCTGGGATGGTGCCGATGTGCGCAAATGTCTCTGCTTTGTCCCACTCGTGGTTGTAGACGTGGACCTTGGCGTACCTGGCATGTTCTTCTGACGTCAGGCCCAGGTGAGCGTTGATGCGCGCCTCATCCATGGGCATGTGTGTGCCCAGGGCGATCAGGTAGTCCAACGCTGCTGCTTTGTCGCCGATGGCATCGAAAAAGGCCCGAAACATCATCGCGTTCGGTGCGGAGCGGGTCGAGTCAGGAATGATGAACAGCACGCGCTTGCCCGTCATGTCGTGTTGTGCGAAAGCTTGAGCTACGATCGCCCGTACTTCGGCTTCACTCATCGTTCTGTCTGTATACCCTATGCCTATGGTCATCTGGTTCACCTCGTTTCACCATTGGAGAGCCAGACAGTTGGGCATCCGGCCCTCCATTCTTCGCCTACTGCTTTTTCCATGGCGGCGTTTCGGGCATGGTCTTTTCGAATTCGGCGATCAGCCCGGCTTCGTACTCCCGGGTGTATTCCTGCGCCAGGAACTTGGTTACTCCTTCCTCGTGGAACCGCTGCCAGCTTTCGTCCTCATGTCCAGGGTTGATCGGGAAGAAAAGCGCCTGGTTGTCGCGAGCTGCCTTGAGATCGCCCAGCGCGTCACCGATCATCAACATACGGTCCGGTGGGTATTTCCCGCTGGCAGCAAAGGCGATGTGCTGACTCTTGGTTCCCATCTCCTGCCCAGCGATGGCACGCACGAACTGATCGATGTGGTGCTCTTGCCACTCGCGGATGAGCGCTTCGGTCGGCGTCTGCGACACGACAATCATGTCAGCCTTGTCCTGGAGGAATTGCAGGCTCTCACGCACATAGGGAAAGGGGGGAATGCCATGGACCATGTCAGCAATCGCCGCGTTGACTGCGTCACTCCAGACCAGTGCCTGGTCCAACTCTGGATCGGGGTGTTGGGCCTTGTAGGTCTTGAGGCCATCGTTGCTCTGGGGAAGCCCCGAGTTCATGAACTCGCGGACACGAGGAGCCTCTGGAATGGCGACATGTCGAGCTTGCACTGCGGAGCGTTCCTTGAGCAGGTCAAAGACCTTGATCAGCGCAGGCCAGCGGTTGACGCCGCGCCACCTGGAGTATAGGTTGACAAACTCGGCGGCTTCGCGCGCATACTTGGAGACCGGCTGCAGACCCCAGTGCTTGATGATGTTGGGGCAAAAGCACTCCTTGTGCTTGATCTCCATCGTGTCGAAGGCACACCCGTCTGAATCTATGCCCACAAAGAACCGGTACCTGGGCTTCATGTCGATCAGTGCTTTCGCCGCTTGTTGAGTGTTCATGCTCATCTCCTTGTACAGACGGCACCGGACCGAGTCGCCTGCGCGCTAGACCCCGCTAAAGGCGGCAAACCCGCCATCAATGGGGACTATTATGCCATGGACAAAGCGGGCACTGGGCGAGAGTAGCCAGAGCACCGTGCCGACCAGATCGTCGGGATCGCCAAAGCGGCCCATTGGAGTGTGATCGATGACCCGCTGTCCGCGCGGTGTCCACTTGCCGGTCTTTTCGTCCTGGAGAAGGAAACGGTTCTGCGTGGTCAGAAAAAAACCAGGTGCGATGGCATTCACACGCACTTGCGTGGAGTAGTTCTGGGACATGTGGACCGCCAGCCATTGCGTAAAGTTGCTCACCGCTGCCTTGGCCGCTGAATACGCCGGGATGTTGGTCAGCGGGCGGAAAGCGTTCATGGAGGAGATGTTCAGGATCGAGCCCTGGCCCTGTGCGGCGATGACCTTGCCAAAGACCTGGCAGGGCAGGAGCGTGCCGATAAAGTTCAGGTTGAACACCCACTGAACCGCATCAGCGGGCAGGTCAAAGAAAGACGCGTCGGGACTCGTCGTGGCCTCTCGCTTGTTGCCACCTGCCCCATTGATCAGGAAATCTACCCGCCCGTACTTGCCCAAAACCGCATCTCGCGCAGCCTCGATGCTGGGCTTGCTCAGCACATCGCATTGGACCGCGATAGCCTCGCCTCCGTCTGCACGTATGCTCACAGCGACTTTCTCGGCCGCCTCAGGATAAAGATCCAGTACGGCGACCCGAACCCCTGCTTTGCCGAGGGCGCGGGAGATGGCTCCGCAGAGCACGCCACCCCCCCCTGTTACCACAGCGACCTGGCCACTCAGGTCGAACAGACTTTTCACGTATTCCTGATCCATTTCCCACTCCTTGTTCTAGATTGTCACAGGTTCTGGGCCGCAGGGTCCAACTGGAAAGCCTGCAGATGCCGGTCAAAGTGTGCCTCAACTGCCCGGTAGTACGCCTCTGGGTCAGATTGGAGAGCAGCAAAAAGCCGGTCTCGGAAGAGCCAGCGTCCCTGCCTGTCTTGATTGGTAAGCACAGAGCCAAAGGTGACGTGCAGTATCTGCCGGGCATGAAAGTTGTCAAGGACAGTGATCAGATCATGGTCGCCGAGATCACGGCCGTGGGGAGCCAGCGCCGGGTCGGCCGACACATAGTAAGTGGCCTTGTCCTCGTCATAGTGCTCAAATGCGAATTCCAGAATGTCTCGGAACAACCGTGGATCGATGGTGGCGATGGTGCGCAACGCCTCCAGGTAGCTGGTGCCTGCCGTCTTGAGATGAACCAGGCCACGAGTGAGCCGGGCCATGATGGGGTAGATGCTGAACTTGTCGGAACCCGAATGAATGCTCAGCTTGTACGGACCACAGGCACGAGCGATGGCCGCATGCTGGGCAACCTGCGCCTCGAACTGGGCCAGGTCGCCGATATAGTCTACCCCTTTCTCAAAGCGGCCCACATAGCGAGGGGCCAGGCTGACCCACTCTACCCCCAGCTGCTTGAGCTCGCTGGCAATGAAAAAGTGCTCCTCTGGCGATGTGGTCGTTTCTGTTTCGTCGACGGAAACCTCGACCTCAAAGGGCTGGTCGCCGATCTTGTGAACCAGGTGACGGTAGAGCTCAGCCACGTAGGCCAGCGCTTTGCCATACTTGCACGCGGCACGCAGCAACGTGTTCTCTCCGAGTTCGATGGTCGGTGCACCTTCGATGGCTGATGAGCGCAGGTATCCCTGGCGCATTCTGGTGGCGTGCATCGGCGCTCCATCTGCGTCGGTCAGGCGGTCCCAGGGAAGCGCAGCGAACTTTTTCCTGAGCGTGGGCAGGGCATCGGTATGGGCGGCGTTGTCCACGTGATCCCGGGGATCGAAGGTGTAGAAGGTGAACCCGGCGGCGACACAAGCGTCGATGGACGCGGTGTCCTTGAGGTGATCGGCGTCTGCGCCGTAACCGCCACGCCAGCCCTCCTGGAAAACGCCCCACGTGCCGTCGTTCACAACATCCATGGGCGTGCGGTTCGTGCGTTCCATCTCCCGGATGGACTGCTGGGCGTAAATGGGTGCGATCTGGGTCTTGCGTATGGCCCGCACGTGCCCTGGCGTGGCCATGCCCAGGCGATCACCACAGCCAGCAGATGTGCGCAAACCGAGGACCTGGGGCTTGGTGAAGGGGAGAGCGCGATGCAGGACAATGGCATTGGCATACGTGGTCGGGCACAACAGCAAGCGCAAGCCCCGACCTGCAGCCTGGACATGCCGCTCCGCTCCCAGAAACCCATCTAGCACAGGATCTCGGTCAGCATACAGGATGCCCAACTGCTGTTGTCCGCTCTGTGCGCCGCCCATGGCTTCGCGGGTCAGGAAAAAGAGGGCGCGATGTGCCGAGACAATGGAGCGCTGGTATACCTCAAGGCCGCTGACCTGCCTCAACTGCTGGGCAACAGACAGTGCCTCCTGCTCGGGGAGAGGAGGGAGCAGGCCCGACGAGTTCAGTTGTGAGATCCAGTCGCTCATCATAGGCTCCTGTGTGGTTCGGACTGCGGCGGACTGGGCGGAAGGCCCGACGAGTCACGGATGACGAGGTGGGGGGACAGCACGACGGGCGTTGGCAGGCTACTGGCCTGATCCATCATGTTCAACAAGAGCTCCATCGCTTGCTGGCCCATATTGTACACAGGAATGTGGATGGTGGTTAGCGCTGGGGAAACCAACGCGGCCAACGGGTCATCGTCGCAACCGATGATGGCCAAATCTCCGGGCACATGCAGGCCCAACTCTGCGCACGCCCTGAGTGCGCCGATAGCCACCAGATCGTTGTATGCCAGCAGAGCCGTAAGTGTGGGTGTCTTGCGCAACAGGTGGGTGGTTGCAGCCTCTCCGCCCTCGACCTGAGGCGCGCACGGAGCCCGCCATAAAGGGGATGGGTCGATGTTGTGCGTCCGCATCGCGCGCAGGTATCCCTTGGTCCGTTCCTGTCCACTATGAGAGAGCTCAGGACCTGTCAACAGGCCAATGCTGCGGTGGCCGAGTCTCAGCAGGTACTCGACTGCCTCCTGTGCCCCCTCGGCATCGTCCACGAGCACGCATCCCGTCCTGGGATGATCGATCCGGCGATTGGCGAGCACGAGCGGCTGGTACCGGTCCGCCAGGTTGTGCAACTCTTGTTCACTCAGCCGAGGGCTGCACAGGATCAAGCCATCTACTCTTTGGGCTTCAAGCGACCGGATGGCTCTGCTCTCTCGCTCCGTGTCCTCGTCGGTGTTGCACAAGAACACGTTGTAGCTAGCAACGTCCGCTGCGTCCTGGATTCCGCGTGCGACGCCGGCGAAGAAGGGGTTGGAAACGTCGGGTACGACCAGACCTATGTTCTGGGTGTGCCGTGTCGCCAGGCTGCGAGCAACGCTGTTGGGGCGATACCCCAGTCTTTCGGCGATGTGCAGGATGCGTTCTCGGGTCTGGGGACGGATCTCGCCTTTGTCATTGATCGCGCGAGACACCGTCTGCGGCGAGACACCCGCTTCCTGAGCCACGTCCCGGATCGTAACCTTGCGCACAGGCCTCTCCATTCCACAGCAGCGGAATCGCTCCCGTGAACGTTAACGCGTAGTATAGCAGAGAGATCGAGCGCTGTCAAGCTTTTGTGGCACCCGGCACCCGCCCATAGGAGCCAGGCTTGACAGATCGGTGTTTCCGGGTACAATTCGATCACGTTTTTCGAGGTCTCCTCTGTCGAGCGCGGATTGGAGGTCGGGCGGTGAAAGTCGGATTCTATGGTCACGTCAGGCAGTACCACAACCTGAAGAAAGAGATCGATGCGGCTATCCGGGAGGTACTGGAGAGCGGCGAATATGTGATGGGTCCCACCCTAACCAGGTTCGAACAAGAGCTGGCGGCGTACTGCCATATGAAGAACGCGATTGGCTGCAACTCGGGAACGGATGCACTCTGGTTGGCGTTTCTGGCCTTGGGCATCGGTCCTGGTGATGAGGTGATTACGGTCGCCAACACCTTCTTTGCCACGGCGGAGGCAATCTGGTTCACGGGCGCCAAGGCAGTATTTGTGGAGATCGATCCGGCTACCTGCAATATCGATCCAAACCAGATCGAGGCAGCCATCACCGACAAGACCAAAGCCATCGTGCCGGTCCACCTGTACGGCCAGGTGGCCGACATGCCAGCCATCGCCAAGATCGCCAAGCGACACAATCTGTGGGTGATCGAGGACTGTGCACAGGCGCTGGGTGCGGCGGGCGACGGTTTTGTCATCGGTGAGCTGAGCGATGCTGTCTGCACGAGCTTTATCATCCAGAAGAACCTGGGCACCTATGGCGATGGCGGTGCCGTCATCACCAATCGCGATGACTTGGTGAATCGCATTCGTGCTCTGCGCAACCACGGCTCGATCAAGCGCTCAGTTCACAGCATGGGCTACAATAGCCGCCTCGATGACTTGCACGCCGGCATCCTGAGCGTCAAACTGCACAAACTTGACGAGTGGAGCGAGAGACGGCGTGAGATCGCGGCGCTCTACACCGAGGGCCTCAAGGATACCGGCCTCAAACTGCCTTATGAGGAGCCGGGCTACAAGCATGTCTATCACCTGTACGTGATCGAGACCGATCAGCGTGACCAGATGTTCAAGTACCTCAGCGATGCCGGCGTCGATGCCAAGACGCACTATCCGATCGCCATCCACCAGCAGGAAGGCTACCCCTGGGGCAAGCCTGCTGACCTGAACGTTTCATTACCCCTGACCGAAAGGTCGGCCGCCAGTGTCATCTCCCTCCCCATGTATCCGGAGCTGACCCAAGATGAGATCGACTATGTCATCCACATGGTCCGTGCCTGGGAGAAGTAGATGAGCAAGGCACAGAAAACCTATACCGTCGCCATTGCCGGAATGGGCAAGCGGGGCATGCATCATGCCGACGCATTCGCCAAGAACCCACGCTTTCAGATCGTGGCCCTGTGTGACATCGATCCAGGGCGCCTTGATGTGGCTGCCAAGGGACTGGGTGTCGCCTACACGAATGCCAACGCCGCGCGGATGCTGGCCGACACCAAGCCGGACATCTTTGTCTTTTGCACCTTGCCCAGCCTACGGCTGGAGCTGATTCGGGTAGGGGTAGAGGGAGGCACACAGCTCATCGCCTACGAAAAGCCGATGGCCACCTCGACCAACGAGGCTCTGGAGATCATGAAACTGCTGCGTGACGCGGGCTGCAAGTCGGTGGTCAGCCACCAGCATCGCTATGGCGAGCACTACCAGAAAGTCAAAGAGATCATTGCCAGCGGAGCCATCGGGCGTGTGCATACGGTCTATGGGCACGCCACCGGATGGATGCTGCACATGCTGACACATCTCATCGACTATGTCCGCTGGTACAACGACGACGCCGAGGCGGAATGGGTCGTGGGGCAGGCCGCCGGCAAGGCCAAGTTTGCGGACAATCACCCTTCGCCTGACTATGTCGCTGGGCTGATCCAGTTTGAGAATGGCGTGCGCGGCATCGTAGAATGTGGCGAGGGAGCACCCGATGTGCCTGAGGTGGATTACTGGTGGCGCAAGTGTCGCGTCGGGGCGCAGGGCACCGAAGGGTTCGCCGAGGTGCTGACAGGCGGAGGGTGGCGCGCGGTTACCCGGGATTCGGACGGCGTGATCTCGGGCCCTGGCAGCATGGACTATGTGCATGACATGCCGCCTTATGTGCAGCAGATCGCCGACTGGCTGGATGATCCGGCCAAGGTCCACCCCTGTAACGGCGAAAGTGCGTTCAAGGGCCTGCAGGTCATGATGGCCATCTGTCGTTCGGCAGTACAGCGTGGAAGGGTGTCTCTGCCTCTCGGCCCAGGCGAGCCGGAGCTAGAGGCTCTCCGAGCCGCCCTGCCCTGAGTTTCTGGGTCCTTGGGTTTCACGACACCGGGGTCTGGCTATCCTCGATGTCTGGAACTGAGGCTTGGTGACATGCGCGTTGTCATCTGCAAGAATCCCGACGAAGTCGGGTATTGCGCCAGCAGGCAAGTCATCGAGTCGATGCAACGTGCCCTGGCTCAGGAGGATCGGTTTGTCTTGGGGCTGCCGACCGGCAGTACACCCCTGCCGCTCTATGGGTACCTGATCGCCGCGTTCTATGCCGGGGAGATCGACCTGTCCCGGGTGCACACCTTTAACCTGGACGAGTATGTCGGGCTGCCGCCCAACCACCCGCAAAGCTACCGACACTTTATGGTGCAGAACCTGTTCCGCTTTGTCAACATCCCCCCACAACAGACCCACATGCCCAATGGTTTGGCCCGAGACATTGACCATGAGTGCGCACGCTATGAGCGGCTGGTCGACTCGATGGGCGTTGATCTATGGGTGCTGGGCATTGGGCGCAACGAGCACATCGCCTTCAATGAGCCGGGATCTCCCCGCCACTCCACAACGCGCAAGGTCAAGCTGGCGCTCGATACCATCGAGGCCAATGCGCGGTTTTTCGAAAGCCCTGATGAGGTGCCCACCGAGGCGCTGAGCGTAGGGATATCGACGGTGATCGACCACAGCCGAGAGATCATCCTCCTGGCGACGGGCATGAGCAAGGCGCAGGCTGTGGCCATCGCCCTGTTGGGCCCGGTGTCAGGATGGATACCAGCCAGCTACCTTCGGGAGCACAGCGATTGCACGTTCTACCTGGACCGGCCCGCAGCATCAGCGCTGCAGCAGGTCAGGGAGGGGGGAGGAGAGACGGACCTGGAGATCGTGGAAGCGACCTGGCTTCCGGGACCCTCGCTGTAGCAGGATTTGGACAAAAGTGCTGGCTGTAGTATAATGGCCAGAACACTGGAGAGGTAGCATAGCCCGGTCTAATGCGCGCGCCTGGAGAGCGCGTGTGCCGAAAGGCACCGTGGGTTCAAATCCCACCCTCTCCGCTGGTCCCAAGACCCGTACGCGACGTAAGCTGCGATGGATCGCCGGCCTCGATCGGTTTGGCGATAGCAGTTTGAAGAAGCCACGGGGCTGCTGCGATGGAGGTCGCTCAGCCAACGCTGAGCGACCTCCTGTTTTCTGTGGAATCGGGATTGCTCCAGTTGACCATCTGCCGAGCCCATCTCCCATCGTCAGATGGTGACGACCTCTTCGTGCTCTTCCCCCTCTTGTCCTTCTTGCTCCTGTTCCTCTCTGGATTGGCGCTCGAATTCCTCCAGTGTCATGACGCTGTCTTTCTCAGCAATGTCCACGTACAGAACGCCATTCAGGTGGTCTAGCTCGTGCTGAAACGCGCGTGCCAGAAAGTCGTGGGCCTTGACCTGCGTCTTGCGGCCGTGCTGATCTTGGCCCCGGACGATGACCCAGATCGCACGCTCGACGTGGCCTACGTATCCCACTACAGATAGGCAGCCCTCCTGGTCCGCCTCAACGTCGTGACTGGCCTTGACGATCTCGGGGTTGCACATGACGAACAACTCTCCCGGGTGGGGATAGTCCTCGTCATCGGGCATCTGCACGACAATCAACCGTCTGGACACACCGATTTGTGGCGCAGCCAGGCCAACGCCGTGTTTGGCATGCATGGTCTCGACCATTTCGTCGGCCAAGCTGGACAGGGCTTCGTCAAAGTGCGTGATCTTGTAGCTGCGTTTCCTGAGAATGGGGGTTCCGATCTGAAGAATGTCACGAACGGTCATGTTGCCTCTTGGTGATGGGTGGTGGTCTGTCTAGTTGCCTGTTGTTGCCGCGGTAGCTGTTGCCTCTGCGGGTGGGTCCGCCTCGGGCGTGGGCACCGGGGTCGGGGGTACTGGCGTTGGTGTGTCCGACGGTACGGTTGGCGTAGGGGCCGCCGTTGGTGTATCCGACGGCACCGTTGGCGTGGGGACCATCGTTGGCGCCGCCGGGTCTGTTGACGTGGCCGTGATGCCTGCGGTCGGGACCAACGTCCAGGTAGCTGTAGGAGTGGGTGGCACCGGTGGAAGGTAAAGCGGCTGGCCGACAGTGACGACATAGCCAGACAGGCAGTTCACCTGCTGGATCCGGAGCACGGTTGTCTGGAAGCGCTGGGCCAGCCCATACAGTGAATCTCCGTTTTGGACGGTGTAGAGTACCCATCCCGTGGGCGGTTGGGGTACACAAGTCGTGGGCGGGGGTGGTGGCGGCACTGCAATCGGCGGCAGGTAAAGGCGCTGCCCACTGTAGATGGCGCTCGTGGTCAGGCAGTTTGCGTCCATGATGGCAGCGACCGTCGTGCCATGCTGCACCGCGAGCGATGTCAGTGTGTCGCCGTTCCGGACAATATAGAGCCGCCAGGAGGCAGGAGCTCTGCAGATTGGCCTGGGCGTATTGGTTGCAGATGGCCTTGGCGTGGCTCTCGCTGTGGGGGTTGCCGCAGGAGTGGCTGAAGCGGTAGCTGTCTCGGTGGGTCCGGCAGTCGCAGTGGCAGCAGCCTGAGCGGTTGGGCTCGCCGTGATGGTTGGCGCGGTCGTCGCCGTTGAGGCGCCAGGCCTGGTAGGCGTGGCACTAGCTGGCACAGTCGGTGTTTGTGTCGGTGCCACAGTCCGCAGGGTGCCCGTTGCGGTCGGCGTCTGCTTGGGAGGAGTCAGGGCCATCGTACCAGCCGGGGTCTCGGTTGGCGTCAGAAGCACAAGTGGCTGCAGAGTGGATGTCGCTGCAGGACGTAGGGCGGAGATCAATGTCCCCTCACGCATGGTGAGCACTGCACTGCCCAGGATCGTGCAGGAGAGTACTGCCAGGATGGCTAGCCCGATGGTGGCCTGCTTGATCAGATCTGGTCGGGACACCTTGCCCTTCTGGTTACCCACGCCCATTTCCCCCTGCTGAGCCTGGCCCGGCCGCGGCCCTTTCCGCGCTGCCGCTGCCCATCTCTTTCTCCAAACCAAGCGGCAACACGAAATGGAACGTGGTTCCCACACCTATCTCGCTCTCGTTCCAGACCCGACCGTGGTGGGCCTCCACCAGAGACTTGACGATCGCCAGGCCCACACCCGTCTCGCCCAGACCAGCGATCAGGGCGCTGTCTGCACGGTAAAAGCGCTCAAAGACACGCGCCCGGTCTTCGGGGGCGATCCCTCCCCCGGTATCCGACACTGCCACATGCAGATAGGGTTTGCCCGCCTCGTCAGTTTGCACATTGGCCCGGATGCCGATCACACTCCCGGTCTGAGAGGATTTGCACGCATTCGTGAGCAGGTTGTCGACGATTTGCTGGACGCATTCCGGGTCGGCAAGAACGACCGGCACGTCGTCGATCTCGACCTGGGTGTCTAGCTCTTTCTCTTCGAGGCGGAACTGTACCTTGCGCAGCGCGGTCTCGATCACGCCCACAATGTCCACCGGTTCGAGTTCGATCACCAATTTGCCCGAGTCGATGGTCGTCACGCCGATCAGGTCGTTCAGCATACCGCTCATGCGCTCAACATTGGCCTGTACGCGTTGCAGGAACTTGCGCTGAATCTCTCCCAGCTTGCCCACCGATTCGTTCATCAACAGCTCAGTGTAGCCCAGGATCGAGGTCATGGGTGTACGCAGTTCCTGAGCCAGGGATGCCAGGAACTCGTCACGAGCGCGGGTGCGCTCATCTGCTTGTGGAACACTGTGCAACAAGGCAATCGCCCCGGCATGGTGACCATCGAGGGATAGGGGAGTTAGCTCCACCTGCATTGGTCGCCCCTGGTGTTCCACGGCCAGGGATGTGCTGAGTCCTACCTGGTCTGAGAACGGTTGGGACACTTGGTCTGACCTCTCCGTTGGCCATTGGTCGGTCAGGGAGTGGATCGCCGAGCGCCACACATCGCTGTCCCAAAGCGAGAATCCGTCCGAACCGATCAGTTGGTCACGACTGCGTCCCAGCCACTGCTCTGCGACAGGATTGGTGTACACGATTCGCCCGCCTGGGTCAGTGACAACCACGCCGTTCGCCAGGTGATCAAATGCCGAAAAGCCTGCTGCCCCTGGATGACTTGTGGCTGCCACTCCCTGTGCCAGGGCGATTCCGGCTCCTGCGGAGGCCGCGAGCTGGAGCTCTTTCCTATCCCGCTCCAGGACTCGGGCCTGTTCTTCCAATTGGGCGAGCTGCGTGGTCAGTTGCGCCACCTGCTCGATGCTGCGCTCTAGCTCCGCCCTAGCGCTGGAGATCTCGGACTGGGACTCTTCCTTGAGTCTGGCCAGCCGGCGCAGTGCCTCCCTGGCGTCATTCTGGGCTCTTGTCTCACCGAGCTCGGTCTCGTACAGCTTTTGGATGTAGAGGGTTACTTCCTCCTTGCTCTGCTTGAGGCGATTCTGTAGATGAGCCTTGGTACGCGAGTACTCGGTCTTGAGCAATTGCAGGTTGTTCGTCAGTTGCTCGACCAGTTCCCGGGTGCGCTGGTGTTGCCGTGCATTCTCGATGACCGCGGCAAGATGAGTGGCCAGCGTCTCGCATTTGCGAGTCTCGATCGCGGTAAAGGGCGTCAACTGGCCCGGGCGACAGGCCAGGATGGCGCCTGTCACACTGGATTCGTGTTCCAGCGGCTGGATAACAATGGGACCTGTCTGTTCACTGCCGAGCAGACGGTACACCTGGGCGACCTGCCCATTTCCGACAGACCTCCCTGTTAGAGGCTCCTCTACCGCAGCAGATCCCGTTGCCCCATCCGCTCCCTTGTCCTGCTCGGGGCCCAAGACCACTGGTTTGCCCCGGCTGAGAGCGTATTGGATGGGTGGGTAATCCTGCGCCTGGAAGGTGGTGTGGGCGGGGTCGACCTGTGGGGCGCTATAGATAATAGACAACTCGACGTTCTCGGAGGCATTGACCTTGCCATCCGGGCCATAAGGGGCCAGCACCAGGGCGCAAAGATCGCTGGGCAAGGCCTGAGAGACCCCACGAATGGCACTGTCGAGAACCGTCTCCAGGCCAAGCGACGCAGACATCTTGCGGGTGGTATCGAGCAGCGCCATCAGGCTGGTGAGTTGGCTCAGGGATTCTTGGTTGACGGCCTCCAGGTCGGTAGCCTGCTCGTCAAAGCGCTCGACAATCAGCCGATAGGTAACCACAGCCAATAACGGAAAAGCCAGCAGGTTAGCAAACCGCACCCAGCCAGCGAAGAACGGAATCTGCTCGGCAAAGGGAAGAGTCGCCTCCAACAAGTGTCCTGCAGCCAGGATGCCCAGGCCAATGGCCAACACGCCTCGTTCCTGGATGGGTGAGACGAGGAGGTAGATCAGCGCAGGCACCAGGAATAGCAGTTGCCACAGTTCCCACGCCCACCGCTGCCAGGAGAGGTTATACATCGCTGACGGGTTGGTCTGGCGGGCTATCGACCATTGCGCAACCGCAACCACCAGGAACCCGAGCGAACAGAGGGATGTGGTGCCGACAAAGACACGTCCCAGCGCGCGCTGCTTGTACGAAAGCACGTAGGCCCAGCAAACGAGAAGCGCCGATACAGTATCGACAAACCTCTCCAGAGGAGGAGCAAAGGAGGCCAGATAGCTGCCTCCCTGGCGATCGACCAAGGCCAGCAGGATGGGCACAAAGCGGAGAAAAGACATCACGGCGCCGGCGATGAGGATGCGAGGCACGGTCCCACGCCGCTCTCCACGTGACCACCGGGATAAGGCCAGACCCACAATCGCCCACACACTGAACAGGAGGACCAGGTAGTACACCAGCCCTCCTGGTGAGCTAGTCAGCAGGCGTAAGATGTCCAAGAAGACAGACATGTGATCCCCTCGCCAGTATCAGCCACCACAAAGCCCAGGCATTGGCCCTGGCCGTCGCTTGCTCCTGCTGATATTGTACACTATTCACATCCCCGGGTCAACCGCGAACTCGACAGAATGTGCGCCGTTCTGCGATAGGCCAGTTACCGTACGCGGAGCGGAACCAGAAGAACCCGGTTGTCCGGAGCGGTTTCGTCTCTCTGACCTGTGAAAGGCGTCAGCCGCCGCAAGGTGACAGGGGAATAGACGCCGAGTTCGACACGCAGAGTCCCGACAGGCATGTCGGTCGCCAGAGCCAGAGTATGCTCTTGGATCAGCACATCATCGACCTGCCAACTGTCCACAGACGCAGACAGGCCATCCCATCCAGCGCGGACGACGCTGGTCTCATCGAGCAAGTGGACAAAGATGGCCAACGCATCCTGGTCCAGGGCTGTGACTCGCCAGTAGGTGGTGAGTTGCCACAGTTCTCCCCGCGCGACCTGATCGCGGTCATACACATAGCCCAACAGCGCAAGGCAGCCCCCAAAGTCCAGGGGCAAACGCAGTTCCTTTCGCTGTTGCTCGGATTCGCCTGGCACATAGGGGCCTTCTGCGCTGGACCACACATGGGCAGCAGAGACCGACTCGAGCTGCTCGAGCAGCGGTGCCGGGGTGTCCCAGCGGTATAGATCAAAGGTGGACCCGTTCTGATCGCGGAAACCAATCTCTACAGGCTGCGAACCAGCCATCAACAAGGAGTGCAGGTCGTCGTCCAGTTGGGAGGGCAGCAGGATGTGATCGGGCAGGAAGACCAACGCTTCGCTGTTGGACGGAAGCAGGAGGCTCTGCGTGCCGTTGAACCAACGCACCTGAACGTTCGGGGCGCGGAAGATGAGGTCAAAGCTCATCTTGCTCCACGGATTCCAGTAGTCAACGTAGGGTGCAGAAACGCACACCGATTTCGGCACATTCTTCGGCGCCCTCTGTGCAACGCTGTGTGTCTGCAGATAGCGAGCCACGGCGGCAATGGGAGCCTGGTACTCGTGGCGTACCTCGCGGAACTGTGGCCAGCGCTGATAGTAGTCGTACTCGTTCCGGGCCGCAAATAGCAGCACCACCATTGCTGTGAGCACCCACGCGGCTGGCAGAACCCAGCGCAGCTTGTCACTGCCCCCACAGGACACACCTCTAGCCCATCGCCACAGAGCAGACAGGGCTAGTGCGGGGAACGCAAAGGTCACCGGCTGAGCGGCGATCGAATGCCCCAGGCTGCCCGGAGGCCAGCTCAGCATGGTGGGAGTGAGGCCGACCGCCAACCACAACAGGACGAACGCGTACCTGGGATCTCGCCAACGCCACAAGGATACCAGTATGCCTGCATAGAAAAGGATTGCCGTGAGCGGCTCGAACACCGGCCTTCCCGAGATGTTGTACAGCCACTCGGGATCGCCTTGGATGCTGAACATCTTGAGCGTGTTCAGCATGGCGCCCAGCAGCGGACGGGGATCGCCAGCCCGCAAGGAGGCAAGAAGCTGAGCACTGACCTGGCCCAGACGCTGCTCCAGCTCGGGATGCTGGCGCAGATAGAGCGCCATCGGGATGACCATCAGCACCGGCAGTAGGAAAAACGCGCTTAGGCCCAGCCAGTGGCCTCTCAGCAGAGGCCGATGAAACAGGACGAGATAGAGAGTGAACACGGCAAAGAGCACTGGCACGACGCGACTGGCAAAGTACGTGTAGAGCATGGCGCCCATGCACAGCCCACCCAGCGTAAACCAGGATGTGCTACGCACACGACGACTGGCGGGCACATAGAGTCCACGCCAGTAGCAATAGGCGGCCAGCCCGATCCACACCGGGAGGACGATGTGTCGGTCGGCGAAACGGCTGTAGAGCAGCGACCAGAAAGAGGTGGTTAACAGCGCAGCAGTGACGAGTGCCGTGCCGGGTCCGAACAGGGAACGGAAGATGAGGTATGCGCTGAGCGTGCCAAGCGCGCCAAACAGGATCGACACCACGCGCAGCCCAAGGACGGTCCTGCCCAGCAGCAGCATTCCCGCGGCGTGGAGATAGTGATATAGAGGTTCGTGCCCCCACGCTTCCTGGAAGTAGATCGGGCGTTCCCCGGCATATAGGCGGTCTGCTATCTTGATGTTGACCAGTTCATCAAAGCGCACACCTGGGGGAGCGCTGTACAGAAACGCCAGCCGCAGGAGGAGAGCCAGGGCGAAAAGCCCGACCAGCAGCCACCATTCATACCGTGGGATCGGGCCACTCTGGAGACGGGTCTGGTCTAGAGTCATGGCTGTGCTCTGGTCCGCATGCAGTTGTGATTCCTGGGGAGAGTCCCTTGCCCTATCAACAGACCTGCCCTACGCGGACGGACAAGGCCATGTCCCAGCCGATTCTCCGGATCCGACTCGAAGGTCCTGGAAGCTGTGCCAACGGGAGTTTCAGAACCCTTCCAGCCTGGACAAGTCGGCTATCTCTTCGGTGAGCGATGCGATCTCTTGCACCAATCCCAGGTGGTTCTCGCGTACCGCCGGATCCGGGTCCATCACCAGCACCTGGTCAAAGAACACGTTGATGGCTGGCACCAATGTCTGGATCGCCTCCAACACCTGGTTCGTGGTAGGGGGCTTGGGGATGGATGCCTCTGCCCGGCTCAAGGCTTCATACAGGGCGGTGGCCGCCGGTTGGGTCAACTGGTCGGGACGAACCTGGTAGCGCGTTGGCTGATCGCGCACGATGCGCACGCAGCGGGCAAAGGCGTTGAGCAGATCCATCCAGTCCTCTCGACGGACCCAATCACTCAGGCGCTGTACGGTCCGCTCAGCCAGGAAGGGATCGTGCTGCCGCCTGGCGAGCACTGCGTCGATGACATCGTGGCGCAGGCCTTGGTCCAGGAGCATGCCACGCTGTCGCTGGGCGATGTATTCCAAGACATCGGCTTGTATAGCCTCATCGGTTGGCACCGGCAGCTGTTGGGCTGCCTGCTGAATAGCTGCTCGTAGGTCCAGGTGCACCTGTTTTTCCACTAGCACCTGCACGACGCCCGACGCTGCCCGGCGCAGGGCAAACGGGTCGCGGGTGCCGGAAGGCTTGAGTCCGACAGCAAACAGACCGATCAGGCTGTCCAGCCGATCGGCTATGCCCAGGACGATCCCTGGCCTTGACGAAGGCAGAGCGTCGCCAGATGAGCGAGGGAGATAGTGTTCCAGGATCGCGTCGGCCACCGAAGCGGGTTCTCCACTACGGCGGGCATACTCGCGGCCCATCATGCCCTGCAGGCTGGTCATCTCGATCACCATCTGCGTAGCCAGATCGGCTTTGCACAGGTTAGCGGCACGTCGCACGGTCATCAGTTCAGCGGGAGAGAGGCTGATCATCTCGCCCAACAATGGCGCAAGGCGCTCCAGCCTCCTGACCTTATCCAGCACCGAGCCGAGCTTTTCCTGAAAGGTCAGCGTACTCAGCCGGGGCACAAAGCACCCCAGGTGCTGGCGCACGTCGTTGGAGTAGAAAAAGCTGGCGTCCGCAAAGCGAGCACGGATCACGTCTTCGTTTCCCAGTTGCACGATGGGCAAGTTCTCACCGTCTCCATTGCGCACGGCGATGAAATGAGGTAGCAGTTGCCCCGCTCGATCGGTGCCGGAAGAACCGAACACCGGCAGGTACCGCTGGTGTTTCTTCATGACCGAAACCAGGATCTCGGACGGCAACTCCAGGTACTTGGAATCAAAGGACCCGCGCAAGGCTGTCGGCACTTCCACCAGGTTGGCCACCTCGTCCAACAGAGCCAGGTCATCCGCGATGGCACCCCCAACTTCTGCCGCCAGGGCCGTAGCCTGGGCCTCGATCATCTGGCGTCGTTGTATCCCACTGACCACAATGCTGTTCTTGGACATGGCTTTCCAGTATTGTGAGGCTTCGCCGATCTCGATCTGGGGCGAGTCAAACAGGCGCAGGCCCCGGGTGAGGCGTCCACTCTCCACGCCCGCATAGGTGAAGGGCAGGACTGCCTTGCCCAGCAAAGCGACAATCCAACGGATGGGCCGCGAGAAAGAGACGCCCGAAGCGTTCCAGCGCATGCCCTTGCCAAATGAGATGTTGGCGATCAGCCCAGGCAGAGCTTCCGCTAGCACCTTGCCAGCCACACGTCCTTGCTCACCGACAACGGCCACTACGTACCTGCCCCCCTCGACTTTGCGCACCTGCAGATCGCTGACCGCGACGCCTTTGCTCTTGGCAAAGCCTTCAGCCGCCCGAGTGGGGGTGCCCTGGGCATCGTACGCCGAGCTGACCGGTGGACCCCTGAACACCAACTCGCGGTCGGGCTGGCGGGGAGCGACCCCGTCAACGGCAGCGACAAGGCGCCGAGGGGTGCCATCCACGCATACCTGACCGTGTGTCAGGCGAAGCTGGTCCAGCAGGCTGGGGACGGATTCTCTCAATTGATGCACGGCGTCAGTCAGGTCCCCAACCGGCAGTTCCTCTGTGCCGATCTCGAGCAGGAACGTGTCCTCACGTGAGCTCAGGTCGGCCAGGGACAGGGCAGGCACAGTCTCGGCCCGCTGTGGAATCACCTTGAGCAGCGGATAGCCCAGTGTTTCACGAAGGTGGGCGTATGTTTCGGCAACCTGGCGGGACAGGACACGCATTCGGGCGAAATACTGCGCCCGTTCGGTAACGCCAATCGCACCGCGCGTGTCGAGCAGGTTGAAAGTGTGCGAGCAGCGCAGCACGTGGTCATGCGCGGGAATCACCAATCCTTTCTCGAGACACGCCTTGGCCTCTGCTTCAAACAGGTTGTACATCTCGGACAGTCGCTTGACGTCTGCCACTTCAAAGTCGTAGATGCAGTGCTCTACCTCGGGACGGAGCAGAATATCCCCATAGGTGTTGGTTCCATCCCAGTCAATCTCCCACACGCTGTGAACGCGCTGAAGGACCATGACGATGCGCTCCAGCCCGTAGGTGAGCTCGACTGACACCGGATCGAGCACAAAGCCACCGGCCTGCTGGAAATACGTGTACTGGCTGATCTCTTGCCCGTCCATCCACACTTCCCAGCCCAGCCCCCACGCGCCCAAGGCTGGGCTTTCCCAGTTGTCCTCGACAAAGCGCAGGTCATGCTGGCGGCGATCGATGCCCAAGGCCTCCAGGCTTTTGAGGTACAGCTCTTGTGGGTTACCTGGGTCAGGTTTCAGGATCACCTGGAACTGGGTGTGCATCTGCATGCGGTTGGGGTTCTCGCCATACCGGCCGTCATCTGGACGGTAGGAAGGCTCCACATAGGCTACATGCCACGGTTCTGG
>Ga0315274_10000158_pt1 | contig 100106 bp, 70 predicted proteins | sample YL17G02_20_MG_FD_203700 | JGI IMG/M metagenome (GOLD analysis project Ga0315274, IMG submission 203700) | Sediment microbial communities from Yellowstone Lake, YNP, Wyoming, USA - YL17G02_20 | ecosystem: Environmental > Aquatic > Freshwater > Lake > Sediment | place: USA: Wyoming | collected...
AGCAAGCAGTGTTGCCGATAATAAACCACCAATCCCTGCACCAATTATTATAATGTCATAAATTTTTGAAGTCATAGTTTTATTAACAATCATCAGACATTAATTGTAAAGATTATTTTTTTATTCAGACCCGATTTAAAACATCTAAAAAACTGTCATTTTGTAACTAAAAGCAAGATTGCTTCACGGGTTCCTTCGCTTTGCTCAGGACAAGGTTCGCAATGACACACCCTTACCCTACCCTCTCCCATTAGGGGAGAGGAAACGAAGGGTGTCATTGCGAGGAGTCGAAGCCCTGAAACAAGTTCAGGGAGAAGCAATCTCATCCTTAGTTAATATTTCAAACGTCTCAAATCATAAATATATTGACAATATCTGACTGATTTAGATGTATTGAGAATTTAATAGAAATTATTAAAACATCATCTCAATCTTTGTTATGTATTTGGGTTCATAAATTATTGTTCATAAATGTAGCGGTGCGATTTATCGCACGATTTCGTCGCATAAATGCAACCGCTACATAAGGAGAATAGAGATGTATGGAATCAGAAGAATATTCACCAAGGTTAAGAACAAGATGCTTGAACAAAGACTTAAAAAGGTTGAATCTGATAAGTGGAAACATTCAAAGGAAATATGGGAAAATATCGGTAAGGATGAGAAATCAGCTTTTAAGATGATGGATGGTTCTCAGAGCGAGGAAGAACTACAACGTAAAGGAAGGGTTACCGCTGAGAAGATTGTTAAAGGCTTAGCCATTGATAAAACTCATAAGGTTCTCGAAATCGGGTGTGGTGTAGGAAGGATAGGGAGAGAATTGGCTCCTCAATGTAAGGAATGGTTTGGTGTTGACATCTCCAGCACCCTTATCAAGATAACTAAGAAGAGGATGGCTCATTTGAATAATGTACAGCTTGCTGTTCTTGATAAATCTTTTAAACTCCCATTTCCTGATGATACGTTTGATAGGGTATACTGTCACGTTGTTTTGATGCATATTCAAAATGAAGATATGTATACTTATTTTCAGGAAATAAAAAGGGTATTAAAACCAAAATGTATTGCTTTTTATGATGCATTTAATTTGAATACAGAAGATGGTTGGAATCGTTTTCTCTGGGAGTACGAGCAATATAAAGGCAAATACCGACCAATGCATAGGAGCCGATTTACTACACCTCAGGAAATAAGGCGTTATACAGAAAAAGCAGGTTTGGAGATATTATTTTTGAGAGAACCTATTTTCTGGGTTGAAGTAATAGCTACAAAGCTGCCTGATACAATGAATAAAGATGAGGAGAGAATTTCCTTCCTTAATAATTTGAGAAAAGGTCTTGAATCAAATCTATATGTTTTAAATGATATTCAATAAAATGTAGCGGTGTGATTTATCGCACGATTTCGTCGCATGAATGCGACCGCTACAATATAAAAAGGTATTTACAAATTGGATGTAGAAGATTTAACGCGTGAAAATATCCAGAAATATACTGTGAAGAAGCTTCATCGGGGTCGCTCATTAATCCAACCACATATTTATCTTTTGGAAATCGAAGGAAAAAAATACGTTCTGAAAGATTATGCGAAAAGAAATTTTATCATCAAATGGCTTCTCGGAAGATATATGATTAAACGAGAGTATCGAAGGTATCGAAGATTAAAGGGGATTAAGGGCATACCAAAGTTATATAAATTGTTGGATGATTATGGATTCGTGATGCAGCATATCGAAGTTCACCGTCTACCTCATAGAAAAGACAAGGATACAATTTCTCCCGTGATATTTGATTCATTGCAAGAAACACTTGATGAAATGCATTCACGAGGCGTTATCCACGGCGATATTAGAAGAAAGAATATATTGTTGGATAATGAAAAGAATCCCTATTTTATCGATTTTGTAACCGCATTTTATAAAGGAGATAAGAAAAATTTTTTGAGAGATTGGTTTTACAAAACGATGGTAAGGAAGGATAATTTTTCTCTGATTAAGATGAAGAACTATTTTTTCCCGGACTCATTATCAGAAGAAGAGAGAAAAGTTTTGGATAATGCCCCTTTTCTCTTCAAGTTCTTCAAATTCTTAAGGAGAAAAATTTATCAACCTCTCTCACAAAAGGCATTAAGAAAGAAGTATAAGAACTTCATTAAAAATAGGGAAGGGAATAAGAATAAAAAAGATTAATAGCTCGGAAATATAAAATTCCGATAAGAGAGCTATGAAAAACTAACAACAAAGGCTGTGTCATTCCCGCGAAAGCAAGAATTCAGAAACATATAAAATTTGGCTAAATAGCGCTGGGTTCCAGCTTGTGCGGGAATGACATATTGTCCAATATTTCAGAGATTCTGATAATGAAAAAAATACCCACCATCATAATTAAATTACATTCGTTTCTGAATAATCTTCAACCCTTTTGGTTTATTGTGGTTATGACATTTTTATCATTAATACTTATTATACCATTCATTCCAATAATTCTCTTACTCGAATTCTGTTTTGGGGCAATGAAAGGACCTAATCTTAAATTAACATTAGAAGATATAATATTGGGAGTAGTAATCATCCCCCCAATTGAGACATTTTTGGGTCAGTGGCTTGTAATTAAATCTTTACGACGAATCAAAAAGCTAAGAGATCAAGATTTTTTCATCGGATTTGTATCAGCTTTAGTATTTGGGCTTTGGCATACTTATAGTGTCGCGTACATATTCTTTGGCTTTTTAGTCGGAGTTTTTTTAGCATATTCTTTTATTTTATACGAGCATAAGAAGAAATCGCCATTTTGGACTGTTACAGCAATACATAGTTTTAGGAATTTCATATCAATAATATTAAGTACGTTTTTGGATTTTTAGAAAAATCGCTATCTTATTTCCCGATATACCTCTCCAGGTTTGGTTTCCAAAGCACATTCTATATTAAGTTGGGGGAAATGGTTTCAAATCGTTCTCTACAAAAGTCTCTTTCTCGATTTGAAGTTGACAATTTTTTAATATCATTTTTATTCTATCAGCAACGTGAAGTTTTTAAAATAGTAACATCTTTTTGATAAGGTGAAGATATGAAATCGAACAAGAAACTAACTTTTGATTACAATAACGTCCTCTCAACTTCTGTCGGAAATAAAGATGGTGTCTCTATAAAAGAATTAAAGGCGATGCAAAAAAAGGCGGAGAGTATCCACAAGGATTTGCTTAAGGCACGTAAAAAACTTATGGGATTTTATGAACTGCCTTACGACATGAAAACCGTGCAGGAAGTTAAAAAAATTGCTGAAAAAGTAAAAGCAAATTTTGAAAATTTTGTTGTGTTAGGTATTGGTGGGTCTGCCCTCGGTCAAATTGCCTTAAACACAACTTTTAATCATCTTTATCATAATGCCCTGCCTAAAAACAAAAGAAAAAATATACCAAAGGTTTATGTCATTGATAATTCTGACCCCGAATTAATTTATGCCCTTCTCGACACGATTGATATAAAGAAAACCTGCTTCAACGTTATCTCCAAGAGCGGTTCTACTGCGGAGACTGCATCTGCGTTTATGATTATTCGTGATGCAATCGCAAAAAAATGTGGCAAGGGAGCTATTGCAAGTCAGATTGTTGCAACCACTGACCCTGAAAAAGGTGATTTGCGAAAACTGGTGACTGAAGAAGGTTTTCAGTCACTGGAAATCCCCTCAAATGTTGGAGGAAGATTCTCTATATTAAGCTCATCAGGCTTACTATTTGCGGCAGTAATAGATGTGAATGTGGATGAATTATTAGCAGGAGCAGTTTTTATGGATGAATGGTGTAGCACACCGGATTTATTCAAGAATCCTGCTTATCTGAATGCGATGATTCACTATATTGCAGATATCGAGAAGCACAAAAAAATTGCTGTGATGATGCCATATAGTAATGCGCTCAAAGACTGGGCGGATTGGTTTAGACAGATTTGGGCTGAAAGTCTTGGAAAGAAATTTTCTACCAGGGGGCAGGTAGTTAATGTCGGACAGACTCCCATAAAGGCTCTGGGAGCTACTGACCAGCATTCGCAGATTCAACTTTATGTGGAAGGACCCAACGACAAAATAATTATGTTTTTACAAGTTGAGAAATTCCGTAACGAAGTTCTTATTCCGAGAATATATAAAAACTATGACTCGATGAACTATCTTGGTGGAGACAAGATGAGCAAGTTAATTAACAGTGAGCTTCTTGCTACAGAACTTGCTCTGAAAAAAAATAATCGTCCAACGGTTAAGATAATATTCCCCGAAATCTCTCCATTCACAATCGGGCAATTTATATTTATGATGGAAGTTCAAACGGTATTTTCCGGAGGATTATATGAGGTCAATCCTCTTGACCAGCCCGGAGTTGAAGAAGGAAAGATAGGAACTTATGCTTTAATGGGCAAGAAAGGATATGAGAAAATCAAATTTGCAATTGAGAAAGGAATAAAAAAAGATAAGAAGTACATAATATAATCTAAATCCTTTAAATATCAGAGTAGAGACACGATATATCGTGTCTCTACAAATAATCTGTGGTTACATATTTTTTTCTTCGTGAGCCTTTGTGAACCTCATAGTTATAGGTGTTTTTTCATAGGAGATGAAGATGCCAATTAAAACAATTTTCTGGGAAAATGACCAGCTTGTCATCATCGATCAAACCCTTTTACCAACAGAACTTAAACACCTACATTTAGATACCGTTGAGGAATTATGGTCAGCCATTAAAGAACTGAAAGTTCGTGGCGCTCCAGCATTAGGTATTGCCGCCGCATTTGGTATTTATTTGGGAATCAGGGATTATAAGGGAAGCAATCGCGATGATTTTGATAAAGCTGTTATCAGTATTGCTGATTATATAGGAACATCAAGACCTACCGCAGTCAATCTGTTCTGGGCTATTGAAAGAATAATCAGACTCATAAAAAGTAATAAAGATAAAAGTGTTTCGGACACAAAAATGCTAATACTTGAAGAAGCTCAAAAAATGATAGAGGAAGACAATGAGGTCTGTCGAAATATCGGTATTAATGGTGCAACCTTGCTTAAGGATGTCGATACTATTTTAACTCATTGTAATACAGGAGGATTAGCCACTGCTTCTTATGGCACTGCCCTCGGAATAGTATTTTATGCAAAAGAACAGGGCAAAAAAATTTCCGTTTATATGGATGAGACCCGACCACTTTTACAGGGTGCAAGATTAACCGCCTGGGAATGTATGCAGGAAAAAATTGATTGCACGTTGATTTGTGACAATATGGCAGCGACGGTGATGAAAAAGGGAATTATCAATGCGGTCATAGTCGGGGCGGATAGAATTTCTGCTAATGGCGATGTCGCAAATAAAATTGGAACTTATAATTTAGCCATTATTGCTAAAGAACATAAAATCCCATTTTATATCGCAGCACCTACATCTACGATTGACCTATTAATACCTAATGGTGATAAAATTCCTATTGAAGAGAGAGACCCGAACGAAGTGAGAAAATTCAGAGGGATTCTTGTTGCACCGGAGAAAGTAAAAGTATTTAACCCTGCCTTTGATGTTACTCCCCACAAGTATATCACCGCTATTATTACGGAAAAGGGGATTGTGAAACCACCCTTTAAGTTAGGATTAAAAAAAATTAAGTCATCAGGAAAAAATGATTAACCTGTCATTCCCGTGTAAACGGGAATCCAGAATCATATCAAATTTGGTTAAATATTTTCTGGATTCCCACTTTCGTGGGAATGACACAACCGTAATTTTTTAGTTTTTCAGAGGTACCAATTTGAAATCTCTGAAACACTTCAGTTGTAGCGGTCGGATTTATCCGACGTGTATATTTCGTGCGATAAATCGCACCGCTACAGTTTGTTTTGGTTAGTTCTTCAGAGGTACCAATTTGCAATTTCCAATTATATTAAACGTGTCATATCTTACTGCACTATATTGGGTAGAATTAATTGTTGTGGGGATTCTTCTTTTACTTTTACTTCACCGATCAATAGTTTAAATAAATTTCTCGCAAAGGCGTAATCAAAGCGTGTATTCAAGCAGGGTCCATTGTTTCGAATATTCACAATCCCATAAGCCATATACGGATAAATATGGGGGATATCTTCCATAATCTCTTTCTCACAAGCAATGGCAACGATAACGTCGGGCTTGAAATCTTTTACCAGCTTGATCGCCAACTGACTTCCTGTAAATATCGCCGCTTTAACATTAAACTCACGGGATAATTTCCTTAAGTCGCATACCTGACACTTCCCACATTCTTTACAATGGTTGAGGTCAGAAATCACATTATGCGGACAATCCTGGCTTTGTAGACAAATCGGTGTCTCAAATAAAATTCTCTTTGGTTTGTGAGTTTTTAGATACCCCAAAACCCAGGAATTATTTAAATCCACGAACCCTAATTGTAATTTTTGATAACGTATCTTAAATAATTTCGATAGGATAAGAATAATGGGATAGAAAAAAAAGTAGATATATTTTATTCGCTTCTTTAAATCAAATAAATACATTTCCCTATAAAATGCAAAAATTAAGGCGGCGACCAATGTCCCCAAAAACACCATAAAATAAGAGGCAATGGCAAAAAATATGTGGGGAACAAGATAGTAATGCTCCGCAAATAGATGGAGAAAGATTACATAATTGAAGAATGTGATAAAGACAAGAAGAGCATAGACAACTATGACCAGATTTAAGTAAATGGTTGATTTTTTCATCAAAGACTACAAACCCCTATTTGGCAGTTTTAGACCTGAAATTATTCTAAAATTAAGTGCAAGGTATGTGAGATAAAAAGGCTTGTCAAATAGAAATTTATGGAAATTTACAATTAGTTTAGGGGTTAACAAAAGCTTATAAATAAAAATTTGACAATGGCAGAGACGTTGTTTTAGAAATACTCAAATTAATGAGTTTGATGATTGGGAAATGCAAAAAATTATAAATAAAATAGTTGAAGAATCTCTAACAGATGCAATTATTTCAAAACTTAGACAATTTATCGATGGAAATATAACTCCAGAAAAATTGTGCGATGTCCTTAACCTTTGTCCGATTTATCATAACTATAAAAAAATCCTTCATAACAAATTAATTCTCAGTCAATACAATCCTCAGGAAAACACAATTCATATCTATTTAGGTTCGATCAAAGAACAATTCGACGATAATTTTTATTCTCAAATTACAAAAGCGCTTTTTCATGAGATTTTTCACTTCTTATGTGTCTTTTGTAATGCGACATCCCTGCCGCAAAATATTCACGAGATAAATCTCGCGTTACATCGTAAACATATTGAATATTTCAGAAACCTCATTAAAAGGTTTGGTAACATTAATCTTGAGCTTGCAGCAACTATCTTTGCTGAAAAATTATTGAACGAGGCAACAAGATGACAACCGGATTTGTTATGCTTATCGTTTTTCTTTTTATGGCAATACTAATGTATTTTGAAAAAATCTCCACGATGCTCGTTTTGCCACTAATGGCAGTCCTTTTCGCCATCATCGCAGTCACATCTAATTTCATAAAAGATGGAATTCCCGAAACAGTTACAGGTCTATCAGTTGTCTCTTATGTTTTTAGTAATTACAGTAATTTAATTTCGGACATCTTTGCTAAAGGTGCTGTGAAACTCGCCCCTGTTATTATTACAACCATCTTTGGTGGGATGCTCGCCATTTATATCAAGAATCTTAAGATTGCCGAAAAAATGATTTATTGGACGGCAGAATTTGCTGGGGATAAACCATTTATTATCGGATTGGCATTGTTTATAGTTACATTTCTATTATTTACATCAATTGGCGGACTTGGCTCTGTAATTATGGTTGGAGCCATTATTCTTCCCATATTATCATCGGTAGGAATCCCACCTGTGGCAAGTGCAGGGATATTTTTAATTGGGATATGTGCGGGCGGAACCATTAATCCAGGCAATCTAAAATTATATATGGAAACCTTTGGTATATCTCAGACTGAAGTCATACGGTTCGCACGATTAGCATTGCTGGTTTATCTGGTTTGTGGTTTGGCATGGATGGCTGTCACAATTAGGAAAAGTACGATGAGTAATTTCTGGGCAGTGAAGATTCCCGCTGAGAAGGTGAAGTTATCACCTTTATCTTTTTTAGCACCTATTGTTCCTGTCATTCTCGTCTTCTTTTTCAAAGTGGATCCAATTATGGCATTTATTTTATCTCTAACTTATACCCTTCTCATTTCTTTGGAGAAAGGAGCTATTAGATTGTTTTGCAAATCACTTATAGAAGGTGCACAAGCTGTTATGCCTGCAAGTATCTTAATGATTGGGATTGGTATGCTCCTGCAATGCGTTCTAAATGAACAGGTCAACGTTCATCTTAATCCTATTTTGTCAAAAGTGATTCCACATACCTGGATATCCTATGTTATAGGTTTTGGATTATGCGCACCTTTGGCTCTATATAGAGGTCCCCTGAATGTATGGGGATTAGGATTCGGACTGGGGACATTAATTTTCAGCTCAGGTATTTTGCCTCGAGAAGCCGTGATGGGAATGTTGATCAGTGTTGGAATGATTCAAGGAGTCTGTGACCCGACAAATACACATAATGTCTGGATTGCGAGTTATCAGGGAATTACACCGAATAAGATATTGAGAAAAACATTACCTTTTGTCTGGGTTGCAGCAGTAATGGGATTAGCCATCAGCGCCTATCTCTATGTCGGTCTTGGCGATGGCATTATGAAATTATTTGGGAAATAAAAATTAAAATGTTTTAACACAACGAAAATATAAACTATTTTAATTGTTACGTTGTGTTCGTTGTGCCGTTGTGGTTAATAATCTATTCGTGAAGATTCGTGTAATTCGTGGTTTCATATCTTTATTATTGCGAGGGATAAATGGGAAATAGAAAAATCAGAATCGGAATTGACGTGGGTGGCACATTCACTCATTCAGTTGCAATTGATGCCTCTAATTTCCAGATAATCGGCAAAGTCAAATTACCAACAACTCACACCTCCGATATTGGCGTGGCGAAAGGCATCATCGATTGCTTGCATAAGCTTCTGGAAGAATGCAAAATCGAGCCTGATGAGGTATGCCTGATAGCTCACTCCACAACTCAAGCCACAAATGCCTTACTGGAAGGCGATGTATCACCTGTCGGAATTATCGGGATGGGAACGGGTTTTTCTGCACTCTGGGCAAAGGCTCAAACTAATATCAGGAATATCGAACTCGCACCTAATCGATTCCTGAAAACTTTTCACACATTCATCGATTCAAAAAGAATCAATCCTGACTCTGCAAAACAAGCCATATTGAGTTTGAAAGAAAGAGGTGCGGAAGTTTTTGTCGCCTCTGAGGCTTTTAGCGTTGATGACGCAACGAATGAGGAACTCGTCCTCAAAGTCGCTCAGGATATGGGGCTTCTTGCCACTGCTACACATCAAATTTCTCAGCTTCACGGTCTTAAAATCCGCACAAGGACAGCTGTAATTAATTCGAGTATGCTTCCAAAGATGCTCGAAACTGCAAATATGACTGAAAAAGCAGTCAAAGAAACGGGCATCAAAGCCCCGCTTATGATTATGCGTAGCGATGGTGGAATTATGGACATTGAAGCGATGAGAAAACGTCCTATTTTGACAATGCTCTCCGGACCCGCAGCAGGAGTTGCTGCCGCATTGCTCTACGCAAGAATTTCCGATGGAATCTTCTTGGAAGTTGGTGGAACAAGCACAGATATTTCTGCAATAAAAAATGGTAAATCACAGATAAAGACTGCGGAAGTCGGTGGCAACAAGGTTTTCCTCCACACACTTGATGTAAGAACTATTGGAGTAGCAGGTGGTTCTGTAGCACATATCCATAACGATAAGATTATTGATGTTGGACCGAGAAGTGCGCACATTGCGGGTATCGGTTACGCCGCTTTTAGTTCTGATAGCGATGCAGGAAAATTCAAATTGGACGATTATTTTTATTATGAGAGAGATAAAGAATATTATCTCACCGTGCAATCGGATGGAAAACATTTTGCTCTCACACCTACCTGTGCCGCTAATTATTTGCATTTTACGAAAGAGGATGACTACGCCTTTGGTAATCAGAAAGCCATAAATAGTGCCTTTAAAAAAGCATCAGAGAAATTAGGAATCAAAGAAGAAAAGATTGCTGAGGAAATTCTCGATATCGCATCAGAAAAGGCTGAAGTAGTTGTCGAAAGTTTAATACACGATTACAAATTGGATAAAAATATCATCAAACTCATTGGTGGAGGTGGTGGTGCTTCTGCTCTTGTTCACTATCTCGGAAAAAAGATGAGCATACAAACGGAGATAGTGAAAAACAGTGAGGTCATCTCAGCCATCGGAGTGGCTCTTGCACTTGTTCGTGATACGATTGAAAAAACCATCATTGACCCTGATGAAACGGATATTATCAGAATAAGAGAAGAGGCGGTTGCCTCAGTTCAAAGGATGGGAGCTGACCCCAGCACGATTGAGGTTTTTGTTGAGATTGATTCAAAGAAAAACATTGTTCGTGCTACAGCAATGGGTAGCACTGAGATGAAAGAGAAGGAACTCGTGATGAAAGAAGTAACGGAGGAAAATATTAAGTTGACTGTGGCTCAATCTGTCGGGTGCAATGTCAGTGATTTGGATGTGAAGGCTCAAACTACTTCTCTAAAAACTTACACTGCAGACATTACTCTGAAAAGAGCCTTCGGATTATTCACCGAAAAAAGAACCGCTGTCAGAGTGGTTGATGGCGAAGGAGTAATTCGACTTGCAAATAATAAGAGTGCGGTTGCTCAAAGCACAGTGAATGATGTGGAACGAGATTTAGTCAAATTTGCAGAGCTTTACACATCTTATAGTGATGCGGGCGTGATTATACCAAAAGTATTTATCCTGATTAGCTCACGAATTCTCGACTTCTCAGGTTTAATCGAAATGAACCAGATAATTCCACTTCTCCAGGTCGAACTCAAACGCTACTCCTCCAAAGAACCTGTGGGAGTTGTCCTGAATTTCTAAGCTTAAGTAACTATAATTAATTCGATTTTCACGTTGAGCCAAAAAAAAATTACATTCCCCAAAGGTGACCAGTGTGGACAGGTTTACCCTGTAATTTCAGATAATAAAATAGCTGACTCTTATGAGAGTTAAGGTGCGCTATCATTTGGAGAAGACGGTGCCCTAAAATTATCTCAGATGGATCCCAGGGTGCAGAAGCTGTTTCATTAGCAAGCTTATCTTCATCGCATTTTGCTAACATTGCAAGCGCTAATTGTTTGTCTTTTTCCAAAAACTTTTTTGCCTCAGATACACTCGTAACTGTAGGCATCTTTTCCGCTGGAGGAAGCATCTCTTCAGGTGCTAAATCGCTTGCCTCAACACCTTCGGGTAATCCCCAATCACCCGTGACAAAGCCCCGGAATGGAGCACCACAGGAATCTGCGATATGTTTGAGGAGTTGCCCCATTGTCATCCAGTTTTTACCTGTGGAAGGTTTCCAATCAAGCTTATCGTTATCCACGAGGTCCAACAACCCATTTGTGGTTTTGTATGTACTCTCAATTTCACTCTTTAATAATGCTGTCCAATTCATATCTGCTCCTTTCTGAAAATATTCTAAACTACGAATTTCGCGAATCCTCGAGAATTATTAGCCACGAAAGAGTACGAAAATTCACGAAATATTATGGGCGTATTGCAATACATCATATTAGTGTCATTCTGAGCGAAGCGAAGATTCTCGTAGTTTTTCAAAGATTTCAATTAGTTATTCTCAACTTCAATTTTTATATAGCTATCGTTGGCTCCAATCTCAATATTAACAAGGTAAGATCCATCTTCATATATTAACTTAAGAAATCCTCTTAATGTTTCATTACATCTTTGTAAAGGTACTCCTATTATCCTCTTCAATCTTTTTGCAAAATTTCCGAAACTCACATCTTTTTCTATTAGTTCATTATAATTGTGCATCTCAAAAAATTGAGTTAAGTAGTCCTTTTCAGTTATGGTTAGATTTTTTCTTCTTGATTTCAATATTGTTATCAAAACCAAATCAGTATATTTTATTATTGCTGGATTTACATCATAATCATTATCCATTTTTTATCTCACTTTATCTTAAATTGTCCCAAGCTTTTTGTTCGCCTTTTGTAAAGAGAAGTAAGAACAAGATGAAAATAATTATAAAATCTGCTGATAGTTTAATTAAGTCACTACAATACAGATAAATTATTGATAGTAGGATAAATGTCGAAAGGTATCCCCAAAACCCCCACTTTTTCCACTTTAAGATAGCAGAGGCAAAGATTATTCTTGTAAAAGAGATTATGAAATAGCTCCAAGAAGCCCAAACTGGTGAATTAGGATAGCTTTCTATTAAGTACCGCCAATAAATTGTTGGCATTGAAAATACACGTAAGATATGTAAGAAAATAATAACTTGTAACCAAATATTAAGCCACTTGTATTGAGATCTTAAATCATTCATATTAATTTTGAATATAAGTTAAAGATTAATTATATATTTCCGCAATGGTATTGAAAAACAATTTTTTTATTTTTCAATTCGTGTTTTTTCGTGAATTTTAGTGGCTATTTTTGTTTATTTGATTTGTAATTTCTAATAATATTGACAACATCTCTTTGTAATCTTGATTCAACATCATACTTTCCTGAAAGAGAATATATTTCCTTTGTTAATTCCCAGACGAACGAGAGAGATTCTTCTGGAGATAAGCGGGCAGGGTCATCTTGAACTATACGTTTTTTACTTAGTATCTTTGTTTTGTTCTTTTTGACTTTCATAAGATATTCTCGCCGTCGATTTTGTTAATCTTCACGAATGATTAGCCGCGAAAGAACACAAAAATTCAAGAAATTGAAGGGGTGTATTGCGATACGCCCATATTTTCATTTCGTGTCCTTTTGTGAACTTTCGTGGCTAATTTTAATAATTTTCGTGTTCTTCGTGCTTTCGTGGTTGAAAAAGGTATTACACCATCGCTTTGCGGAGGGCTCGTTTGAGATTGTGGATTTCACTACGAATAGATGCGAGTTGTTCGCTGTCGTGTGTAGCTAAGACTTCAGCGCGTTTCTTTTTTAATTCCTTGATTCTGGTTTTAATTCTCGATTTGTTAGAAATTTCTGCATGGTGATGAACGTGCACATCGATATTGAGAGCTTTGCAAAGTGCAGGAATTAGGTGTTCTTTGTTCATCTGTGTATAGCCTTGCACAGCCTCGTGCTCTATGCCTACAGCAATTTCTCTTAGTTCCGCCACACTTTTCTTCTTCAGTTCTTCAAAGGTGTGTGCCATAGCTTTTATACCTCCAAACTAATTAGTAAAAGTTTATTTTTATAATTTTAAATTCATTTTGATTTGTTATCTAATAAGAGGATATTTGTCAATAAGTATCATAAAAAAATCAATAGCCACAGAGGACACAGAGAAAAATAATTTAAACTGAAAAATGGACAACCGATAATAAAAAGTAAAATACGAGATTCTTCGCTTCGCTCAGAATGACAATTTTAAATTGACCGTTGTCAGTTTTAAATTTTGTATTTCCTTTCGTGCCCTTCGTGGTTAAAAATTTTCTTTATAGCGAGAAAATATAATCCATAGCCTTTGATGCGTTATAAATCAGGGCGTCGGGTGCAAATTTGTAAGGGAAAACTTCCGCTGTGCAATAACCATCATAACCAATTTTTCTAAGAGCATCCATCACCTTTTTCCAGTCCACATCACCTTCTAACAAATCAACGAAGCCATTAATGTTTCCAACAGCTCTTTTAAAATCCTTGAAATGAATTCTTTCGATTCTATTGCCCAAAATTCTTATCCATTGTTCTGGGTAACCTGTTAGAAGAACATTCCCCACATCGAAATATGCCTTCACATAATCCGATTCGAAACTATCAATAAAATCTCTCATCTCGAGAGGACTTAATAAAAATTTGTTCCAGACATTCTCTATGCACAACATTATTCCTTTTTTCTCTGCTGCGGGTAAAATTTGGTTTACAGCTTCCCGTATTCGTTCATAAGCGATATCATAATCGATTACTTCACTATCTGGAATAAAATCAGCGCCAACAAGACCCGGGACAATAAGAACAGCTTTGGCTTTCAAACAACTTGCCAATTCAATATATTTTAATGTTAATTCGATAGATTTTTGACGAATCTCTTTCTTGTTAGAAGTTAGTGGATAGTTCCAATAAAACGATGGAGCAAGACTTGAAATCTCGATACCAACATTTTTAGTCTGTTTCAAAATCTTTTCACAAAATGATTTATCAGTGTTTGGATTCAAGACATCATTCTCGCCAAAAGTCAATTCTACCGCATCAAAACCTGCCTCTTCTGCAAGCTTCAAATTTTCCTCAATACTCTTTTTCGTGAATGCCCAATAGTTGATCGATTTTTTCATATTATACCTCTAACCGCAAAGTATGCGCGGAGGGCGAAAAAAGCTTTCGTGTTCCTTCGTGGCTAATTTTTTATTTTACTTTTATTTCCTTTTTCTTTCTTACGCTTTTGCATTCGGCTTCGATGATTTTTAGACTTAAGAGGGCATTTTCGGGTTTTATGATTTCTGGTGCTTTTTTATTTTTCACACAATCAATGAAATATCGAACTTCTTTATAATACGCACCCAGAGCGCTAATGTTGCCGATTGTTTCTACATCGCCAGGTTGTAAATCTTCAACCGTAACTTCTTCTCTTTCACCCTCCATCGGACAGAAATATAATTTATTCTCAACAAGATGATAATACAACGCTCCTTTCTCAAATACAGCCTCAAAATCTTGATGAAAATAATAGGACTTTGTCGGATAATCCCAACCACCTTCCGCAATTATTCGAACGTCTTTATCATTATAATTATAAATTGTCCAGATGTGTGAAATTCCGCTATAATCAACGTTGCCTATAGATTTGACAGAATCCGGCTTACCAAATAAGTAAAAGATAAAATCCGTATCGTGAATATGTAAATCGAGTGCTGCACCTCCCGATAATTTTTCATTCATCAACCAATTATTCCAGCTCCAGACAGGTCTTCCGGAAAGTCTGACTAATTTCAGCGATTTCAATTTCCCTGCCTTCTCGCTTCTGATATAATCTGCGAGAATCTGAAACTCGGACCAAAATCTGATGCAATGTCCAATAACTAAAATTTTATTCTTCTTCTTCGCAGTATCAATCATCTCTTGTGCTTCACGAGAATTTCGCGCCATCGGTTTCTCACAGAATACATCCTTGCCAGCATTTAAGGCTTTCACAGTAAATTTTTTATGCAGATATGTTGGTAGGCAAATACTTATAACATCAATTTGGGAGTCGTTAATGATAGCGTTGACACTCTTCACAGGAAACCCATCTTTTTTAGCTTTTTTCCTCTTTTCAGAATCGACATCAGAGATAGCAACCAATTCAACATCTTGCAATGCCTTAAAGACATTAGAATGTAATTGACCAATAAAACCATATCCGATTATAGCGGCTTTAATCATAAGTTCCTCCCAAATTATTTTGGAGTGCGAAAGCTTGCTTTCCCCTGAACTTGATTCGGGGTTGCTTCCACAGTGTGAAACAAATATACTTATCCCCTACAAATAAGCGAGACCAAGGTCTCGCCAAATAAAGCGGTAGCAAGCTACCGCACTCCACATAAGATAAGAAGCTTTAGACTATAGCATATTCTATGCGGCAATGATTATGAGCAGTAGTTTTTAATTCCCGGATTGTCTTTTCAATATTCTCAGGTTGAAGTTCCTTGAATTGCAACAATATCATATCAAGCATAAAGGTATCGACAGACTCTTTTAATTGTTTGGAATGCTGAATAATGAGTTCAATATTTTTCTCGGGAATTTTCATATCCGATGGTCCGATAAAATCCGTAGAGAAATCAAACATTTTATCTTTTTCCTTTGCATCTTTCATATTCTCCTGCATTTTGTTTTTTTGTTCCTCAAAAGTCTTTGCGAGTAACTTCAAATCCGCGTTGTCTGAATCCTTCAGTTTCATAATGACCGCAAAGACATTTTTTGAAATCCACTGATATTCCCTTAAGGACATCTGTTTCTCTTTTAACAATTCGATGTGAGCATTACCAATGTCTTCCAACGTTTTTAGCATAGTGGAAAGCATTTTAAATGGGGATTTAACTTTTTCAAAAGACGATTTATTTACGGTAATTTTTTTCTGGATATTCTGATGAATCTCAATAAAAAGTTTAACTCGTTCGGCATCCAACTCGTTGTTCTGAGGTTCTTGAAATAAATAATTTCTATTAGTCTCATAATAGGCTTTTATCAAGGCGGTTCTTATCCTGTTGAATTCTCGCATATGCTTATTAACGAAATGAATAAGCACTATAAAAAGAATGACAAGAATGAGAAAAAATACTCCACAACCGATTAATATTTTTTTCATTATTGCTCTTTCAGATATATTTTAACCCAAAAATGAATCGTTGATTTTTATAAGATATGAATCGCAGATACTCAATAAAAATATTTATCCCCAAACAACTGTAGGAGCATATCGCGATACGCCCCTACTATTTCATGCAATTTCGTATTCTTTCGTGGCTAATTTTAAAATTTATTGGGAAATCTTCGATAACAAAAATTCTCTATTTAGTATTTGGGTTTCTATAATGCTTATATCTTCACTGAATTCCAAATAGCCATTAGCATAAACTCGGATTTTATATTCTCCTGCTGGAACACCTGTCATACTCGTTTTCCCATCATTATCAGAGGAAGAACACACATTGTTACTACCGAGAATAATTCCCGCATGTTTCAATGGCGCATTAGTTTCTTTATCCCGAATTACAAAGTTCAATACTGTCCCCTCACCAAATCTTAATACTAAGTTAGTTATTTGATCATTAAAGGCGAGTGATATTTTCTTCATTATTGCCTTGCTGTTTTGATTATTAATTGAAGCGGTGATGATATAATCCCCTTCCGGCAAATTCTGGAATTCAAAATATCCTTCATTATCCGTGTTTGTGGGAGAAGTTCCATAGAAAGTCCCTTGATCAATAGAACGATCCGGGTTCAAATAAACATAAATATTAGGAATCGGTTTCCCATCATAATTTAATATCTTCCCACTGATAATTGAATCTGAAATCTCGAAGACAAAATTATTCTCAACGTTTTCTTTAACTTCAACCTCTTTGTTAAAAACATTCGAATTGTTGTAATTAATTGTTATGGTATATTGTACACCAAGCATACCGCTCATACTGACCTTTCCATTTTCATCTGTTGTGCCGTTAAAATAATCTCCTTCTGAATAGTGGCCCGAAATAAAGGCGTTTTGTAGAGGTTCATCTTTCTTAAAAACTTGTACATTTACAACCGTTTTAGTCAGATATAAATCAATCTTTCTCTCTTCTTCTTCATCAAGTTGAACAGATTTAAATATATTAGGAATCTTAGTGATGAAAATTGTAGCTCCTCCTGAGGGTAAATCTTTAAATTCATAAGAGCCATTTTTGTCTGTAATTCCACTCAGAAAAAGCTGTTTGTAATATTGAGAAATTGTCAGGTTCAATACCACATCCTGCAGAGGCTTCGTGTTTTCATCATAGACTGTCCCATAAATCCTTCCACCCTTCCCTAAAAAAATATCGCCTAAATCAGTTGTCTTGTTTGCTACAAGATTGATGTTTTGAGTTTTAGATGGAAAACCTTCCGCCTCTAAATATAAGTTATTATATCCAGAATGAATTTTTTCGATGTAGAATTCACCATTCTCTTTCGTAAATACAGACTCGGCTGAGGCATAATCGTGGTAAGGACAACAACTACTTTGACTCACAGAGACTTTTACATTATTCAAAGGTACATTACCCTTTTTCGATAAGATTCTTCCCTTTACACCCACCCCTTTATCCAACACAATAGTTAAGTCGGCAATATTACTTTGATTCAAATAGGCAAGCGTGGGCAGATAATCCTCAGCAGAAACTGTTATCTGGGTGGGTAATAGAATCCCATCTTTGATCTCAAATTTGCCTTCGGGATCATTAAATTCATATCTATTTGCTTCGTGGATAATGGTGAATATCGGGACAGGGTGTCCTGTATTTTTTTCCACGACTTTCCCTCTGACTTTTACTTTTTCATTGATTTTAAGAATAAAATCTACGTTTGTACTACCCGCTTTTATTTTGGGTTTATTTTCTTGCACGTAATTTTGCAACTGAGCTACTAATTGATAGTTCCCCTCTTTTAATCCCTTCAATTCATAATTACCCTTTTCATCCGTTCTTGAATCTACATTAGTTTGTGCTTCCTGACTATATCCCGAGACGTAAACTTCAGACAGAGGTTTCTTGTTCTCATCCATAACCTTACCAGAAATGGATAGTGTCTCACCAAAAATTAAATTAACAACTCTAACTTGCTCATTGTCTTTTAATTCAACAGTTATTTGACCCGTTTTACCATAATCTTTACTTTCTGCGTACATAACCAATTTACCAGGAGTAACATTTTCAAATTTGAATTTGCCATCTTTATCTGTTGTCTTCGACTGATAACCAATCGACCAGTAAGTATATTCGCCCTCCAATTTAGCTAATACAAATACATTGGCATCAGGAACAGGTGTTTGAGAAAGTTTGAGAACTTTCCCTTCCACTGTTGGTCCTTTTTTTAACACAAGCACAACATCATTAATAGGTTTATCTTTTACAACATAATAATCCGATACCGTTTCCGCATACCCTTCTATCCTTGCAGAAAATCTTATTAATGTATTAGGTTCGATTACAGTAATAAACCTACCTGATTGGTCAGTAGTATACTCACGATAGATGTTGCTTCTTGCATTAGGTGTCATATAATGAATCGTGGCAACTGGAACTGGTTTCTGTTCAGGTGTTAAGACGATCCCCGATACCTGAACTCCTTTTTTCATAAATATATTGATACCTGTAACTTGATGCTCTTCTTTTAACATTATGCGTCTATGGGGTGCTTCGTTAATATCCATACCATAATCCACAATAAAATTATCGGAAAACACATCCATAGTTAATACGGGGTAAGAAACGTTGGGAGGAACTATATCTTTGAAAATATAATCTCCATTCGCATTCGAGATTGTCTCTTTCTTTCCTCCATAATTAATAATTTCTAATTTTGCATTGGGAATTGGTGCATTAGTTCCCTTTTCAAGAACTTTGCCACTAATTGTGTATGGTTCTTCCAACTCCAATATGATATTATCGATTATTTCTCCTTTGGAAAGATAAATATCCTTAGGTAATCTCTGGATAAGATTGTCCTTCCTGGCTGATATGCGATAGGGCCCGACTGGTAATTTAGAGGCTTCAAAATCGCCATTAGAATCGGTCTTGGTATTGATTTGAAAACAGGATGCAACGATAATAGTCACAGAAGTTTCAGGTATGGGATTAGTAGAAGATTTATTTATAACTTTGCCTAAAACTCTTCCTCCTGTCCCTTCTTCCAGAACAATCTTCAAATCGGTTTTTCCTGCAGGGATATCACCAAATACAGCGCCTTCATATCCCTTAGCATTAACCAGAAGAGCATATTTATCTTCTCCGAGAGAATTGAAAGAAAATTTTCCGTCCTTATCTGATTTGGTTGTTTTGGGGAAATTCGAGGACGAAACTTCAGGGACAGACACCAAGTTATCGGTCCCCAAAATTTTTAATGGTGCAAGACTAACTTCAGCATCGAGTATGGGTTTATTAGCTTCATTTACAACGATGCCTGAAATTATTTTACCCAATTTTAGTATAATATCTTTATTATCAATTAAGGAGCCTTTCGAGCTAATGTTAAACGAAAGAGAATTTTCAACATAACCATCCGCTGATGCAGTGAGCTTAATAATATAATCACCTTTAACTAATATGAGTGAATACTGCCCCTTCTCATCTGATTTCTCCTCGAGTTTTTGTTGTTGTGGACTTTCAGATTCCACTTGCTTCAATTTTGTAGCCACAAATTCAACCTTTGCATTCTTGATGGGTTCCTTCTGTTCATTAAGAATTTTTCCCTTAATCATTACATTATTTTGTTCCGATTCAATCGGCTTTTCTTTTTCAGAAATTTGAGAAGGAATTGATGATGGAGTCTCCGGAATCGTTTGAAGAGGTAATGCTGTTTCGCTTACTTGATTTTTATCTACAACCAGTTCTGGTTGTGGAGTTGTTGTTGCTATAGAAGAAACATTTGATCTTTCTGTTAGTCTTACTGCAATTAATATGCTAATTAAAATAAATATAATTGCTGCAAGTATGAAAATGGTTCTCTTCATAGTCATTCCAATTTTATTGTATCGAGTTTGATATTAAAAAGTAGTATTATTATTTATCAATATAATATTATTTCATTGCAACATAAATTAGCTGTGTCTAAAATATTAGATGTATCTTAGAAGGAATTTTTAAAAGTCAAATTTATTATCCTTTTTTCGAACAATTTGTTCACAAATGTCCCCCCAAACTAATTAGTTTTTTTAGATTAAATAGTATTCTGCTCATACGGAACAATCCCAAGCGCATCTAATAAGGCATTTACTCGTTCAAAAGAATCCCGTTGAACTCGTTCTCTTTCTTCTGTATCAGAAATTCCTAAAAAGCTTACTACCCAAACCGGAGCTTGAAAATTAATGTTGATAAATTTTGCCTTTATTTTCCCTAGCCCTTCTCGAACAAGTTTATTTGATATATAAGGATTAAACTGCTTAGCCAACTCATCGATCCCACCAGGATAATTAAGCACTGTGAAATAAATATCATAAGCATGTTTTTCTTTGAGACATTCCCAGAGTGCCATACCTTTCATTACCAAGAATGGAACAATATGAGCAATCTTAATTGTGATTTCATTTTCTGCACCATCTGGCATTGTTCCAGAAATTTTTATCGAAATGTTATGCTGAAACACCAAATCGCTTCCTCGAGCTTTTCTCGCTAAGACATCTTGGACTTTCTGATGCCGATGCGCTTTTCCGGTTCCGTCATATTCTCCGGCAAGAAGGTCGACTTTAACTTTAATCGGGTTACCAGAACCTAATAAAATGGTGCGATAAAACATAAATGGTTGATTCTCATCTTGTTCATATCCATGTTCTTGTAATAACTGTAATATTGTATTATATGTATCATCTGTAATCTCCTTGAAATCCAAAGCAAGGTCGATATCCATACTGCCGGTATGTTCTTTGCTTTTCCCTGGCAGCAGAAAATAGGGAATCCATCCGCCGATTAAAACAATATTATCACGGAATTCACCTAAGAGTGTCATCAGTTCAAGCAGAACTGAAAAACAAGCCTCAACTTTATTTTTTTCGTAATCAAGTTTGGTCACCATAATTTTTTCAGCCGTTGTTCAAGAAGAAATTCTGCCGCTTCTTCTCCGCGTTCTCTATAGCTTTGCAGGTCTAAATAGAGTTGAATATCAGAGACAACCTTCATCCCTTCAATCTCCTGGATTCCATAGAATACACCTTCGTCACAAGGTTCTAATAATGAAACATTTGGACCAGATGATACTTCTTTAAATGCCAATTCTTTTGCTACCTCATCGATTCTGTCTTGAGTTACATACGCAAAAACCCGTTTATACCTTAGCATTGGTGCAACCCAATTAGCTCCGGAAGTAAGGGTAAATGCATACTGTATCTCTTTAACATTACAATATTCAGCAAGTTTTTTTTCAACAGTAAGAACTTCATCGAAAGAATAAAAATTTTTGATTTTATTCTTTAAATAACTATAATTATCTGACCATTTCCGAAGTAAAATTTCAGGATTAGAGAGTCGGAACTTTTTCCCTTTTCTTTGCTTTTCTCCTTCTTCAATCAATTCATACTCCAATAATCGATTTTTTAAATTAGAGGTTTGTCCTAAACTAATATTTGCTGCTTTTGCCAGGTCTTTCACCAACCAATACCGACTCGGTTCACAGAGTAAAACGCGTAATGCTCGTGTTGATTTTAGTCCTAAAATTGATTTTAATGACCTTGTTGCTGGATAGAGATTCGGTTTTCCTTCTACATTTATATAGACATTATCAAATTTAAAAAAACAGTTTCCAGCAAGGTCAATACAACCAATACCAGCTTCAAAACATAGCTTTTTTGTTTCTTCCGAAATAAATGGAGCGCAAAAAATCCCATACGCCTTTTCTTTATTCTTTAAATAGGATTGAAGTTGACTTATTGCCATTCGTGCATATCTTGGCTCACCAGTAGATTTAACTTCAAAGATAAGGAAATATTTTAGGAAATCTCTCGTTTCAACTTCGATAATTAAGTCTGGTTTCATTAACTCATAGTACCAATCCATACCATAGTACAAATCTTCAAATCTTCTATTAATCGCTTTAAAAAGACGTGTTGATTCTAGCAATTCAATGATTATTGTCTCAAGTTTTTTTATGATTTCTTTCTCAGATAGCTTTTCTATTTTATTCATTTTGAAAACAATTCATTTAAAATGTATATTTCATCAAACGGTGAAATCGCATTTTAAAATAATATATTGATATATTTCATAAAAATTGTATATTTCATCAAACGATGAAATATAACCATACAATAAAATAAAAATTCAAGTATTTTTATTCTTTGGTGATAAAAAGGTTGTAACACAAGTAATTTAAATCGAAGATATGAAATAACTTATCAGTTAGCAAGATTAATATAAATAGCATTCATTAATAGGTTCAAGAAATCTGTAATAAAAGTGGTATCACTCTGTAATTAGATTATATACTAATTGATGTAATCATAAATAGACTTATTTAAAAAACAAGGTACTTTTATTTTTGTGGTTTTTCAGAAGACCCTATTAAGTATTTACAATGTTTCTACAACAATATTTTTATTTGTGTAGATGCAGATAGTAGAGGCGATTTCGAGGGATTCTCTGGCGATTTCTTCTGCAGAGAGATTTGTATATTTTATTAATGCCCGTGCAGCAGCTAAGGCATAAGGACCACCGGAACCAATCCCAATAATATTGTCATCAGGTTCAATAATATCCCCTGTCCCCGATATAAGAAAGATATTATTTTTATCTGCAACAACAAGGAGCGCCTCAAGTCTTCTTAATATCTTATCGCTGCGCCAGTCTTTAGCTAATTCCACAGCAGCTCGGGGCAAGTTCCCATTAAATTCCTTTAATTTCCCTTCAAATTTTTCAAATAACGTCAGGGCATCAGCCGTTGCTCCAGCAAAGCCCGTTATAACCTGTCCATCATAAAGTCTTCTCACCTTCCGTGCCTTTTCCTTCATCACAGTATTACCCATACTCACCTGACCATCACCGGCAATAGCAACTTTTCCATTATGTTTCAGAGCTATTATTGTTGTTCCCCGTATTTTCTTCACTTTCATCCTCTACATTTAAATCTTTCGTGGTAGCCACAAGCTTTAGCCTGTGCTAAACAAACGCAATCTAAAGATTGCGACTACCTCCCGATAAAATCTTTTAATTCACCTTTAAAATCACACGTTTTATTTATACATTTTACCAGCTCATTTGCAACAACTAAAAATGGGCTTTTGCATTGAGGGCAGGCTTTGTTGAGTGGCATATTCCACAGCTTAATCCGACATTTAGGAAAGTTTGTGCATCTATAATGCATTTTACCGTTCTTGGGAAAAACCTCAACAATCTGACCATCACAATCAGCATTCGGACATTTAACACCAACAACAAGAGGTTTGGAATTTTTACACTTTGGATAATTTGGACACGCAAGGAATCGTCCATTTCTGCTCATCTTGACAACCATTTTCGCTCCGCATTTATTGCAAAGTTCGTTTATCTCATTTACTATTGGTGGAAGATTAGGCATTTGATGATTGTTTAGCGATTTTGTGTTTTTACAATTCGGATAATTTGAACAAGCAAGGAATCGCCCACTTCTCCCTGATTTAACAACCATTTTCCCACCACATTTTTCACAGATAGCATTCTGCTCAGGTATAGTCTCATCCTCCCCCATCCCATTCTCGAGAGGTTTAGTATTACGACAGTTCGGATACTTAGAACAAGCCAAGAATAAACCACTCCGCCCACTTTTTATGACCATTTTTGCACCGCACTTATCACACACTTCACCTGTCTCAGCAGCTTTTGACATCTTGGCAAGAGATTCTGCCAATCTTCCCTCAAAACTTTTATAAAATTCCTGCAAAACCGTTATCCAATCGGTTGTCCCTTCAGCAATTTTATCAAGCTGGTCTTCCATTTGAGCAGTAAATTCAACATCAAGTACTTCAGGAAAGCTTTTGATGAGTAAGTCCGTAACAAGTATTCCCAAATTGGTTGGTGCTAATCTTCCCTTCTCTTTTGCTACATAGTCTTTTTCTAAAATTGTGCTAACAATTGTAGCGTAAGTTGAGGGTCTTCCAATACCTTTACTTTCCAATTCCTTGATAAGGGTTGGCTCTGAGAATCTTGCAGGGGGCTGAGTAAAATGCTGATTGGGTTTGAGTTCGAGTAATTTTAATTGTTCACCTTGTAATAATTCGGGCATATTGCCTGTGATTTCGCTTTCATCTTTTTCAGGAGACTCATCAATTCCTTCTTCATAGACTTTTAAGAACCCATCAAATTTTAGAACAGAGCCTGTAGCTCTAAAAAGATATTTATCTTTGGCTGAAACATCAATGGTGGTCTGGTCATAGATGGCACTATTCATTTGCGAGGCAACAAATCTATTCCAGACAAGGGTGTAGAGCTTGAATTGCTCAGAAGATAAGAAATTTTTTATCTTGTCAGGTGTGTGGCTCATTGAGGTGGGGCGAATTGCCTCGTGTGCATCCTGAATTTTCCCTTTAGTCTTATAAAATATAGGAGATTCAGGAAGATAATTACTACCAAAATTATATTTTATAAATTGCCTTACTTCATTTATCGCCTCATTAGAAATTCGTGTGGAATCCGTTCGCATATATGTGATAAGTCCAACAGGACCTTCTTCGCCTATTTCAACACCTTCGTAAAGTCCCTGTGCTGTCCTCATTGTTCTGTCAGGAGAAAAATTTATTTTTCTTGCCGCTTCTTGTTGCATTGTGCTTGTGATGAAGGGTGGAGTAGGATAGCGTCTACGTTCTTTTTTCTCCACATTCTGAACAACGAAATTTGCGCCTTTCAAATCTTGAACAATCTCGCTTGCTCCGGCTCCATTTTTTATCTCGAGTTTTTTACCATCGATTTTAAAAAGTGATGCCTCAAATTGTGGTGGGTTTCCTCCTTCCAATCTTGCAACAATCGACCAATATTCCTCGGGGATAAAGCTTTTAATTTGCTGTTCTCGTTCGCAGATAAGTCTCACCGCAACAGATTGCACTCTACCAGCACTTAATCCTTTTCTAACCCTCTTCCATAATATCGGGCTAATCTTATAACCGACAAGTCTATCAAGGATGCGTCGTGCTTTTTGTGCAAGATATAAGTTCTCATCAAGCTTCTGAGGATTTTTTATGGCATTCTGGACAGCATTTTTTGTGATTTCATTAAAAACAGCACGATAAATATTTTTATTTTTCGATTTAATTTCTTCGGCAATATGCCAGGCAATTGCCTCGCCTTCTCTATCAGGGTCAGGGGCAAGATAAACGCTCTCAGCTTGTTCAGAAGCCTTTTTAATCTCCTTAAGTATCGATAGTTTCCCCTTAATGACCTCATATTTCGGCTCAAAATTATTCTTAACATCAACACCAAGTTCTTTTATGGGCAAATCTTTGATATGCCCCATAGAAGATTTCACCTCGAAATCATTGCCTAAATATTTTTTTATTGTCTTAGCTTTTGCTGGAGATTCGACTATGACTAATGACTTGGGCATAAATACTTCTCTTTCCTAAAAGTTAGTAGTGCCTGCTTTAGCAGGTATAGACCTATACAACAAAGCAGGACTTATAGACTGTTTATATTTCACCAAATATATTTTATATGTCTTTTCCCTTACATATTCAACAAAAAGGGATAATAATATATTCTAACCACGAAGAACACGAATAAACTTTAAAATTGAAAATTAAAAACTGACAATTGTTATTTTGAGTATAATGAAGAATCTCTTGTTTTATTATACATTGTCAATTGTCGGTTTTAAATTGTTAGTTTTAGGATTTATCTTTCGTGTTCATTTGTATTCTTTCGTGGCTAATTTTTTCTCTGCGAACTTTGCGTTCTCTGCGGTTTCATACAGTTTTGAATTGTCAGTTTTACATTTTGAATTGTCTTACTTCCTTATACTCTTCGTCCTCTGCAACTAACTTTCTTAATTTTCCAGATTAAAACTTTTCTCACTAAAATCAAACGGGGTATATAACCAGTAGAGAAAATGATTTGTAAAGGAAAAAGTTTAGGGATGATTCTTTCAAAATGATTTCCCCTCAAAAACACTTATCAAAGTAAATGAAAATTAACGAATCCAAAAGAAGAATTTAGTGTATAGCTTAAATATCGAGGAACAAATAAAATTGTTAATGAAAAAGATAAATGTCATTTATTAGAAATTGAATAACTCTAATGGTCTTAGAAAGACAGGCATTTGGTTATAGACTTTACCATTAAGTCTTCTACCGGTTTTCCATTTTTGTGTTCCTCCCCATTGCTTAAAAAAGAAAGGAATTTTAGCTCTCTCACACTGTATTCTTATTTTATCAGCCCATTCAACATTCATAGGTCTGGCATCCGGACCAGACTCCCCCCCAACAATAACCCAGTCGATCTTTTTGAGATTAAGATTATTAATGGATGATAAAAGTGGTTCAAAAGAAATAAATTTGATTTTTGCCGGGACCTTCTGTAAATCCACAATTCTTGAGGTGTATGCTTGACTCTCAACAGTTACCCCTGCCCAAATGTTAGGTGTCCACTTTACCAATGGGGCGATTTCGGTTAGTCTTTTAGAACGTTTAGTTAATATCTGGAATTGATGCCAATAACAATTATTCATTGTCTTGAAGATGCTTATAATAAAATCAGTAGGAATTTTTTCATGGAAAAGGTCAGACATCGAGTTCACAAATACTATCGAAGGTTTTCGCCATCGTTTAGGTTGCTCAATTAAGTCAGAATGAAATGTAACCTTAAAACCATTCTTATATCTTTTATTCCCCATTTGTTGCAATCTTTTTGCAAATCTTTCCGCATAACAAAATTTACAACCCAAACTAACTTTAGAACATCCTGTCACAGGATTCCAAGTCGCTTCTGTCCATTCTATTTTTGAATTATTTGCCATTTTCACTGTTAAGTAAAAATTAATAAGTTTTTACTTTTTCTTCTTGTGGTTTTTGATTCCATATAATCTATAGTGCTTTTTGTAATTTATATTAAGATAGCCCTGTAATGTTTTTCAATAAGATTATTTGAAAAAATATTTTGTGCAAAATTAAAACATTAATCCCATTCTCAAAAAACTCTTTACATCCCATTCCCCTTTATGATTAGCTTGAATTTGACGAAAAGGTATTAGAAAGGTATAGAGCGTTGTGGAATTTCCTTATCGAAGTAGGAACATATTGCACGTGTCCGAAAATTGTAGGGCATATACAATATGCCCCCACAGTTTATTGTTCCAACATTATACAAAACATTAAATTATCATCCTTTCATAACACATTTGCGAATTTTGATATTTATAGGTTTTCTCAAGGATTTTATTCTTTTACTACCAGCATCATTTTACTCTTCATTTTTCTGAGCTTTTCATTTTTCTTTTCTGGTTCAGAAACAAGCATTTTCTCCATTAATCCAATAACTTTAAAACGGCTCAGAGATAAATATGGAAAAATCGCCAGTCCTCTTCAATTCCTTCTCAATAAGCCTGAAGACACCATCACAACGATTCTCATCGGCAATATGTTTGTAAATATCGCCTTTACGCTTACTGCCGCCACGATGATTTATAAAATCATTGGCAAATCTCCTATCATTATATTCTCCGTTAACTCAATTCTCATAACTTTTGTGATTCTTCTCTTTGGAGAAATCACGCCGAAGTCAATTGCGATAATTAACGCTGAACATCTCGCCACATTTGTCGCTTATCCTGTTTGTCTCTTTTATTATCTTTTTTCACCAGTAAGATTAGTTCTTTCCGTTGTTACGAAACTTCTAACCTTTCTTTTTAAGAAGGATATTTATCAGGACGTTTACACAACACGAGATATCAGGGCACTGATTTCACTGAGTGAATTAGAGGGCGTTCTGGTAAAGGAAGAACGGGAGATGATAGAAGGAGTTTTTGATCTTGGTGAACGAGCAGCAGAAGATGCTATGACTCACAGAACCGAATTGGAATGCTACGATATGAACACACCTGACGAGAAGATGAGGGAAATTGCAAGGACTTGTAAACATACACGATTGCCGATTTATGATGGGAAAATCGATACGATTGTTGGCATTCTTCATATCAGAGAGGTCTTGCTCAATCCCGATGAGCCATTTAAAAAATTTCTAAAGGAACCATATTTCATTCCACCATCCAAAAAACTCGTGGATTTGCTTAAGGAATTTCAGGAGTCATCAAACCAGATTGCAATTGTAGTAGATGAATTTGGTGGAACAGATGGGCTTGTAACCATTACCGACATTCTTGAAGAAATTGTCGGCGATATTCGTGATGAAGATGATATGGAAGAGGAAGAGGAAATTAAGAAATTAGCCTATCACAAGTATCTCGTCTTGGGTCGAATTGAGATTGATAAGCTTAACGAAGCCCTTTCCCTGAATTTACCGGAGAACGATTATAGAACACTTGCTGGTTTGCTTATTCATCAATTGGGAGAAATTCCCAGAGAAAAAGAAGAGGTATTCATCGGCAATTGTAAATTTACTATACTCAGAGTTAGCAAAAGAATTATCTCCCGTGTTTTGATTGACATTGAGGAAGAAGAAGTAATCGAAACGGGTGGTGAATGATGAGTATTATAATCATTATTTACATATTTTTTGTATTGTTGATGATAATAGGAGCAGGATTTTTCGCAGGTTCAGAGACAGCGGGGATTTCTATCAATAAGGCTCGGCTTCATAGCCTTGTAGAAATGGGTGATAAAAAGGCAATAATTATCAGTGACCTTTTGAGAGACAAAAGGCAATTCATCGGGATGGCATTGGTCGGCACAAATATATGTATTATCATTGGGACTCTTATAGCAGAAAAAATTATCAACTATATAATGCATCACGATTTTTTCTCAAGCATAACATCGGATGTAAGAATCTTCGTTTCACCTGAGGTTAGCGTTATTACAATATTGATTATGACGCCTATCTTCTTAGTAACAAGTGACATTATTCCTAAAGTAATTTTCCGATACAATGCAAATACAATCTTAATTGCCATTGCAAAACCAATTCAATTTCTCTATTCTTTCTTATCTCCCCTTGTCAACTTTTTTACAATGTTGTCCGATATCATAATAAAGCTCTCCGGACATACGGGTTCATCAAAAGCATCGTTTATTTCAAAAAAAGAATTTAAACTTATGGTTGAGGAGGGAGAAAAATGGGGAGCTATTGATACAGTAGAAAGACGTATGATTTATGGAATACTTGACTTGAGCCGAACTATTGCACAGGAAGTTATGATTCCAATTATAGATGTTCAATTACTAAAAATTAGTGATTTGACAATTGAAAATATAAAGAAAATAGCTAAAGAAGCGGGATTCTCTCGATTTCCTGTTTATGAAGATAGAGTTGACGATATAAAAGGATACATTGACATTTATGAGATATTAAGTCTGAAAAAAAGTGACGAGGCCGATTTAAAGAAATATATCCGAAAACCCCTCAGTGTTCCCGAGACAAAACGTCTGGACGATTTACTACGCAATTTTCTAACATTAAAACAAAGCGTGGCTGTTGTCGTGGATGAATACGGGAGTTGCGTGGGTTGGGTTACGAGAGAAGATATTATTGAGGAGATTGTAGGTGAAATAAAAGATGAATTTGAGAGATTAGAACATCATTTTAGCAAGGTTGAAGATAATGTTTATGTTGTAAGTGGAAGTGTAAGTTTAGCCCATTTCAATCAGAGATTTGGTTCAAATATACCGATGGGAATGTACAAGACATTAGCGGGCTTTTTATTAAGTAAATTTGGTCGAGTTCCTAATGAAGGAGAAAAATTTACTTTTGATAAATTTTTATTTGAAATTTCAGAAATAAAAGGTCATAAGATTTCAAAGATTAAACTCACTCTATTGAAAAAATAGAAATTTTCTGTAGGCAATAGGAAAAGTAACCCGCAGTTTTAACTGTGGGTAAAGAAGTTTATGTGGAGTGCGGTAGCTTGCTACCGCTTTTCATAGCGAGACCTTGGTCTCGCCTATTTATAGGGAACGGTCGCGACCGTTCCCTACAGCAGAAACAAGTTTCTGCATATAAAAGCGAAAGCAAGCTTTCGCACTCCAAAAGAGAGAAATACCCACGCTGTTATAGAATGATTTGTGAGCAATAATTTTTGAAAATCTATAATGTTGCACCACATAAGAAAGCAGGATAAAATGGACATAGATAAATATCTCGAGACAGCGTTTGAGAAAAAAGCTTCGGACGTTCATTTAAGAGCAGGTCAAAAAGCCCGTATTAGAATTGATGGCGAATTGGGCGCCTATGAAGAACTCGTAACGTCTGAAGAAGATATCTGGAAATATCTCTCTAAAATAATTGCTAAAGAGAAAATTGAAAAATATAAAGAAATCAATGAACTTGATTTTGCCTTCACTTTAAAAAACATTTGCAGAATTAGAGCCAATATTTTTAAACAAAGAGAAATGCTCTGCGTCTCAATGCGATTTATTCCCCTGAGAATTCCGACCCTTGAAGAACTCTATCTTCCCCCTGCAGTATACAACTTCGTGAAATTAGATAAAGGACTCGTTCTTGTAACAGGACCCACGGGAAGCGGAAAATCCACAACTCTCGCCGCAATGATTAATTATATTAATCAGCATCGCAAATGTCACATTATGACAATCGAAGACCCAATTGAATTCGTTTATGAAGACAAACTGGCAACGATTAGTCAGAGAGAAGTCGGCGTGGATACCAATACCTTTGCTGAAGCGTTAGTTCATAGTTTCAGGCAGGATCCCGATGTCGTTTTAATTGGGGAGATGAGAGACCTTGAGACAATGCAAACCGCAATCACTCTCGCCGAGACAGGTCATCTCACATTTTCAACTCTTCATACTGACCATGCCGCTCAGACAATTAATAGAATCATTGATTCATTCCCACCGCATCAACAGACTCAAATTAGAATGCAACTTGTTGTCTCGCTTCAAGGAATTATTACTCAAAGATTATTACCAATGAAAGGGAAAAAGGGTAGAGTCGCCGCAAGAGAAGTTCTTGTAGCCAACTCTGCCGTGAAAAACCTTATCCGTGAAGCAAAAGTCCAGCAAATTCACTCCGCAATCCAAACAGGAACAGAAGATGGTATGATAACACTGAATCAATCCTTAGGATTTTTATATGAAAAAGGATTGATAGCCTTTGAGACAGCCCTTACCGCATCGTATGATAGAAAATCATTCATCGCAAAATATGGAACATAGACAATTTAGAATGTAAAACTGACAATGGACAATGGGAAATTGAAACCACATAAAACACGAAGATAAATAATAAGCCACGAAAGGGTACGAAATAACACTAAAGATATTTTTAAAATTTTCGTGTTCTTTTGTGTTTTTTCGTGGCTTATTCATTTTTATTTCTGAATTTTCGTGTAATTCGTGGTTACTTTTTTATAATGTCATTTTGCCTTAAAACTCTTTTACCAAATAAGGGCTAACTTAAAGATTTTCAAAAAAACCTTGACATTATAACCTGAAAACTTAGATTAATCTAAACTGTTAATTAATATAATGATAGCTGGAGGCTTAAAATGACAAAAGCCGAAATCGCAAAGTTGGTTGCTAATAAAACAGGTATATCAAAAAAAATGGCAGCGAAGACCGTTGATATTTTTCTCGATTGCATAAAAGATGCCTTGAAAAAACGCGAAAAGGTATCTATTGTTGGGTTCGGAACTTTTGATACAAAGGTAAAGAGACAAAGAAGCGGAAGAAATCCGAGAACAAGAACTTCCATTATTATTCCTGAAAAAATTGTTCCCTTTTTTAAAGCTTGCAAATCATTGAAAAATATTAAATAAATTTTTTAATAATAAAGAACTTGTTAGAACAAACATTGCTGTCTGTAAAGTAATACAAAAGATTAATTTAAGGGGGTAGACCTATGACATCACTCTTTACCAATTTATTCGTATTAGCTATGCAGCCTTTTCAGAAGTATTTGCTTATAGGAGGTATAGCTCTATTAGTCATCGCAATTGTCGCTAAAGTATTACAGAAAAAGTAAGTTGGCGTTTTTACACAAGCGATGTATTAGTGGGACAGAAACAATTGGGTTAGTATCAAAAGCTCCTTACAGAATTTGATGGGAATTAAGACAACAGAAAATTAACCACGAATAATAAATTAAAATCTTTTTCGTATTTCTCTATGAACTTCGTGGTTAAATAAGTTGTCTTAATTTAATTCGTATGATCGTGTGACTGATATAATTCTAATGTTTTAAAAAGTTACAAAATAAAATACAATTTTGTTTGTCCTACTTTAATACAAAACAGGATTCTTATAAAAGCGAGGTCACGTGACCTCGCCTACTAATACTTTCAAATCGGTATCTCAATCGTAATTCGAAAAATATCTATTCAAAATACCTTCATCGCTTTGATGAAGGTGTTTTTTTTGTCTATATTATACATCTCCTTAGTAGAGACCTCTGAAAAAATAAACAAACTACGAGATTCTTCGCGGCTCCTTCGTTTCACTCAGAACTTCGGCTCAGAATGACACTAATACTCCCTTTTATTTGCCCCCAGAGAGCTTATGAGCGTTATCGTATGTCAAATTGTAGGAGTTTGATTTATCAAACCCAAATAGTCGGGCGTGATAAATCACGCCTCTACAAAAACACCTGTCATTGCAAGCAAACAAAGCGATGAGCCAAAGCTCTGGGTGTAGCGAAGGGGTGGCAATCTCGTATTTATCAGCTAAAGTGCGTTTTTAAACAATCACTAACAATAAAAATAGTAGCGGGGGCAATAAAATCCCCCGCTCGTTAAGCCTGACAGACAGAAAAGGTTAATAAGTCTGTCAATAGGATATATCGGTTTACATTTTTTGACACAACCTTTTGCAATCCATGTAACTTCACTTACAATTAGAATCCCCTGAAACATTATCAATTCGAAACCACTGAAATACTAACTATTATAACTATGAAATAACACTGCTTTCCACTTTGGGGGAGCAGTTGCAACTTTTCCATTACAACAATTCTCCTCTTGTTAAGGTTTAGAGGTATGTAAACCAACCATATCGAAGATCACAAATTGAGATTTCTGAATTACTAACTAAAATAGCCAAGAAACAACACAAAATATCCTTAAAATTCCCATCCCCAGAGAAGAATTTTAAAAGTATTTCTTGCAATTTTGTGTGGTTTTATGATTATATTATTTAGTTTTTCAAAGGACTCAAATTCATAACACTACAATCTGACTGTCCTAACTTAAAGCTTTCAACAAGCCATAGGTCAGCTGATTTCGGGTGTTAGCTTATAAGAGGAGGAAAAAATGAATAAATTTGATGAGATTATGGAAGCTTTGATCGGGATGCGTGATTATGAAAAAGGACTATTTGAAATATATAGTTCTTTTTCTCAGCGTTTTAATGAACATAAAGATTTTTGGCATACAATATCTATTGATGAAAACACTCACGCATTAATGGTGGATACATTCATAGCATTATATAAAAATGGAGATATATCATTTTATGATAGAGATTTTAATCCACTTCAAATAAAGGAAGATGTTAATAAACTAAACTCCTTTAAGCAAAAAATGAGAGAAAGTAATATTAGTTCATCAGAGGTAATAAAATTTGCACTGCAAACCGAAAGCTCTGTCACTGAAGAAGATTTATATCGAACAAAAGACAGCGACCCACCCGAATTTAAAAAATTTCTAACAATCTTATATGAAGACTCAAAGAAACATTATGATAGAATAAAAAAATTGCAAAAGTTAAATGGATAATATATACTTAGAACATTAATTTCAGGGATAGATTGCGAAATTAAAAAAACTTTTGTAATAGTTTTCGATATTTCTCACGTGATTGTTTAATAACCACAATTCTTATCTTAATTACAAGATTCCCTTACGGTAAAACTATTAGCAATGACCATCTTGTTTCGGTATATTCGAGCAATAATTAAGTATCTTCAGAATCTGAACAATACGCTTGAGCGGAAACCTCTCTTGATATTGGTCATTGGGATAGTGATTTCATCATTCACAGCAGTTCTGCACTTTCTACTTTTACTTTTACGGGGCTTCTCAATCCGGTTTTCAATCAAGTTTTCAATCTTGCATATCTGTTTTTTTTCATACATATATTTGATGATTTTCCTTATGGTTGTTTCAATGCCCGTTGTTGACCCTATAGGTGAGAGAATTAGCTCGATCATTATACGTTGTGTGAATAAAGTTTGGAATGCTGTGAAACAACATAATCGGAGAGATTGATAAAGTCCAACAAATTGTTTCGGTGAAATGAACAACTCGCATTATTCATTTTGAATAATCCCAATATCCACTACCCTCTTTTTTATTGCCACATTTTATTATATCCGTCAATTGGTGGGTCTTTTATTGACGGATTCTCTAAAATCCGTCAACAACAGCAAACACTATTGACAGATAATGCAATAAAAAAGTTAATGTTGTAGCGGTCAGATTTATCCGACCTAATATATTATATGCGATAAATCGCACCGCTACGTTATGAAATAGCCTCTTTCGGACAATTCAGGGTAAAATCACTGTCCTTTGATTTTTAATTCTCACCCATATTACATTCATCCTCAGACATAATAAAGATTTTTCATTGAGAAAGGAGCTTACGATGACGGTCGAATTGTTGGAGCATCAGGAATCCTGCCTTAATGAGGCATTCCTGGATAAAGAGTCTTTGGTTATAAAGAATGTCGTTTTGCTTGGAGCCATCAGTAGGAACAATCGTGTATATTCTCCCAATGCAATGCAGGAAGCTGTGAATTTGTATGACGGCGTAAAGGCATTTGCTAATCACCCACCTTTGAATAATAATAAGAAAAATCTCAGGGATATCAGAGACCTCATTGGAAAATTCATTTTCCCAAAATTTGAGGATAATAAGATAAAAGCGGATCTGAAATTGTTATCAAACGCTAAATGGGTGATGGAAATTGCGGAAAATATGCCTGAAACAGTCGGATTTTCTCATAATGTTCTCGGCATAGTTGCTAAAAAAGACGGAAGGGAAATTGTTGAAAGTATTAAATCCGTAAAGTCAGTTGACCTTGTTACTGACCCTGCTACTACAAGTTCGATGTTCGAATCAAAAGGAGAAATATCGGACACCGATTCTGAGATTAAAAATGAAAACATAGAGAACGAAACAGAGGAGAAATCTGAGAAACAAGAAGACAAAGCTCAGGAAGAAACAAAAAATCCGTTACGACCAGATAAAGATACAAAAATTAACAATAATATTATTGTTATTAGTGAGAATCAAAACGACTTCAGGGATATAGACGAAAAGAAAAAAACTATTCGCAGGTTGTTAGAAGATAGAAAATTACCTGAAACTTTTCTTACATCACAGATTATTAACACAATTGCAAAGCTGAATACCTTAACAGAGATTGGGGAATTTGTTAATGAATATGTCAAGCTAATAAGCATTACCAAAAATCCAATCTCAAATGAAAAAGACCCTGAAAGTCTTATAAGAAAGATTAATGAATCTACAGTAGACGATGAGACTTTTATACGGATTATTAAAAAGAGATAAGTTAGAGAAAATTATTTCTCGCAGAGGCGCAGAGGTCGCAAAGTTTAAATTAATTATGATAAAACAAAGAAAGGAGAGTCATTATGGCAAACGTTCACAGATTCAGACGAAATACCCTCATTGAGGATGTTGTCCCTGTTCAAAGCGCTACAGTTATAGAAATCGGCGATTTGGTCAAGGTGGATACAAACGGATACCTTGTTAGGATGTCTTCGAGCACTGATAGTTTTCTGGGTGTAGCAATGAGTGCATCTAAAAATGGCGAGACGGACCCGGTTAGAGTAGCTGCTAAAAGCTATGGAGCAGTCTTCGAGTTTCCATTAGCATCTGCAGGTAACGTAAAATATGGCGATGAGATGGCTTTTTCTGAAGCACAAGAAGTTCAACCAAAACAGACTGGCGATACTGTCGTTGGAAAAGTAGTCCAGGCAGGGACAAGCGTCTCTAATGTTCTTATCAGAATTTGAATTTTTAAAACATTACGGTTGTAGCGATCGGATTTATCCGACTATTTACACACTCCATTGTTCGTAGTGCCTGCTTTAGCAGGTAAGTATGTTCTCACTAAGGTGGGGACTACAAACAGTTACACCTCTAAAGCGGGGATTAAAGTGCGATAAATCGCACCGTTAATTTAGTTAAAAAATCTAATACAGGAGGTTATTATGAGAGGACAGGATTTAAGACAACTCTATGAGTCTTGTGGAAATAATGAAGAGACAAGACAGAAGGTCTTTTCTGAAAAGATCAAGTCACTTCTTGATGAAAATAAGATAAGCGTAGAGGATTTTAGCTTACGCGAACTTTTTGAAGCAGTTGATTCGACAACTTTTGGTCTCACGACTGGAACTCTTATTCATAAGGCACTGATAGATAGTTATAATGGCGCTGACATAATCAGCGACCAACTTGTAACGAACATACCAAGTAATAGGCAGGAGGAAATTATTGTCGGATTCACAGCCACAGAATCGCCAAAACTTGTTCCGGAAGGGCTTGAATATGAGGAAAGTTCCATAGGAGATAAAGGTGTTGGAACAAGGGCAGATAAATATGGGAGGATTATCTCAATTACCGAAGAGGCGGTAATGTTCGACCAGACAGGTCAAATCCTCAATTATGCTCGTGAAATTGGCGAAAAGGCGGCTCAATACAAGGAAAAACTCATTATCGATGGGATTGTTGATTTGAACAATAATGTCTATCGACCGGTTGTCAACGGTGTTCCTACCGCCACAGCTCTTTACTCATCTGGTAATGGGAATCTTGCGACGAGTAATCCATTAAGTGATTATACAAGTATTGAATCTGCAAGGAAGAAATTTGCTGATTTTACGGATGAGAATGGTGACCCAATTTCTATCAGACCGAAGATACTGCTGGTTCCATTTGCGATTGAAACCACCGCGAGAAGGATATTGAACTCGATTGAAATTGAGGAAACCACAGGTGAAAGTGGCTCCAGAGCAACCCACAGTCCCAACCCATTCAGAGATTCATACAAAATACTATCAAGCGTATTTATTGATGGTGTTTCAACGACCACCTGGTTCCTGGGTGATTTCAAGAGGCAGTTTGGGTGGCAAGATGTGATTCCTCTTCAGGTAACGAGGAGAAAAAGTGGTAATGAAGACGAATTCAAGCGAGATGTAGTTGCACAATTCAAGGTGAGATTCTTTGGTGGAGTATTTGCAAAAGACAAAGTCTATGTCGTAAAGAACACTGCTTGACACTACCTTTCCCACAATGATGTGTATAGCTATTTGACTTTACGCATCATTATTATTTTATGTAGGGAACGCATATATGCGTTCCCTGCAATTTTCATTTAAACCGGAGGTTCATTAATGGCATATACAACAGAAGAATTACAATCAAAGATTGAGGAGATAGATGCAAAGCTTGATGGCTTGACAAAATCCGATGTGGTTGATTATCGAATCGGCGAGGAGTATGTTACAAAGTCCGAATATGCTAAGTTCCTGCTGAATCTTAGAAAACAGTATGTCAAAGAATTAGAAAGCATTTCGGTAGAATCGATAGATGGCTTAGCTTACGAGTTGGATGAATTCGGTAAAGATAGATCGGATTATGGAGAATAAAAATTAGCTACGAAAGAAAACAAAGAAAAACTTAACCGCGAATTACGCGAATATTCGCTAATAAAAAAATAATAGGACACAAATTTTCGCGGATTTAAAAATTTCTACGCAGATTAATATAGAAAAAAGTAAGTCTTCGAAAATCGGCATAAATTCGTGTTAATCAGTGTTCTATTCTTTAAATTGAAAAAATTGTAGGGTCATTTTTATTCGTGTAAATTCGCGTGATTCGCGGTTTATTAAATGTTTTTTATGAGGGAAAAAGCAATGGTTAGCCGAGATGATTTGTTAAATGATTTTGAAGAGGTAATCTTAGCGGATTGGAAAGATAATTTTGTGATAAAACGGAATCAGCCAACGCCTAATTCTATCGGTGAACTTCAAGATAATTTTGTTATCATTCTCCAAAACGGAAATATCTCAATCACTGGAAGACTTCAACCGAGACAGCTGATAAATAGGAGTAACCGGGAAGAACAAGGCGTTACAATTACAGATGAGCGGCGATTATTTCTTCCATATTATGCGGATGTAGAACGTTTTGATAAGGTTTATTACACACAGGATTATACCTCTCCGAGTGCCCCTTATCTCATTGTTGATGATATTAAACGGCACACACTTTATGTTGAAGTAATTTTAAAGAGTGAACATTAAAATGTAACACGACATTATAAATTTAAAAAGTTCTATTCATTTTATGTGGAGTGCGGTAGCTTGCTACCGCTTTAGATGGCGAGACCTTGGTCTCGCTTATTTGTAGGGAACAGTCGCGACTGTTCCCTACAGCAGAAATAAGTAGGGACAGAACAGTGTTCTGTCCCTACAAGAAAAGCGAAAGCAAGCTTTCGCACTCCAAATTCATAGGAGGAAAAATGAAAGAGTTATTAGAGGCAATTTATCATATTTTGGCTAATGACCCGCCATTACAATCATTGCTCAAGGGCTCCGAATCGGACAGACGCATTTATTTCTTCCATCCCAATCTGGATATCGTTATAAACTCGGACTATCCTGCGTATATTACTTATCAGTCTATTTCATACAGTAATAAAGATTCGAAAAGTGAGGTTGAATTGCCCGATGAGATATTGACATTTGATATGTGGGGATTAAGAAGGGATTTGTTACAGGATATTTTCTTAAGAATGGATGAGTTGTTAAATGAAATAGAGATAGAAACGCAAAATTATCGAGTTTTAAGATGTGTGCGTGACTATAAATTAGATAAGTTTGATGAACGTTGGAATGTGGCAGAACTTGAATTGAAATATCGCCTTAGTCAAATATTGAAAAAAAGTTCAATAACATACAAATTGAAGATAGGAACAAATGAAGTTACTATCAATCATTGCGAATCAATTCCGAAGGAAATTACTCATTCTAAAAATATCAGGACAATAGAAACAAGCGGTGGCTTGATTTATGCAACAAAGGTCGGGATAGATAAAAATATAAGGAAAATAAAACTGAATTACATTTCAGAAACCTTAAAAGATGAGCTTCTGAATTTTTATATGAATATTTGTCAGGGGAACCTGAAGACAATTGAATTCACCGATTCCGATAATCAGGTTTATGATGCAAAATGGATTGATGAAAACTTCAACTTCTCTTCACCCACCAAAAACTACTGGTCAGGGGAGATTAATCTGAGGATTTTGCTAGAATAAATTATTTCACGCAGAGTCGCAGAGTTCGCAGAGAAATCAGGGGAAAGATTATAAGTTAACAGGGATAAACAGGATAACTCTTACCCCTCACCCTATCCCTCTCCCACAAGGGGAGAGGGAAATCAAAATGTCATTCTGAGCGAAGCGAAGAATCTCGTAGTTAGAAATGTATCTTGACTTATTTAATATTTTTGTTAAAAACTCCTTTAGTCGTGAATTTTACTAAAGGGGAATTATAGATATGAACCCAATTATATCTTACCAGAACAGGTTTAAATTCATTCGAGGTATCACCCTAATCATTTTAATTTTTATATTTCTATCAACATCAAATCTTTTCTCCCAAGTCAAAGAAAAATGGGTAGCAAGATATTATGGACAAGGAGATGAAGATCATGCAAATGCTCTGGCTATAGATAGTTCAGGGAACGTCTATGTAACAGGAGGGAGCTATGGTTCAGGGACTGATTATGATTCTGATTATGCGACGATAAAGTATAATAGTTCAGGGGTAGAGCAATGGATGGCAAGATATAATGGGCCGGGAAATTCTTATGATTGTGCAAATGCAATAGCTATAGATAGTTCAGGGAGTGTATATGTGACAGGAGGGAGCTATGGTTCAGGGACTTATTATGATTATGCGACGATAAAGTATAATAGTTCAGGAGTAGAGGAATGGGTGGCAAGATATAATGGTCCGGGAAGCGATTGGGATAAGGCAAATGCGATAGCTTTAGATAGTTTGGGAAATGTATATGTAACAGGATGGAGTTATGGTTCAGAGACTTATGAAGATTATGCGACGATAAAGTATGATAATGCAGGAGTAGAGCAATGGGTCATAAGATATAACGGTCCGAAAAATTTTTGTGATTGTGCATGGGCGATAGCTTTGGATGATTCAAGAAATGTATATGTAACTGGAGGTAGTGATGGTTCAGGCACTGGTTATGATTGGGCGACGATAAAATATAATAGTGTAGGAGTAGAGGAATGGGTGGCAAGATATAACGGTCCGGAAGATAATGATGTTGCATGGGCGATAGCCTTAGATAGTTCGGGGAATGTATATGTAACTGGATATAGCGATGGTTCAGGCACTGGTGAGGATATTGCTACGATAAAATATAATAATGCAGGAGTGGAGCAATGGGTGGCAAGATATAACGGTCCTGGAAATGGTTATGATGATGCAAAAGCGATAGCTATAGATAGTTCAGAGAATGTATATGTAACAGGATATAGCTATGGTTCGGGAACGGGGAATGATTATGCGACAATAAAGTATGATAGTTCGGGAGTAGAGCAATGGGTAGCAAGATATAACAGTCCGTGGAATAGTTATGATGAGGCGGGAGCGATAGCCTTAGATAATTCTGGAAATATATATGTAACTGGACTGAGCTATAGTTTAGGAGCACATGAAGATTATGCTACGATAAAATATAATAATTCAGGAATAGAGCAATGGGTAGCAAGATATAATGGTCCGGACAATTTTGATGATGGCGCAAATGCTATAACTTTAGATAGTTCGGGGAATGTATATGTAGCTGGATATAGCAGGGGTATAGTAACTTCTTGGGATTATGCGACGATAAAATATTCCCAAAGCACTTTTTCGGAATCTTTTTATTTGTATTAAAATTATTCAAATCCATTTGGGGAAATTTGAAAGACGAGATTGCTTCACGATAAGACTGTTCGCAATGACAAATAATATTTCACGCAGAGTCGCAAAGTTCGCAGAGAAAGATATAAATTAATGGGGATGGACAGGATAAACAGGACAAATTGATAGCCAGCATATTTATGCTGGCTATTATAATAATCAGGGATATTTATCCAAAATTAATATGAGATCCTAAAGACGAGATTGCCACACTCACTAAATACGAGTTCCTTAACTTTGTTCAGGACAAGCCTCGCAATGACACATTATATTTCACGCAGAGTCGCAGAGTTCGCGGAGATTGGTGTAGAGACGTGATATATTATATCTCTTTTATGTTCTTTCTTTCTCTTATCTTTAGTTCATAGAATAGATGTTCTTCCTTTCAATTATCAAATCTAAATCCCACCCAAAAACTCATACTTTTGTTGACATTGATAACAAATCTATATTAAAAAAATCATATTTTTCCCCATTTTATAATGCAATATTTATGTCGCAAACATTAACAAGAAGAATCTCTGATTTCAGCAGTGTCAGTCATCATTAAAATATATCCTAATAAGGATGGTCAAATATGAGGATGAAAAATATTATTTCAGAACAGAAACAAATCGGATTTTTCGTTATTTTAAGTGTTTTCATTTTATTATTTTTTAATTTAAACTTAGTCTTTTCCTGGGAGACGGTTGCCACTGGGATTGAATACCAGAAATTCACTCTTCCTGACCCGAATAATGTGTTTGTGGTTCGAGCATCCAGAACGCAATCAAATTTGCTGATTGATAGTATGATTTCTATGGGTAAGATTAGAACAGGTTTGGAGACAGTTAAGAATATGGCGAACAGGTATGAGAACACAGTGAATTATTCTGGTGAATTGTATGATGTGGTTGCAGGAATAAATGGAGATTTTTTCAGTTATTCAACGAATTATCCTGTTCAAGGACAAATTATTTGCGGGAATTTCGTTGATAGATATACGGATTATGCAGGTCAGGCTATATTTTGCTGGAAACGTGATGGAACGGTATTTGTTGACTGGGATATTGTTAATACAGGGTTCAATAGAGAATATGTTGTTGTAAATGGGGTTCAATATGAACTTTCAAATTTAAATGTTTCGCGTGGAGCTAATCAATTAATTCTTTATACACCTCAATATGATGATAGAACCTATACAGATAATTCCGGGACGGAATTGATTGTTAGAGTAGACAATATGCCTCTTTATGTCGAGCAGGATACTACTGGAACGATTATTGAGAAACGAGTTAATCAGGGGTCTTCTTTTATTCCTTTTGATTGTGCGGTTATTTCAGGTCAAGGAACAATGGCAACTCCTTTGAACAATGCCGATGTTGGAGATTCTGTTTTGATACGATTGCGGGTCAAAAGTTACGGTGATACTTATGTGGGTGGGACACAGCTCCCTCGAGATTGGGAGTATGCTTATGCATCAATTGGGGGTAATTTATGGTGCGTGAAAGAAGGAATAGTTCCTTCTGAGGATTGGGATGATAAACCGGGAGCAATAATCCGTGATCCACGAACTGCCGCTGCTTTTAATGAAGACTATATTTACTTTGTCGTGGTTGACGGTCGCTCAGGAATCAGTGCTGGAATGACAATTACAGAACTTGGTAATTTCTGTTTAAACGAGTTACAAGCTGACCACGCTCTTTCGCTTGATGGTGGTGGGTCTTCTACGTTAGTCGTGAATGGAGTTGTAAAAAATCAACCTTCTGATGGTTCTGAGAGAGCAGTATCAAATGGATTAATGATGGTGCTTGCATCACAATCAGCAAAATCGATTGGTTTTAATGTGGGAACAAGGGTGAGAGCAATAATGTCAGTAAATTTATATTTGGGTCCAGGAACGAATTATGGTGTCGTTGCGACAGCTCCACAAGGGCAGGAAGGGGAAATTGTAGACAATTCACTTAATGGTATATATGCTAATGGAAATTACTGGTGGAAGTGGAAATATGGAACTACTGAAGGATGGTCTTCGGCAACCTACTTTTTAGGATTATCCGGAATTGTAAATTGGGAAAATTACGAGTAATTAGAGAAATGTTTCATGCAAAGTTCGCAGAGAAAGCAGAGTAAAAGTTAAAAGGGATAGATAGGATAAACAGGATTAATTATCAAATTTAAAATGTAAAACGGGCAACAGACAACCGACAATTAGAAATCTCTGAAATACTGGTTAAGTTTGGGCAACAGGCATATCTGATCCCTATAAAATTAATAAAATATGATGATGTAGTGCGAGAGTTATCTCGCATTTTATTGCGACATAAATGTCGCACTACAGTTTTTCAAAGGCATCAGTTTAACATCCAATCTTTAATTAGACTACCGGCTTCATAGAGTGTCCAATCCGAAAGAGTTAAAACTCCTATTACTTTCGCAGTATTATCTAACTGGTCAATCACGATTGAAGCACCTTCAAATTCTTCCCAATTTGTTCCAGTTCCAAGATAACGTGCAATAATAAGTGTAATTTCATCAACACTATCAAGGTCACCATCAAGGTAGGTGAAGGTAATATCAGCTGTGAATCCACTAATTACTGAAGCAGTTAAGTTCCAATAACGATTAATTGCATCAGCACCGTTGCCGGGGAGATTGGGATGGTCTCCATCAGTAGAATTTACGGCTAATGTCCCACTTCCTGTTCCAGCAATTGTTATTTCAAAATCAACAGGGGCATATTTTCCTGTTGTTCCTATGGGAAAACTCCTGATACCAGTATTTGCGGCATTAATATTTCTTGTTAGTGTTCCATTTACAAAACCAGATGTGCGAATGACACCTGTGAGTCCATCAGCTGCAGTTATTGTATTTGAACCAGTCACTAATTCACCTGCAATGAGATTAAGCTGACCTGCTACTGTCACATTACCAGTTAATGTAATATTCGATGTGTTATTAACTGTCAGATTAGGTAACGTTGCGCCTGCAAAATTGACATTTTGATTCACGATACCATTAAGTCTATAAACCCTATTAATATTAGTCGTTGGATTAAATAGTGAAGGATCTTGAATATCAACATTACCACCTATTGAAAAGTTTTGAGTTGTGGTTGGAGCTGAACCCTCGATAAATTGCCCGGCTCCTGTTTCTACAATGAAATTCCCGGTTACAGTAATAGCCCCGGTATGTCCACTTAATCCAATATTCCCTTGATCAACTATTCCACTATTGCGAACAATAAAGTTGCCATTTACAATTAGTGGGGCGGCACCAGCAGGGGCTGTTTGACTGATAGAACCACGCCAGATAAAATGACCATAGGTCCGACCAGCAATATTTAGTGTTCCATCCCAACACAGATAAGTACTTCCCGGATTAAACACTACAGCTGATTGCGGTTGATTTAATCCAAATGGGGTTGTTCCAGGAGCTCCGTTTCTTGTTCCATCTTTTAATCCACCCTGATAATAGGTTGACCCAGACAGGAAAATTACTCCTCCGTTAGCAGGGACAGGTGCAGAATTGCCTCCAAATCCACCACCAGCCCCTCCATTTTTCGGTGCCATTGCAGCACTCGAACCACTTTGAAAAACTAAAGCACCACCGGCCTTTGATATAATTCTATGCTGTTTATTAGCTCCTGTGGCATTAAATATAATATCACCTCCTATCAACCCCGTTGCAGTCAGTGAAAGCTCAACACTAACAGTGTTAGTGCCAGTTATACGTAGGGTGCAACCTGCGGGTACTGTTAAATCATCAAGAAAACTTCCATCTCCCCCAATAGTTAAAGTTGCTGAAACCGTACCGTCAAGTGATACAGAAACACTGCTAAGAAGATGAAGCTGTTGAATAGTCTCAGTCTGGATATTTGATATTGTAATAGGTACAAATGCAATATTACCATCGAAGACTAAAATATCATTTGCTGCTGGTGCAGTACGGGAGGGAGTCCAGTTAGTTGCATTTGTCCAGGCTCCCGAACCGTTAACATTCCAGGTATAAGTTGTTTGACCAGGAACGAGTGGAACTAAAAAGATTGTAATACAAAACAAAATAAGAATAAACTTAAGTGATTTTAGGGATTGCATACTATCACCTCCTACTCAAAAAAAGATTTGTTTTATTAAATAAACCAAGATTTTTATAAATTTTAACTTATCTGTCAAGTTTTTATTAATATTATTTAAAATAATAAATTAGCTATAAGAGTAGAAAATTTTTCGAGTAATTATTTAAAAATTATAAGATATTGAAATATGATTAAAGGCGTTGACTTTCTTATGACTTAGGATAAAAATTTGTGGGGCGTAAACGAGAAGACAGTTTCCCTTTCATAATTTGAACAAGGGGTTGATAGGGTTATGGATTCTAATCAAGTCAAAGAAGATTTTATCCAGATATTTTTATAAGGAATTTTCCCCGAACCGGAGAAAGTCAAGAAAATAATCGATAAGGTCGTAAAATCACTATCACTGAAAGCAGAAGCCTTGAAATTAGAGGGATTCAAAGAATCCTAAAAAGAGGAATTCTAAGAATATGAAGCTGTAATGTGGCATTTACGTCACAAGAATATTTGAGATAAATCTCGCACCACACCATCAAATTACCTTGATTTGCAGGGAACAGGCATACCTGTTCCCTACATTTATGTAGTTTTTCAGAGATTTCTATTTGATATTACATTCAATTACGGCAAATCGTCTCCATAGTTCAAAATACCGGTTGCGGCTTCTCCTGCATCGACTAAACCATAACCTGTATATATATCCCAACCTGTAGGCGGGAGGTCATCAGCAGTTCCGAAAATATCAGCTTGTAAGTTCAGTGCTAATGTCCCAGCTACATGAGGAGCTGAAGCACTGGTTCCACTTGCCGTTTTATAGCCACCATTCTTCCAGGCTGAATAGACTCTTACTCCGGGACCTGCAATATCAACCTCATTCCCATAGCTACTCCAGGAAGGTCTAATATCATTAATATCAGTGGCTGCAACTGCTATCACCGAATCATAGGCACCGGGATAATCAACGGCTCCACCATCATTACCTGCCGCCGCAACCAAATATATTCCGGCATTTGCGGCAGTATCACAAGCATCGTGTAAAGACTGAATATCATAATCTGAGCCAAGACTCATATTGATGATATCCATTCCATTCTCAATACTCCAACTGATACCATCGATAATATCGCTTATATAGCCAGAGCCACTTGCCCCAAGCACTTTTACTCCATAAAGCCAAGCCTCAGGCGCCACACCCACTATTCCAATGTTATTATCTTCTGCTGCTATAATTCCAGCGACAAATGAGCCATGCCCATTATCATCTTTATAATCCTTTCGAGGATTAACCAAATTTATTCCGCCTTTGCAATTATTCATTAAATCGGGGTGATTGTAATCAATGCCTGTGTCGAGGACAGCTACTTTCACTCCAGCACCCGTGAGATTGTTCATCCAGGCGTATTCAGCATCAATACGATTTATACCCCAGGGGAGAACTTGTGGTGGTTGAGGTTTTGGTTTGCCTAATTTCCCTATTGATTGGTCAGGTTTTTTTAAGGTGTAGACTTTAGCATCATAGTCTACTCTCAAAACTTCTCTTCTCTGTTGGATTTTCCGTTCTGCCGATAATGGAATAGTTATAGCCGTACCATTGACGAGAGGCAGGGGTTTAACAATTTCTCCGTCAAATCGTTTTATTAATGCTTCTTGCCTTTTCATATCTTTGAAGGATTCTTTAAAGACAACGATTCTTTTAACCCGGCTTTGATCTTGTGCCCAGGACAGAGAAACAAGTAATAAAATGATTACAATTATTCCTGAAATTAACACTTTATAGTGTCTGTGTTTCGTTAACATTTATTATTCACTCCTTCCATTTTTAATGAAACCGAATTATATTTCTTATCAACAAGTAAAGTCAAGGATTTTAGTTTTTATCAAAAATTGGGATTTCTAAAGTGACTGCTTAGCAAGTCTGAAAAACGAGATTGCTTCGTCGCTAAACACGAGTTCCTTCACTTCGTTCAGGACAAGCCTCGCAATGACAGATTATATTTCACGCAGAGTCGCAGAGTTTGCAGAGATTGATGTAGAGACATAATATGCTATATGTCTTTTATGTTCTTTCTTCATCTTATCTTTAGTTCATAGAATTGATGTTTTTTCTTTTAATTATCAAACCTAAATCCCACCCAAAGACTCATACTTTTATTGACATTGATGATGAATTTATATTAAAGAAGGTACAATTTGTCTTATTTTGTAATGCGACATTATAAATTTTTAAAAATTATTGTTCCATTTTATGTGGAGTGCGGTAGCTTGCTACCGCTTTAGATTGCGAGACCTTGGTCTCGCTTATTTGTAGGGGACAGGCTATCTATCCCCTACAGTGGAAGCAAGCTTCCACGAAAACAAGGCGAAAGCAAGCTTTCGCACTCCAAAGAAATGTTGAGTGAGTAGTCGCTATGACTGATGAGGATATATCAGAAAGTCAAATTTCAATACATAGAACAAGAATAAAGAATTTATTGCGTATTATTGGAATCTTTTTGTTTTTTTATTTCTTTGGATGTCCAATATTATGGATTTTTGTTAAACCGAAGGTTACTATTTCTTTTCCCAATGAGTGGCAATATAATACTGATATGCCTATGCACATAAAAGTGAAGGCAGGGCATAAAAACTTCGTTATTCAACAGGTTCGAATAGCTTTCGAGTATAATCCCACATCGGGGCAAAAAACTCCCTATCCTATTATACTTTATTCAACTCAAAAAAGGGATAGGTGGTCGATTTGGAAAATTAATCGCTTTACCTTGCCGTTCAAAAAAGAAATGGATGTCATCCTGCCACTTGCCGAATTATCGAGCAAAGGAGAGATACAACCAGGGACGATTAAAGGGCGGATACAGGTCAGCGTGGATTATGTGGCTGGACTTGGTAAACACTCTGTGTTTATGGGAAGAGTGCAGAACTCTATGGAAATGGCGAATATTCCGTATGAGATTTTATTGAAATAAATTTTTCACGCAGAGACGCAGAGAAATACTGAAAATAAAGAATCTAACCGCAAAGGACGCAAAGTAGACGCAGAGTTCACAGAGATAATAACTTGAGAGTTCTGAAATACTTAGCAAAATACGAAATTCTTCACCTTAATTAGAATGACAGTTTGAATCAGTTTGTTTATTTATCAATTTATAAAAAAAATTGTAACAAATGTGTGACTTCAAGTATCATAATATGTGAATCGCTATTTTTATACTGAGAGTGATTGTTTAAAAAGCCTATTTATTGCTATAAAAATGAGATTGCTTCACGATAAGACTGTTCGCAATGACGCATCAGGAGTGTCATTGCGAGGAACGTTAGTGACGAATCAATCTCGCTTTTGTGAGTTTTTAAACAGTCACACTGAGAATATTTACTTGGAGCAATGATTATGAAAATAAAAAAATACAACAAAAATAAGCTTACTCACAAAAACATAATACTCTTAATGTTAGTGATTATTAGTTTATGTCTTGTGATTAATGTATCGTCCCAAGTTAAGGAAGAATGGGTGGCGAGATATCATGGTCCTGGAAACTTTATGGATGGGGCTGAAGCCATAGCTGTAGATAATTGGGGGAACGTTTATGTTTCAGGATGGAGCTACGGTTTGGGAACTGAACGTGATTATGCAACAATAAAATATAATAGTATAGGAATAGAACAATGGGTGACAAGATATAGTGGTTCAGAAGGAGTAAATGGTTGGGATTCTGCATATGCCATAGTAACAGATAGTCAGGGGAATATCTATGTTACAGGAAAAGTTCAAGATTCAGGGACCTATTTTGATTATGCGACAATAAAATACAATAATTCAGGAGCTCAGCAATGGGTGGCAATTTATAATGGTACTGGGAACGGTGAAGACAGGGCGCATGACATAGCTTTGGATATTTTAGGGAATATTTATGTCACAGGAGTGAGCTGGGATTCAGGAACTTCTTATGATTATGCAACTATAAAATATAACAGTTTGGGGGAAGAGCAATGGGTAACGAGATATAATGGTCAATTAAATGCTGAGGATTGGGCATATGCTATAGCAGTTGATAGTTCGGGGAATGTCTATGTCACGGGACGGAGCAAGGGATCAGAGTTTTGTTTTGATTATGCGACAATAAAATATGATAGTGACGGAGTGGAGCAATGGGTAGCCAGATATTATTCTTCGGAAGATAGGGATGATTACGCTTATGACATTGCTGTGGATAATGAAGGAAATGTCTATGTTACAGGATTAAGCTCTCTTTCAGGAATTTCTTATGACTATGCGACTGTAAAATATAATAGTTTGGGGGTAGAGCAGTGGGTGGCGAGATATAACGGTCCGGGGAATTCGTATGATGAGGCAAATGCTATAGCTATTGATATTTCAGGAAATGTTTATGTTACGGGATATAGCTCTGGTGGTTCAGAAACTCATTTTGATTATGCGACAATAAAATATAATAGTTCAGGAATAGAGCAGTGGGTAGCAAGATATAACGGACCGGGAAATGATGATGATAAAGCATATGCGATAGCTTTAGATAGTTCAGAGAATATTTATGTTACAGGATATAGTGATGGATTAGAAACCAATCGAGATTATGCAACGATAAAGTATAATAGTGCGGGTATGGAGAAATGGGTGGCAAGATATGATAGCCCTGCAAATTCACAAGATGAAGCATATGCAATAGCAATAGACAGTTCAGGGAATGTGTATGTTACAGGAATGAGCTCTGGTTCAGGAACTTATGATTATGCGACGATAAAATATTCTCAGAATGTAGCTGTTAATCAAAACATCTGGATGAATTATTGATTTCTTTTATCCTGTTCATCCTGTCAAAATTAGTTGTATTTGTTCTTCTTTGTGTTCGTTGTGCCTTTGTGGTTGAATTTTCATCTTTCTCTGTGTTCTTTGTGGTTAACTAATCAAAAAATTATTAAAAAATCCCTTTGAAATGTGAGTTTCGTTTGTATATTAGTATTTGTGTTAATAGAAATGGTTGATAAAAATATATAAAGTTGCATTTAGAAAATGATGTGGTAGGGGCAGTTCGCGAACTGCTTCTATAGGTTTAATACGAAAATGATTAACAGAATATTCTACATAAGTTTACTGATTTGCTTATTATTTACATCCTCTTTATTCTCTCAGGATAAAGAGGTCGGTGTTTCTATTTTTATTGATTCAAAAGAAATAAGTTCCTTCACGAAAGTTACAACGCATTCCTCCAATCCTGTGGGATTGACAATTGATGAGCAAAATCAGTTAATATTTTTCGATATGCCGACTGATAAGGTTTTTTCAGGCTATTTAATCTCTGCGGATACTATCACGTCTTCCACAGCATTCTCTTTGATTGCTACGGTGGAGCAGATAAATTCAGCTACAAATAAATATGGAATAAATGTTACGGATATTGATGCATTTAAAGACGACTCCATCATTATCGCAAGCAATGGCGAAGCAAATCAATTCAATGGGATATTAAGTATTTCTCGCGGGATTTCGCCAATTATAAAGGTGATCACAGAGGTCAAGGGACTATCAGCAATTTGTGTTGATAGAAAAAGTACACCAAACATTATTTATACTGTGAAAGGGAATGAGGTTTTTATAATCTCCGCTGATACGGAAAATGGAAATCTTGAAAAATATTTTACACTGGAACATCCTATCTCAGACATTGCCATCGATGATGATGGAAATCAAATAATTCTTTATGCCGAAGGGTCGCTTTCTATAGACAAATTGTCGAAGAATAAAGCGAAATCAACTTTCATTGATGAAACTAAAATCAAGAGCGTTGATGAATCGGTAATCAAGAATGTAGCAATTGCAATTGATAAATCGGACAACTCAATTTATTTATATAGTTTGAGGAAAATTGATGAAGGCAAAATAAGTGGGATTTATACAAAGTTCGATAAAACAGGCTCTATGATTTTAAAATTAAAAGATGAACAGATACGGAAAGCAGATGATTTTGAAGGGATGAAAAATCGAAATGAACTGGTAATATCACCCGCAGGTAAGGGAATGGTTATCGATGCAATCGGCAATTTATTAGTTGCCGATGGAGTTACAGTAGGAGAATCGAAGGAAGAGAAAAATAAGCACACATTTTCTATCATAAGCATTTCAGAAATTTCCACCTCCGCAACGCCCTGGAGCGCATATAAATAAATTAGAAAAAATTTTTCAACCACGAATCGCACGAATCTATGCGAATCTGTAAAGAACAATCATATTGACAGTCATAGTGAATTCATATTTAATATTGTTAAGAAATCTTAATATAAAAATTATACTTAATAACAATATGCTAAAACGGAAAAAAGGAGTGAATTTATGGCACAGATTGAACAAATAAAGTCTGAAATAGAAAAGCTAACAGAAAATGAATTTATAAAATTAAGAAAATGGTTTATGGAAAAAGAATGGAAAAAATGGGATAAACAAATTGCAAAAGACTCAAGAGAGGGAAAACTTGATGTATTGATAAGAGAAGCTCGAAAGGAAAAAGAAGAAGGGAAGCTAAAGGCAATTTAAATGCACAAAACAACTGAACGATTTCGAAAATGTCTTAACAAGTTGCCCGCATCAATACAGAATTTATCGGAAAAACAATTTCATCTACTCAAAACTAATCCTGAACATCCATCATTACATTTCAAAAAAATTGGGAAATTTTGGTCTGTGCGAATTTCATTATTTTATCGAGCACTTGCAATAAAGGACGGAGATGATTATATTTGGGTGTGGATAGGAACGCATAATGAGTATGAAAGGATGATAAAAGACAATACTTGATCAAAATGAAAAAATTGTTATTATTTATAATTATTATTTTTATTCCGATTCTTTCTTTTTCCCAATCTCAAATTCAAATCACATCATATCATTATCGTCCTCCGATTGGTTGGCAAGAAACAAGATTTAAGAATAATCCACCAGGTTCTTCATTACACATCTTCGTTCATAATAATACCGAAAGCCCAATTTCTGCTCAGGATATTTTTTTAAATGGAAAAAAAGTCGCGATTAGAGAGGCAGACTCTCCTGTTGTATGGTGGCGATTATTACCGGAAACTGTTCTTCCGAATGGCTATGGTGAACTGACCATTTATTTGCAAAAGGAATTGAAGGATACATTATCAGTGGAGGCAGAGTTTAATGCAGGAAAAATAAAAGCCGATATTCCACCAACAGAAAAACCATTCCAGATTTCACAAGCCGTATTTGCTGATAATTCCTTATATATTTACCTTTCAGGTATATCCGATGTGGATAACGTATTCTTTGATGGAAAAAAAATATCGAGACATTGCGAATATTATCCAATAATATCTGACAATAAATTGTTATTCATCTATAAATTTGAGAATCCTCCCATTAAAGGCTCTCATCATTTGCTCGGTGTTGAAAAAGGCAAAGAGAAAGTCGAGAGTATCATTCGCGTCTTTGAATTCCCATTTGTGATTGGTTCTTACGGGAATACAGGTTCAGGGTCTATTAAAGCTTATGCTGAACACAATCTTAATACTTATCTTTCATTTCATTCAATGAGGATTGAGGAACTTGATAGATTAAAGGAAGCAGGATTACGGTCAATAAGTTCAAATAAAGACAAAGATGCCATTTTGGCAATTAAAGACCATCCTGCCTTATTGGCATATTATCTACTCGATGAACCTGATGTTCGGGATTATTTCTGCAAAGATGTAACATGGTCTCGACACATCGGTTGGTATGCACAGGAAATGGTCGATTGGTATAATCTCCGTTGTAGAAATGCCCCACAGATTCCATCTTTACTTATGGTTAATGCCACGGATACGCCTGCGAATTGGTATATTTATTCTCAGATTTCTGATATTCCCGCTACAGATCCGTATGCAAAACTTTTTAGATGGAAGTTGGAGGAGATATTAACTGTTGGTAAAATATTACGGAATGCAGGAGCACCCCGAATTTTTATAATGGCGATTCAGGCACATTATGTAAAGGAAAAGAAAGAAGAGAAAGAAAAAATCTTAGATTATCCAACACCAATAGAAGAAAGAAAAATGGTTTATTATGCGATTGGGAGCGGTTCAAAGGGTTTAGCATACTTTATTTATGACGGCGGAAATGGCTCGGCTTGCTGGAAAGATAATCCTGAGTTAGCTGAGGAAATTAAAAGAATAGGAAAGACAGTTGGAGCCATAGCTGATTTGCTGACCATTTCTTATCCTGTTGAATTAGTTAGTTGTAGGGAACGGTCGCAACCGTTCCCTACAGTTTGCAAAATTCAGACACTTCTTTGTGGTGAAAAGGCAATCATAATTTTAGTTGAAGGTGAAGAAGGCTTCGATGGTGGTGAAGTTGAAATTAATTTGCCGAAATGGTTTAAGGTCAAAGATGTATTTTCGATTGGGTACGAGAAATTAGAAGAAAAGGAAGTTGAGAAGAGTAAACGTCTATTGAAACTGAAACTAACGAATGATATTTGCCAGTGTATCGTGGTAACAAGCGAATCAGAGTTGGAAAAAGAGATAGGAGAAAAACTTTTTAAGAAGTGAAGAGCAAATATTAATTTAGCCACGAAAGAACACAAATGTTTTAACCGCAAATCACGCGAATCAACGCGAATTGCCATTCTTGTTCCCAAGACCCACCTTGGGAACAGAATTCTTTTGTAGGGGCATATTGCATATGCCCTGAAATTATTGGGCACGTGCAACGTGCCCCTACAGAAATATATTTGTCAAAGCCCCAGCTTTGACACCTTATTGTAGGAGACGCATATATGCCTCCCCTACAATTTAATCCTGTCTGTCCTTATTCATCCTGTTCATCCTGTTCATCCTGTTCATCCTGTCAAAAAATATTCTTTATTTTTTTTCCTCACTTTTATTGACGACATAGACACCTGAGAGTAGAATTACAGACCCAATAATGATTCCTGAAGTAAGCTTCTCTCCTAATAGAACATAACCGAATAGCAAAGAGAAGATAGGTACAAGATATAAGAATGATGCGACACGAGTTGTCGGGAGTTTTTTTAATGTCCAGACCCAGCCCGAAAATCCAAATATCGTGCATCCGAATATCAAAAATAATAACGCCACCCAGCCCATCATCGATAAATTGATTCCAGCTCTAATATCATCTCCATTTAATAAAAATATAAGTGGTAATGTCCCCAAAATAATGGAAAGACCTGTCACTGAGACGGCATCAAATTTTTTACTCAACGGTTGACTTGCCACGGTATAAATTGCCCAGGACAACGGGGCTAAAAATGTAATCAATGCATACAAATAATATCCCAATTCCAATTTTTCTTCTGAACCAAACCGCACTATAATAAAGAGTCCTGTCATTGACAAAATTAATCCGGCAAGATTTGCCCAGGAGAATCTTTCATTTAAAAAAATGACCGCAAAAATGAGGTTAAAAATCGGACTTAAATTGACAATTAAGGCAGCTGTTCCTGCCGATAATTTTACCTCGCCTATGGCTAATGAAAGATTATAACAAATCACGCCAGTGAACGAAATAATACCGACTCTGAAGGGATGTTGCTTAATAATTCTAATCATTTCATCTTTATTTTTAAAGAACAATATCGCGATGAATATTACAGCGGTCGGGATATAACGCAATTTAACTATCTGAGCAGGCGTAATGAAATTCAGCAGATACTTAATCGCAATGAATGCCCCACCCCAGATTGCAACAATAAAAATTAGAATAATATATACACGGATATTACTGAATGAATATTGAATATTTTTGTACATAGATTTCATAAAAATCAATCGAATTCGAGAAATCGCATTAATGATTTTAAACACATAAATATTATCCCATAAATTTAGCAAGTAAAAATATTAATACGTGACTATTTGAGTCCTCCGAAAAACTTCAAAAACGATATTGCTTCGTCTGTCATGCTGAACTTGTTTCAGCATCAACAAGTTCGGAATGACCACCTTGATATGTATCATTGTGAGTCTGCTGAAGGCAGAGCGTGGCAATCTCGTTTTTAAATGAAATTTGCCTGTGTTTTAGAGATCTCAAATTAAAACAACAGAAAACAACATAAATTTATTGCTAATTAAAATAAGAATTAGTAGATAATTCCCAAAGATTTTATTACTGAAAAAATTTATGATTAAAAATTTTCTAAAAAAAGAATCTCGCTTTGATTTCTTCGCCATATTAATAATAGTTGTCTGGGGAACAATAATATACTCCAATTCTTTCGATTCTCCGTTTCAATTTGACGACCGCTCCTTTATCTTACAAAATCCTGCTATTAAGCATCTGAGCGATATAAAATCGATTATAAGCTATAAACCTCAGCGATGGGTTGCATACTTCACCTTTGCCCTTGATTATGCCCTTAGTGGCAATAAGGTTTTCTCCTATCATTTATTTAACCTGATTATTCATCTTTTGAACTCCATTTTGATTTATTATTTTCTGAGACTCATACTTAATTTACCTTCATTCAAAATTGACAGATTTCAGAATTCCAAAAAGATAATTCCGTTTTTCACATCTCTCCTTTTTCTTGTTCATCCCGTGCAGATAGAAGCTATCACTTACATTTATCAAAGATTCACTCCCTTAGCAACGTTCTTTTATCTTCTATCACTTATATTTTACTTAAAATATAGACTCTGTAGGGGACAGGCATGCCTGTCCCCTACAAATTATAAGGGTGAGGAGACCTCACCCCTACAATCAAAGAAATTTGCTCTGGGTAGGGAACGGTCGCGACCGTTCCCTACGGATAAATCGACAAAAAAATCTAAAAACAAATCCTCTGAAAATTTACAGGTAAAAAAACCCAAATTTCTCAAAAGCGGCATATTCTATATTTTCTGTCTTCTAAGCCTCTTTTTCGGAATGTTCAGTAAAGAAGAAATGTTCACCGCCCCGATTATGATAATCCTTATAGAAATCTATTTCATATCTGGATTTAAAGTAGGGACAGAACAGTGTTCTGTCCCTACACGATGGAAAACGCTTATACCCATACTGCTTACATTACTAATAATTCCACTCACATATATATTCATTGTCAAAGGGATGGCATTTAGTAATATCAATCTTAACAAGATCAGCAGAGATACATTTATTTATTCCCGTTCTACTTATTTACTTACCGAATTTAATGTTTTGATAAAATATTTACAATTATTCTTTTTCCCTATAGTATTAAATCTGGATTATGATTTTCCTATCTCAAAGACTCTATTTGAATATCCAACTTTCTTTTCATTCCTTATAATTTGTTCCCTATTAATCTTGGGAATAATATTATATAAAAAACATCGACTTATTTCCTTTGGCATAATCTGGTTCTTCGTAACTATTTCTATAACCTCCAGCATACTTCCAATAAAAGATGTGATATTTGAACACAGGATGTATATTCCTTCTATTGGTTTATCTATTGCCTTAATTTTCATGCTCTATCAAATCTTTCCTGACACGATGACAAAATCCCCTTGGGGAGTTAGGAGATTGTTATCTATTCTATTAATCATCATTGCCATAGCATTTTCTATTCTAACCCACAAAAGAAATGAAGTCTGGCGAGATGATGTAAGTTTATGGCAGGATACCGTCAATAAATCTCCTAATAAAGCACGAGTACATAACAACCTTGCGAATGCATTGGTTCGTGAGGGGAAATTAGATAGGGCTATTAAACATTATTTGGAAACCTTGCGAATTACACCTCTCAGTCCAGAAACGTATAATAATATGGGTATTGCTTTGTATAAACAAGGAAAGATTGATGAAGCAATGAAATATTATTCAGATGCCATACGACTTAAGCCCGACTATGCTGATGCCCACAGTAATCTGGGAAGTGCTTTAGTCAGGAATGGGAAATATGACGAAGCAATAGACCATTACTATCAAGCGGTAAAATATAATCCTCAACTTGCTCAGGTATATACTAATATTGGGAATTTGGTTGCACGGGAGGGCAGGTTCGATGAGGCAATTGCAAATTATTCTAAAACCATTGAACTCAATCCTGACTATGCAGAAGCTTATAACAATTGGGGACAGGTATTGATTCAAAAAGGTCAGGTTAATGAAGGTATAGAGAAATTTTATAAGGCGATACAACTCGACCCTAAATATGTTAATGCACACTTTAATCTTGCCTTTTATCTTTCTCAACTTGACAAGACAGAAGAGGCAATCGCTCATTATTTAGAGGTTATTCGAATTAATCCAAATTATGCTGAAGCACATAATAATCTTGGAACAATTTTAACTCGCGAAGACAAAATCGAGGAAGCCAACACCCATTTCTCAGAGGCAATAAGAATCAATCCTGATTATGTTCAGGCTCATAGAAATCTGGCTGAAAATTTAATCAAATCCAGAAAGATAGAAGACGCTATTAAACATCTCCTGGAAATATTAAGAATTAATCCGGAGGATGCACGCATTCATCAAGAACTTGGCGATGCGATGATTCTTCAAGGAAAATCTGAGGAAGCAATTCGTTATTATAGAAAGGCATTTCAACTTAGCCCCGATTCTCATTATATTGCCAATAAACTTGCCTGGTCTCTTGCTACAAGCGAAGATGCAAAGTTAAGAAACGCTGACGAAGCCATCAAATTTGCCGAATTCGCCTGTCAAAAGACTAATTATAATGACCCCGTATTGCTTGACACTCTTGCCGCAGCTTATGCTGAGGCAAAACGATTTGAAGAAGCGATTAAGACTGCTCAAAAAGCCCTTGATTTAGCACAATCAAGAAAACAAGAAAATATAATCAAGGAAATACAGGGTAGGCTTCAATTATACAAATCAAATCAACCATTCTACGAAACTCATCAATCTACTAATAAATAGAAATCTTTGAAAAACTGATCAAACTATACTATGTCATTCCGAACTTGTTTCGGAATCTCGATTGAGATGCTGAAACAAGTTCAGCATGACAGACGAATCAATCTCGTTTTTGAAATTTTTCAGAGATCTCAAATAGAAATCTCTGAAATACTTCGGTTGTAGCGGTCGGATTTATCCGACATTATTTATTTCGTGCGATAAATCGCACCGCTACATTTGGTTTTGGTTAGTTCTTCAGGGGTCTCAAATAGAAACCTTTGAAATAATACCTAACATAGCCACGAAACAACACAAAATGTCACTTTCTTGGGAACGGTTTTAAACCCCCATTCCCTAACCCTCCCCCTATAAATGGATTTCCCACTTCCTGACCCTCCCTCTATAAATGGATTTCCCCCTTCCTGACCCTCCCCCTATAATGGGGGAGGGAAGGGTGGGGGTTTGTCACTTTGTAGGGAACGGTCGCGACCGTTCCCTACATTAATCTTACCTTTTTAATCAGAAGCTTGTTTAAAAACTGGTATATTCAGGTATTTTTTAATTCAAAATACTTCATCTCAATCATATTATTTTTATCTTGACATTAGGATATTAAAAAAAGTATATTACAACTATGTAAAAGGGAAAGAGGAGGTCTGTCTCCTTTTTCCTAAAAATTTAAGATAAGGAGGTGAAGTGCTTATATAGTTAATCTGCACGTAAGTAACTCTGGAAAATCTTTTTTCCAGACAATAATTTCCTATACCTTTAGGAGGTAATTTTTATGAAGAAATTAATTGCTTTTCTTTTCTTAATGTTAGTATTATCTGTTAGTGGCTGGGCAGCTACGTATAGTGCCAATGGCGCTGGCGCCTTAGGAAACTCATCCACTATTGGAACAGTTGGATTTGAGGACTATCCGTCTCTTTTCCTTGCCGCTGCTGATTATAACTCTATTCCAGGTGGTATGGCGGGTAATTATACTTTCTTTATCAATACAAGCCTTACAGAACCTGCCAACCTTGGTTTTGGTGCTCCAACAAATCAATATACACTTACATTTAAACCATCGCAAAGTGTTACACCAACAGTTACTTTTACCGCAACTTTTGATAATGCAGGACCTTCGGGAGGCTGGATCATTGGAACTCCAAATCTCGCCATATCAGATGATACCAAGTTAATGCCTAATGTTATTATTGATGGTTCAAATACCGTTGGTGGAACAACTCGGGATTTAACACTAACTTGTGCTAATAATTTCTCAAGAGATTTAACCGTACCAGGTGACGCTGGTGGTTTTCCAGTTCTCATTAAATTCCATGGTCTTTGCGATTTCGCAGTGGTCAAGAACACCAATATTATTATGTCTCTCACTGATCCTCTTTATGTTCAGGCCCGTAGCTATTATGCTTTAACATTCACATCAAGACGTAATGCTGTTACATTAACAAATGATGTTCCTGATAATTGGACTGTAATGAATTGTTCTATTCAATCGGTTGGTTCTCGTCAGCAACACGGTATTGGTGCTTCTAACAGTGGAACTATTACCGCTGGTGTTGCTCAGACTGGTGTTCTTATTTCCCATAATGAGATTATAGGTCAAACAAGAGGTATCCTGTTGAACCAGAATGCTGATTTTATACTTGAGAACAATATGTTAGGTTGCCAGCAAAATGACCCGCTTGGTGGTCTTGTCAGCACAGGTTTCGTCCATTCAAGTTCTAATGGGGCAACTCCCTGGACATCGATTATAAGAAATAATATATTCAACAACAACTTTACTGCAGCTAATGTTGCCGGTGGAGGACTTGCTGGTATGCAACTTTCAGGTGCTCCTGCTGCCGCTAATACACAATATCAAGTCTACAACAATATGATTTGCAATTATAATTTCGCGGTTGGTGTGCCTACTGATCTTGTTTATCAAGGTATTACATCTTCTTCAAGCCAATCACATATGCTAATCTATCACAACTCTATCGATATGCCAGAAAAGTCTAATGTTACTGGTGCTTCTACTTGGGGCAGAGTCTCCGCTATTTCTTCGACCTCTGTCAATGCAATACACGACTGGGATGCACAGGATAACGTCATCCGCTTCTTGCAGCCAGGTGCGTTTAATGCTGTATACGTTTCACTGGGTGCTGGACCTACACCTTGCAATTACAACGACGTCTGGAACAATGCCCTAACCAATATAGGTAGGCTTAGTCCGGGTGGTGTTGGGACAACTTATGCCAACTGGCCTGCCTGGCAACTTGCTGGCTATGACCTCTTAGGTGTCCAGTTCGACCCGACAGTCCCAAGTGCACCAGGCGCGGGTGTTTGGGTAAGTCCTATTGATTTGCATTTCACTACTGACCCGGGACCAATGTATAATGGATTTCTCCTTGGTCTTGTAGGAACAGATATAGATGGTGAAGGACGTCTAAGACCTGTTATGGGTTGCGACGAAGTTCCAACTCCTATTAACGATTGGATGATTTATTAATAATTTAATAAATTGAAATGCAGATTTCTGATAAAAACCCCCGAAAATTTTTCGGGGGTTTTTTTATTGGTTTGTAATCTCTTTGGAGTGCGAAAGCTTGCTTTCGCTTTGTTTTGTGGAAGCTTGCTTCCACTGTAGCGGTGCGATTTATCGCACAAAACATATAATGTCGGATAAATCCGACCGCTACAACAAGGCGAGACCAAGGTCTCGCCTATTAAAGCGGTAGCAAGCTACCGCACTCCACATAAAATGGAACAATACTTAATGAAAACTTATTATGTCGCAATAAATACTGCGAGATAAATCTCGCACCACAAAAGCGGTAGCAAGCTACCGCACTCCACATAATTATTGCTGAATATGTGTCTTATTTCTCTTGACGATTTGTAATTTCAAAACATTATATTACTGAAGTGACTGTTTAAAAATCCGATTAATTGCTATAAAAACGAGATTGCTTCACGATAAGACTGTTCGCAATGACACATCAGGAGTGTCATTGCGAGGAACTTTAGTGACGAAGCAATCTCGCTTTTAGTTGTTTTTAAAAAATCACTATTGAAATAAAAATGATTAAAATAGGAAAGGGCATATGCAATACTTGTCCTGATGAAAATCAGGATGCCCCGATAACTCTATGGAATGGTTAAATCACATACCCGCATTGTTAAAAATCTTTTTAGTTTTAGGGATTGTAGTTATTGGATTAAAGTTTAAGCTTCATCTCAGTTTTTCTCTTCTTATTGGGAGTGTATTTTTAGCCATCTTTTTTCGGATGACTCCACCTAATCTTTTCAAGGCGGCAATTGCTGGAATCTTCTCTGTTGAAACCATATCTCTTGTGATAATCGTTACGGGAATTTTAACTTTGTCTAATGGAATGTCTATTTCGGGAAGATTAGAGCGGATTGTTGAATCATTTAAAAAGCTTGTAGGCGAAAGTCGAATCGCACTTGTGACTTTTCCCGCATTAATCGGTTTTCTTCCGATGCCGGGAGGTGCTATTTTCTCAGCACCAATGATTGGGGCGATGAGCCAGAATACATCTTTTACTCCTCATCATAAAACCATCATTAATTACTGGTTCAGGCACGTCTGGGAATACTGGTTTCCTCTCTATCCCGGTGCTATCCTTGCCATCTCTCTGACAGGTATCCCCGCTTATAAATTTATCCTTCTCGGATTACCGATGTCTCTTGTTGCTATTGTTGTTGGTTATCTTATAATCCTGAGAAATGTTTCACTCGGTCAAAAAATTCATCGTGATTATTCCGTACCGAATATCCTTGCCTTTCTCAATGAACTTATCCCAATTTTTCTAATGGTCTTTTCATTATTATTGTTCGGCATCTTGCTCAACATTTTAGAGAGTAAGTTCGACTTCAAATCAAAGTTTGTTGAGAGAATACCTATTCTCATTGGATTAATTTTAAGTTTCTCCTGGATTGTTGTAGCGGATAAACTTAAATGGAAAGACATCAAATCTATTTTATTTAAAAATACAACCTGGCAGTTGGGACTTCTCGTCATAGCGATTATGATTTTTAGAAGTATTTTGGAGAGAAGCGAGGGTGTAAATACTCTTAAGAATGAACTTCTGACTTATAAAATCCCCATTAGTGGTTTAATAATGGTATTGCCGTTCATTGCGGGCATAGTTACGGGAATTGCGGTCGGTTTTGTAGGGACGTCCTTTCCTGTAGTAATAACACTCATTGCTACGCTGAACATTGCTCCAGAAAATACGGGTTCGCTAATCTTCATTGCTTATGTATTCGGTTATACAGGGATGATGCTATCGCCTGTTCATCTATGTTTATTGCTGACAAAAGATTATTTTAAGGCGAACTTGCTAAAAGTATATACACGCTATTTGATTCCTATCACAGTTTTGACTCTTATACCAGCATTAATACTCTTTATGCTTTATCACTTTTTTCAATTTTAACTACTGGTTTTTAATAAATAATATTTTTTTAAGAAATTCCATAAACACTATTAAACTTTCCTATTGACAGGTATTTAATTGTAGCATAAGGACTTTATAAAATATAGTCTGTTTCATTTTTCATATACCTTATAAATCAATTTGAGATTTCTGAAGAACTAACAAAATGACATTTTTGCTTGTAGTCCCCACTTTAGTGGGAAGGAATTTTCCCTGCTAAAGCAGGGACTACAAACCCGATTCAGTAAACCAATAGTAGTTCTTCAGAAATCTCAATTTGGGAGAGTAAAGATAATGCAAAAAAAAGAAAATACATTAATGACCACGATGGATTACATCACACTGGAAGACGAGTATGGTGCGAAAAATTATCATCCGCTTGACGTTGTTTTATCTCGTGGTCAGGGAATCTGGGTCTGGGATGTAGAAGGAAACAAATATTTAGATTTTCTTTCAGCTTATTCTGCAGTAAATCAGGGACACTGTCATCCTAAAATTGTTCAGACATTGATTGAGCAGGCACAGCGTCTGACGCTTGTTTCACGAGCATTTAGAAATGACCAGTTGGGTCCTTTTTATAAAGAAATATGTGAGTTGACAGATTCGCATATGGTTCTGCCGATGAATAGTGGTGCTGAAGCTGTCGAATCCGTTATCAAAGCCGTTCGGAAATGGGGCTATGTTGTAAAAGGTATCCCAAGAGGTAAGGCTGAAATTATCGTTTGTGAAAATAATTTCCACGGGAGAACCATCACAATCGTCGGTTTCAGTTCAGAGAAACAATATCGTGATGGTTATGAACCATTTACTCCCGGATTTGTGATGATTCCTTTTGGAGATGCCGATGCCCTTGAATCAGCAATAACGCCAAACACCGTTGCTTTCCTTGTCGAACCAATTCAAGGAGAGGGAGGCATCATCATTCCTCCCGAAGGGTATTTACGGCGTGTGCGTGAAATTTGTGATAAGCATAAGATTGTTCTTATTACTGATGAAATCCAGACAGGGCTTGGTCGAACAGGTAAAATGTTAGCGGAAGAACATGAGGCAATTGAGGCTGATTTAACGCTTGTTGGTAAGGCACTCTCGGGTGGATTGTATCCCATTTCGGCAGTTCTTTCGAATAAGGAAGTCTTAGGAGTATTTCAACCCGGCGACCATGGAAGCACTTATGGGGGAAATCCACTGGCTTGTGCAGTTGCACGAACAGCATTAAAGGTGCTTGTTGAAGAAGGAATGATTGTGAATGCGGCAAAACTCGGTCCTTACTTTATGGATGAGCTAAGACGTATTAAAAGCCCTTATGTTAAAGAAGTCCGGGGAAAAGGACTAATGATTGGCGTGGAACTTTTTAAAGATGCTGGCGGTGCGCGACACTTTTGTGAAAGACTAAAGAATAAAGGTCTGCTATGTAAAGAAACTCATGAACACGTCATCCGCTTTGCTCCACCATTGATTATCAAAAAAGAGGAAATTGATTGGGCATTAGAACAGATTGCAGAAGTTCTGAGCGATAAAATAAGTTGACGAAATCGTTATCTGTTACATAATTATTAATATTGATATTCAATCTAAAAATTAAGGAAGGAATTCAAGCCAAGTATGAAAAAAAGCATTTTTTTTAATTTTACTAACATTCTTTCAGCATTATTAATCTTTGTATTATTCGCCTCAATTAATTCATTAGTGGCAGATGAAAGCTCTTCAAATTCCACCAATGTGAATTCTAAATTAGACAAGAAATACCCATCAACTGAGACTAAACAAAGAGGAACTCCTACAGATGGTGAGATACCACATTATTCGGTGCATAAAGAACAGATGAAAGAGTTAGAAAAACAACCGCGCATTATCACTGAGGATATGCTCGAAGCATGGAAATTAGAAGCTGAAGGTAAATTATTCCCATACCGTGAGAAGAAAATCTTGCCAGAAGCAAAAGTTCCTTTAATCTCTAATGATTTCATTGTCTTTGGATATCTCCAGAGCGAAGATCAGGTATTCCATACACGTTGGCAAGCCCTGACTCACGTTGGTTCTCGATTTGTCTATTTTAACTCAAGTGGTGCTCTGACAAGCACTACTAATTTTACAGGTCGTGACGATTATCTAAAAGCCGGAGGTGCTGCCGAAGCCGCAGGGGTAAAAGTAATCCTTGTAGTATGCAGCTTCGATGATAACCCAGGTGGTGCGATTGAAACGGTAATGACCAATCCCTCTTTAAGAACTGTTTTAATCAACAATATAGTTAATCTTGTTTCTCTGGATTCTTATTGTCAGGGAGTTAGTATGGACCTAGAATTTTCTTGGGGAGCTACTGTTCGTGATGGTGTCACAGCTTTTATGAGTGGGCTGCGAACAGCTCTCGATGAAGTTAATCCTAATTATGAGTTGAGTATATATACAAATGCAATCTTCAGCTCTACTCAGTGGAATTTCGATGCAGTTAATGGTATTACTCCTCATATCAATTATATGCTTTATAGTATGTATGACTGGGCTTCAGGAAACACTCCTCATGCCATCTCAGATTTTAATAATTGCCTCGCTTATTCAAATAGGATTCAAGGCTATCTAAACGATGGCTTACCTCCTGAAAAACTTGTATTAACCATTTCTGCCTATTCAAGGAGATGGAATTCTACTGGTTACGATGTTCTTGGCTCCTTTTCTAATAGTCAAGGTTTTACCGATGCTAAGTATGATACTACACTTAATACAAACTATGGAGGACCTTATTTTAATAATTACGTGTTGGGTGATGAATGCGGATACTATATATATAATGATGGAACAAATCGCACAGTTACCTGGGATGACACAGAATCAATGGAATATAAGATTCGTCACGCTTTGAGTCTCCAGGACCCAAATGGAGTATGGAACGGTCGGCGAATTAGAGGTGTAGGTTTTTGGTCTCTTATGTGGTTAGCCGAAACATCCTCTTATGATCCAAGAACTGGTAGTCCAACGGACCCACCAAGGACACGAACGTATCCACACGTATATCAACTCTGTCAGGAAATTCTCGCAACCCCAGGAACGACTCGATTTCTCATTGAAGGATTTGAAGGGTTAGACCAACGATGGCGTGACCCAAATTATTCTCCTGACACTGTCGGTGATACAGACGGTGACTGCGCCCGTAATCTTATTACTTCACCCGGAGGTGCAGGTGCACCCGCCAGCACAAATAATGCTATGCAGGTTATATTCGATTTTGAGAGCCTTGGCTCAAACAAAACTTTATTCGGTTACGAGGTTCTGGCAAGCAATTTAGCACCTTCCGTCACAGACACTCAATCAGCCTCAGCTCACTTTGATTCTACCACTGCACTTTCTGCTTATATGTATACATCCGCCAGCTATTCAACATATAATGTTAGAATGATTATTATGGATGCTGATAATGAACTGGAGGTTTCTAATCCATATACTCTTAATGCAACAGGTTGGCGTCAAATAGTATGGGATTTGACTGATACCAATCAAATTAACGCTTATACAACTTCTGAACCTGCATTTAATAATGGTGATGGTATTCTTGATACTGCTGGAGGGGGTGCGAGGGACATCGCCTTTATTGGATTTTTGATTGAAGGGACAGGTGCAATAAATAATGGCTCAGTAATTTTTGACGAGATTGCTTACGAGCATCGTAATCCTGATGGAAAGAATTATGTGATTAATGAATTTCGATATAATGGAGTAGCTAATGAGTTCGTCGAGATATATGGACATACAGGAGCAATTCCAACAGGTTTTCAGCTTCGTGTTTTTGATAGTTCAGATGGTTCTGCCACTACTTTTAACATCTCAGGAACAATCACTGATGATGGAGGTGGATATGGATTTTTTGTTGTAGGTGACCCCGAGGTTCCGTATGTGGATTTTACACCTACGGGTTTCAGTGCAAGCGATGATAATATACCTGATACTGACCCGAGTGCTATACAGCTTTATAATACTGATATAGGTGGTGTTTATGATTCGGTCGTTTACGAAGCTTATGGCGGACTTGATGACTTAATTCGTAAACAAACTCTTGGAGTCACCCAGAATGGGTATCCCTGGCTCGGTGAGATTGCTTCAGGCACGAATGCCTCAGGCGAACTTTATACTATGGGACGCTATCCTGATGGTAATAATACACACATAAATTTCAATGATTTTTCATTTATGCCGGCATCTTCGGGAGCAGCAAATGGAAATTCAGTTACTATTTCTACAACTTATAATTTTACTTCAGCGCCACCCAAAGCTTTTAAAACTTTCCAAACATTCTCTGTAGAAGCTTCTGGTGTTGGTCCATCTCCCGACGGGGGCAATGTTCATCGATGTGTTGACTTATCAGGGGGTGGAGTTATAACAGTTATAGGCGATGCGGCACTCGGGTCAGAAGGAAATGGTTATTATGTATCAGGTGAAATTTACATTCCGAGTTTAGCTGAACCTGCTCAAGCTATTGGAATCGGAATATGCGGACGACAGGGAAGTAGATTTTTCACTAATGCCGGTACTTCCGCTGATCAAAGCGGTTATGAATCCGGTTACTGGTTGATTTTTGAGAATAAAAGTGGGGTGGTATTGAATGATGGTCGTTCTGACCATCCTGATATTTTTGAATTTGTCTATGCAACCAATGATAATATGGACGGTCAGAAAGTTTCTTTCTTAGGCTCTGCTACAAGAGCGGCGACAGAGGCATCCGCAGGTTTCTGGACAACTTTTGATTTGAAAATTAATCCAGTCGCGGTTCCCGGAAACCGTTTGATTGCTAAGATAAATAACTACACAATATATCAAGGGGACATACCAACAGGTGGACCTATATCTGGGGCTTTTCAAGTTGGTTTCAGGGAGAATCATTCCGGAGCCCCTGCCTCCAACGAAGGAACCTGGATTGACAATATCCAAATTGGTTCCGCAACTGCTGTAAATAATTGGTTATTATATTAAAGTTATAGAAAATTGTAGGGGCGATGTCTCATCGCCCAAAGGAGAGACGCAAAATTTTGCGTCTCTACAAATATAAGCGGTATAATGCTATCCCTACAACGTAACTCTGATAGCCAGCGTATTTAAATTTTCAGAAATTATTGTTTACAAATTATTCTTTGGAGTGCGTAAACCTATGCTTACGCCTTCTTTAAAGCGATAGTATAACTACCGCACTCCAAAATAAAATGGTAGCAAGTTACCGCACTCTATAAAACTTTTTATAAGGAGGATAGATGATGAAAAATTTGATTAGAGTATTTTTTGTTCTTATTTTTTTATCAGGTTGTGCACATTTTCAAAACTGTCGAACTCCGATGCATCCATTTTTGTCGGGATGCTATGGCGAGGGTCACGCCGCACGCGTATCCTCTTATGATAAAACAGGTGCCAATAATGACAACATCCAAATCCTTCCTGGGCAAATGGTCACGATAGCTAACATTTCGGGAGCTGGAATTATTCGTCACATCTGGACAACAACAAACGCTAAAGGACCGATTGGACGGACACTTGTTATTAAAATGTATTGGGACGGCTCTGAGACTCCGGCTGTAGAAGTGCCTTTTGGAGACTTTTTTGGAGTCGGACACGGTTTAGAGGCTGATGTAAATTCTTTTCCTATTACAGATGTTTCAAGTGGCAGGTCGCGAAATTGTTGGTGGCAGATGCCTTTTTCTAAAGGAGCTCGTATTACGATTTCCAATGAAGGTTCTGAAACACACGGTGCTTTTTATTTTCATATTGATTATCTTGCACTGAATAAACCATCAAAAACTAACGAACGCTTTTATGCGCAATATCGCCAGGCTTATCCTGCGGATTCCCCTGAAAATTATACCTTTCTCGAAACCACAGGTTCTGGATATTATATGGGCGTTGTGATGAGTGTAGAATCCACGAAAGCACAATGGTGGGGCGAAGGTGATGATTTAATCGAAGCCGATGATTATGAACCTATAAGAGGCACAGGAACAGAAGATTATTTCTGTGATGCCTGGGGAATAAGGCAACATTCAACATTGTGGCACGGCTCACCGCTTTGTGAAGGATTTGATGAAGCCGGTAAACGAACTTCTATGTATCGTTTCCATATTCTCGACCCGATTCCATTCAAGAAAAAAATTCACGTCTCAATTGAACATGGAACTGAGAATAATCGCGCCGACAATTTATCCTCAGTTGCTTTCTGGTACCAGATTCCACCCGCATCACCTTTTCCAAAACTTCCTCCAGTTGAAGAACGTTTATCAGGTGCCGAAAAAGTCACATTTGTTCGTGAATGTGCCTTGCGAATAGCTACAGGTGGATTTTCAAACGCTCATCAACAGCTTTCCGATTTACTTAAAGGGACAAAAGATGAAGAAAATACAGTTCTCATCAAAGGACTTATTGCTTATGTTGAGGGGATAAGTAAAGTGTCAGAAGACTCCCTAATCGCTCTGGATGCCACTCTTAAACAATTAAAAGAAATGATTGATGCACTGCCTGAAAATGAACGATATGCTCCACCTAAAATTGATGTTCCAACTGATGACGATAGTCCAATTCCGAGCTCTCTGGTTAAGACTTATAGAACTATAGAACGTGCTCGCTATGACCTCACACGAAAAATTGCTCTTAAACGTGGTTTCCGTCCCGGAGATGAAATCATAGTCGAAGTGCGGGATTCTTTAGGTCAATTGACTCCCAAACCCACTTATGAAGAGACACCAGATTTTTCTAATAGCTATGCGAAGGTCGATGATACTCATCTATTGGGAAGTGGTGCACGATTTACTTATGGAAATGCTGACCCGTCCTGGGCTCGCTTTACTCCGAATTTTCCACAATCCGGTAGATACGAAGTATTCACAATTTTTTCTTACGGGGCAAATGCTGATGATACGCGTTATGAAATTCGTCATTCGGATGGAATAAGCATTGTTCCATTGAAACAAAGAGGACGTCCGGGATTAGAAGGACGAAATAATGCTGTCTGGCATTCACTTGGAACATACCGATTTGAAGCAGGTCAAAACGCGGATAAAGGAAGTGTTACGCTCAATGTGGCTCCCGGAACTACAAATCCAGAGCCGAAATTCGAGTATAGAGCCTATGCCGATTCCGTCAGGTTTGTTTTTGTGGGTGAATAATATATATTATAGGGAACGGTTTCGAACCGTTCCCTACATCGATTGTTCAGGACATTTGTCCTGAACGCAAAATAAATAGGAATATTTATCCAGCCAGCACAAATGTGCTGACCGATCCTGAAAGGAGATAATAAAAAATGGTAAAATTTATTAGTTGGATTTTTAAATCAAAAGCGGAAATTAAAGTCGCGGTCTCAATTCTCTTTATATTATTTATTGCTGTGAATACTTTTCCGCAAACTTCTCCAGAGGTTATCAAAATGGAACAACCTAAAGAACAATCACCATTATTAGGTAAACGTATTTGTATTGATCCTGGTCATGGAGGCTCTGAAACAGGAGCAGTCGGCGTAAATGGACTGAATGAAAAAGATGTAAATCTTAAGGTCTGTAAAATGTTGAAGGAGATGTTAGAAAAAGAAGGGGCTATTGTTTCTATGACACGCGAAGACGACAAAAGTGTAAATCTTAAGGAACGCTGGGAATTTAATAAATCGCACAACTCAGACCTTTTTGTTTCGATTCATCATAACGCTAATTCACAAATAGATAGAACAGCGAACAGAACTGAAGTTTTTTATCATTGGCATGACAGAATGGGTCCGAGCGAAGATGCCGCATATCTTGTCTATCGTGAACTTCAGGCTGCTTTCAAACTTCCTAATAGCAAGCCCTATATGTGCTGGTCTTATGGTGTGTTGCGAGAGAATATGTATCCTGCGATTCTTGGTGAGGCATCTTATATGTCAAATCTTCAAGCAGAAGAGCGCTTAAGAGATAAAAATCATTTGCGTGATGAGGCGGCGGCTTATTTTCGTGGTATAAAAGCTTTTTTTGAAGGTGGCAAGCCTGAGATAGAACTAAATAAAGAAATTGATATTTCAACAAAAAGAAATTTTCAGGCGAAGATAGTTCAACCAAAGGACTCTGCATTAATTGACCCTCAAAGATTCCGGGCTGAACTTGATGGTGAACCACTTCAGTCTATTTATTATCAACCAACTTCAGGATTACTTGTGGGATTGCTTCCAAAAGAAGGAGTCAATGGTAAACACACCATTACTGCTTCAGCTCACAATTTGGCAGGTCATAATTCTTTTGTTAAAAGGGTTGAAATCGATTTTGATAAGCCATATCAGACTACAGAATCATTCGAAACAAAGATAAAAAGAAAAGTTGTCGGAATGTCTTCTTCAAAAGAGCAAACAACTCCCATTCCTTACGCAAAGATTTTTGGAGCTGAAATATTTGATTTTCTTACAACAACTGACGAAAATGGAAATGCGGAATTGTATATTACCTCGCCTCAACATTCTGAGCCATTCTTTATTTCTGCCAATGGATACTGGAGCAAAGAAGAAAATCTTTCCAAATCAGAAGATATTAGTCTCCAACCGATGTTTCGCAATGTTTTGAATAATAAACTAATCGTTGTCGATGCTGAAGGTGGTGGTGATTATCCTGTTGCTATAGGTCCAAAAGGACTCCGAGCATCCGATGCTAATTTGGAAACAGCTCTATATCTTGCTGACTACCTTAAATTATGTGGGGCAAATCCTCAAATGACTCGAAAAATCGATATGAGTATGGATAATGTCTCACGAATTCGTTTCGGTCTTGAACATAACACAGATATTTTTCTAACAATTGGTCATCGTTTACCCGAAGCTGGGATGGGAGAAAAGCCCGGAACAAATGTGAGTCGAGTCGGTTTTCGTTGGGGTGATAGTAAAGAAATCGGACAGAGTATCATTTTCAATCTCAGACAAATGCTTGGCACAGGAAAAGAATTAGGAGACGTGACAAGTCGTCAACCTCTTCCGAGCGAAATGCACGATTGGTCGAGTTGGGAAATTATGCACGGCTCACAAAATTATAATTGCCTATATGTTTGTCCACAGATGTTTGATGCACCTGGAGTTGAAGACCGCATCTCAACTACGGCAGGATGTCGTAAAGAAGCCCTTGCCATACTATACGGTTTAATTAACTTCTACGGTTTAAATGACCAGAAGATGGCGTTAATTGATGGAGTAGTTCTAAATAGCAAAACCAAAACTCCTCTGAAAGATGCACTAATTTGGTTGGATAATACATTAATTACTCAGACCGAACCCGATGGAAAATTCCTTTTCAAATTCTTAGAGCCGGGCAAACATACATTATTAGTAATGTGCAAAGATTATATGACGACTAAAAAAGAACTTGAATTAAAAGAAGGGGAACAAGTAAATCCCAAATTGGAATTAGAGATATCCCAAAATTGATATTTAACAAACTGTTCAGGATAGATAAAATATCAAAGATTATTGTTTTGTCTTGTATGGATTTGATAAAATATTTTATTTTACCCCTCTGGGGTAAAAACTGTTTTTACTATCATCCTCATCATTACAATCATTCCACAGGTAGCTCCGCAACCCGTGGCTATAAATATACAACTGTTATGCAGTTTGGAAAATTCTAAAAGCAGGCTTTCGTCAATCGTTCAGGATATTTATCCTGAACGGAAAATAGAATCGGGACATCTGTTTCACATTAGTAGAGGCGAAGCCGTGTGTTCGTCCATTAACACACCCCCAATCCCGTAGAGACGCAATGCTTTGCGTCTCTACATGGGGAAGGGCGGACACATAGGTCTGCCCCTACAGAATCATTAGACAGCCTTAGTAAATTTTTATGTGATTCCGTGGCTATTTCGATTTGTACTTCCTGATTTACTCCTTGACTTTAAATGAAAATAAAACAATAGACTTAAACAATAATTATGTCTAATTAATAAAGTGAAATAAATCTAATTGGGAGTGAAAGTAATGAGTAAATGTTGCGGGAGCAAAGAGAAGAAACTTGAATCAAAAGACACTTGTAAATCTGCGAAAGGGGAAAAGCATAAAGAAACCTGCTCTTCAAAGCAAGGGAGAAATGGTCCTTTTGCTCATTTTAAAAATATGATTCAAAATTGCCTTAACTATGCTAACGAAAGCAAATCTAAAGGGAAAAAAATTGTTGGCATAATGTGCGAATATACACCCCGTGAATTGATTATGGCGGCAGGTGGAATCCCTGTATGCCTTTGTGGTGGCTCGGTCAAGACGATTCCTGCCGCAGAAGAACATCTCCCATCAAACTTATGTCCACTCATTAAATCAACTTATGGCTATCTTGTGAAGAAATCAAACCCATTTCTCAATATGGCAGATTTAGTTGTGGCTGAAACAACTTGCGATGGTAAAAAGAAGATGTATGAATTAATGGCAGAATCTGTTCCGATGTATGTTCTCGAACTTCCACAAAAAGAAGATAACAAGGATTCATATAATCACTGGTTAATTGAACTCCGCAAATTTAAAAGCGAACTTGAAAACCGATTGGGTGTCAAAATCACAAATAAGAAAATCCGAGATGCTATAAAAATTATGAATCGTGAACGAGCACTGAGACGCAACTTGGCAAGCTTTATGAAATTAGATTCTCCTCCACTAACAGGGCGAGAGCTTCTGAACTTCAAAAGCAGTATCTCAGGAATCTGTGAGGATTTCAGACAGTATGAAAAGGCACAAAAAATCCTCAAAGACGAAAAAAATAAACAGAAACAATCCTCAAAAGTTCGCGTACTAATGACAGGTGTGCCAATGGTTTATGGTGCTGAGAAGGTTATTGATATTGTTGAAAGTAATGGTGGATTGGTCGTGTGTATGGAGAATTGCACGGGTCTAAAACCAATTTTTGAAGATGTTGACGAAGATGCCGAAGATCCAATCGAAGCTTTAGCAAAAAGATATTTCCGAATTCCCTGTGCACTTATGACAAAAAATGAAAGGCGCCTTGAATGGCTCAGGACGATGGCAAAAGAGTACCGTCCTCAATGTATTATAGAACTCATCTGGCAAGCCTGCCTGACCTATGATGTTGAAGCATACAAGATAAAACGATTTGCAGAGAAAGAACTAAAAGTTCCTTATCTGCGAATTGAGACGGATTATTCTCCATCGGATTCGGCTCAAATCACTGTCCGCGTTGAGGCACTGTTTGAGACTGTTCGAGGCAAGACAAAGAAAAAATCTTAATTCGAGACATCCCCCCACCCTTCCCTCCCTCTCAAGGGGGGAGGGAAGGGTGGGGGTCCCTAATCCCTCTCAAGAGGGGAATTGTAGGGAACGCATATTTACGTTCCTTATAACTTTGTAGAGTTAAATGTTAGAAGTTTCGGGATAGAATAACAAATGTATTTCGCTGGAATTGATGCTGGCTCACGAGCCATTAAAATTGTTTTGATAGATAAAAACATCAAGATTATTGCATCAGGTATTGTCGATCAAGGGATTGACCAAAAAACTCGCATATTAAATCTATTTAAATCCCTCCTCAATAAACATAAATTAACTCGCAACAAAATTTCCAGGATTGTAGCCACTGGTTATGGAAGAAATATCGTTGATTTTGCGGACACAACTATCACGGAAATCACCTGTCAGACTTATGGCGTCAGACATCTTGTTCCCGATGTAAAAACGATTATTGATATTGGTGGACAGGATAGTAAGGTCATAAAATTGAATCGGGATGGTACTGTTCGAGATTTTGCAATGAATGATCGCTGTGCGGCAGGAACAGGGCGATTTCTTGAAGTGGTTGCAGAACGACTTGGAGTAAAGCTCAAACAACTTGGTGAAATGGCAAAAAAAAGCAAGTCTTCTGTAACAATTAACAGTACCTGTGTCGTTTTTGCAGAGTCTGAAATCATTGGATTATTGGCTTCTGGCACATCTTCCAACGACATTGTGGCAGGAGTTCAGTCCGCAATTGCAATCCGTATCGGCATAATGGTAGGTCAGAATATAGACTTGCCAATAATCTTTACGGGAGGTGTGGCGAAAGTCTCGGGAATGAAAGGTGCGTTGGAAAAAGTCCTTAATCAGCCAATTATAATTGCCCCAGAACCTCAGTACACTAATGCCCTGGGCGCAGCCATTCTCGCTTCAAAGGAGTGAATAAAATTGAAATAATATTTTTAATTCGGAAATAAAAAACACCCTCAAACACAACGGTTGAAATAATCTTTAAAAGTTTATTAACTCATTCCTGATATGGGTCTTAGGAATGAGGATATAAAAAAACCCCGGTGATAACTTTCACCGGGGTTTTTTTGTTGTATAAATAGAGCGAGTTGCTCTTACTCATATAGAGACCAAATCGTTTTCGCTGATGTGGGTGGTGCAGGAATCTCAATTAATAAATTGTCAATCAAGCCAAAATTATCCTGCCCGGGATTTGCAACGCCTGAAAAAATATCCAGATAAGCTATCAGAGGATAACCAGATGATAATGAAGCATCCAATATTGTCCATTGCCCCGCAAGAGTCTTGGTTCCACCGATAGGAGTAAAATACACAGCAACATCTTTCCCTAAATTTGAAACAACCATCTCAACCGTAACCCACGCTTTGCCCGGAGCCCCTGTTGACTCATATGGCGGTGTTGTGAAGAGAGCCATCCAGCCGGCGTCAGCATGAGATATAGAACCAGCTCCCCACCAGTTTGGTTGAGCATCTGTTCTGGTAACAGTTGAGCCATTTCCTTCATAATACCGATAGTCTTGTGCTGCGCCACCTTCTCCCGTTGCTGTCCAGAAAAAGCCTTTGAAACTTGAAGTGCCAGTTATTCCTGGGGGAGCACTGACCAAGCTATCGCTATGTCCACCAACGGCAATGAATTCAGTGGTTCCAACCCCACCAACCCCATAAGCAGCACCATTATAGTTTATCCATAGGTCAAAACGCATTGTATAGTCCTGTAGTCCTACAGCTGCAGTGGGGAAAATTGTTACCGAATCAACAACTCCAGCTGTGATATTCACATCGAAACGCACGGCTTTGGTGCCTGCACTCGGTGGACTATTTGGAGATTGGGCAATGGGATAGGTGCCCGTCGTTACTGGTTGCGGTGTATAAGTTAAAAAATCATAATTGAAATCACAAGTTGCATCGCCTCCTGACTGCTTCTGAACTATAAAACTGGCGGATTGGTCTGTCTCAAAATCTGACTGATATATAATTTGACCACTTACAGTGAGTATTGCAAGAAAGAATGCAAAACAAATAATAATTACCTTTTGTTTGAACATAATTTAACCCTCCTTTTTAGGCTAATTAAATTTCTTTTTTTGTGTTCGATTTAAGAGTTACAATTTTTGTTTTTTATTCAGGATACTATGATATGAACTGTTCACCTCCCTCTCGTGTTTAGATTCAAACTTTATATTAGATTAAATTTAATAATTTCGAAATTGAATTGTCAATGTTTTTTACATATAAAAATACCTTGTGTTTCATAATTCCTTGTTAGTAAAAAATTCATAAAAATAAAAGAGACCATTGGACCCAAAGGTTCAGATGGTCTTTGAAAAAATTTAATAAATTATTTAATGTTTATTCAAATTGAATACCGAATTCGTTATAAAATTTTTCAGTAACCTGTTGTAATGATGTCAATGATTCTGGGGCAATTTTATCAGCTTTTAGTGATTCATTAACTTTATTTAACCATTCAGATTTCGCTTTTTTATAATCTTCCTCATTTGATTTTGCCTTTACAGAGAGTTCCGCTTTATCGAGTTGTTCTTGAATAGATTTAAGCTCCTTCAAGTCTTGCGTATCCTTATTAACGCTAACATAAAAGGCATAAATATAATCATTCGTCTTCTCTGTTTTTGTTTGTATGTGTAGCTTGTAGAAGTGTTCACGGAGCATAGAAAGCATTTTAGTTGCATTTTCGACTTCATTCTTCTTAAGAACTTTGTCAGTTGTAACTGTTATTTTGTAGAGTTCTCTTACCCACGTACACCAACAATCACTATTCTTTGAGAATTTTGGCGGATAAGTGTTTTCCGTCTCGGAGAAAAGTTTTTTAACGACAGCAACAAAATTTTCCGTGAATTCTTTCGAGGCTTCTTCGAGCTTATTTGCTTTAAGAAGTTCAAGAGTTTTCACATAGCTATCGGAGAGGGATTTCATCCACTCATCCCAGTTTTTTGTTAATTGATCGGCAGCCAACTGGCCCCGGGGTGGTGCGCCTCAGCCACACTTGGCAATTTGTGGCACCGCCATAAATATTAGCATAGCCACGATCACTGCAATAATATTCCTTTTCATATTTACCTCACTTCCTTTGGAGTGCGAAAGCTTGCTTTCGCTTTTTTGTAGGGACAGAACAGTGTTCTGTCCCTACATTTTTCTGTTGTACGGGAACGCATATATGCGTTCCCTACAATTGATGTTGTAGGGAACGGTCGCGACCGTTCCCTACAAATAAGTGAGACCAAGGTCTCGCAATCTAAAGCGGTAGCAAGCTACTGCACTCCACATATGTAAACAAAATCACTTAGTTTTGACAAAGAAATCCAAGATTTAATTAAATTTGAAAGTTTGAATCTATTTATTCTATTTACTAATATCAATTAAAATATTATCGTATGTCTTACCCTTTTCGACAGTAATCGGCATCACAATTTTTGATTCTTTAATTTATTTTTCTGTTTCATTTATCTTAATTATAATATCCTCGTAAGTTTTGCCTTTCTCAACCTTGATTTTTTGAGCAAGTTTTGGTTCAAAACGTGTTTGAGTGGGAAGAGTATAATAAATACTATAGTCCCATTCTGGCAAATACACTTCCCAGGAGCCATCATTATTAACTTTTGTAAAAATTGGTTGATTGGATTTCAGATATGTATAAATCATCATATTTTCTGGGACTTTATTATTCTGAGAATCGATTATTTTCCCTTTTATTAATGTTGCAACTTCAAACTCAATTGTTAGATTTTTCGTCTCACCGGCTTTTACATTAATGGTCAGTATATTGTTGCAAACATATTTTCTATCTTGAAGATTGTTAAAGTTATAAAAAATCTTGTATTCTCCTGGTTCCATATCATCCGCATTAAAAGTGCCATCCTCTGATACTACATAATCATAGACAATCCCTTCTGAAGAAACGAGACTAATCTGAGCTTTTGCTTTTAAAAGTTTTCCTGTTTCTTTAAGGACTAATTTACCTTTTATAATTCCACCGAGAGAAAGATAGAAAATATCTTTTACAGGTTGTTTTAAAGAGAACCATTCACTTACCTTAATATATCCCGATGCTAATATGACAATTGAGATACTATCTTTTTTATTAATCCTTCGTAACTGAAACTTTCCATTTTTATCCGTTTTAAAGATAACATTCGGCTCATCTTTTAACTGAGCAATGGTGCGAAAATTATTTATTTCACCACCTTGTATGTTCGCCACTTTTATCTTTGCTCCCCTTATAGGTTTTTTAGTGTCTTTATCCAGAACTTGTCCCGTCCAATACTCCTTGCCTTTCCTCATCACCAACTTAACATCAGCATCCTCGTTTAAATTAACTCCACAATATGATAAATCATAATCTTTTAAATCACATTTTATAACACCACGACCATTAACAATGTCACCAGAGGGTTTAAACAAGAATTCACATTTCCCCTCCGCATCTGTTTTTCCCGTAAGAATCTCCTTTTTTTCTTCATTGTCTTTATTGTAAAGAGTCATTTTAAGAGCAGTGGGTGCATCAGCAATCGGTTTATTTTCTTCATCAACAACAATTACCTTGTAGGAAGTTCCTTCCGAAGCAGGATTCAGGACTACTTCATAATCTACACTATCACTTGGGGATTTAATAGCTTTGGTCTTATATTTCCCAGCTGAAATTATTAGTGAGACTTCACCATAAGCCAGACGATTTATTACAAATTCTCCTTCCTTATCGCTTCGAACTGTCTGATTCCTAATATCTTGAGGCGACATATCCCAGGAAGCCACTTGAATCGTTGCCCCCTCAATTGGTTCTCCTTTTTTATTAACAACTTTCCCCATAAAAGCATTGATGTAACGTTTCGCCTCGAAATGGATTGGCTCTCCAGCCTTGATTTGAGTTAAATCAATCGTTGCATTTCCATAATCATAATCACGATTAGTCTCATTATCGCCTCTCCACCAGGCATAATAAGTGGCTGTGGGTAAAAGATTATTAACGGCGAATTTCCCTCTGGCGTCTGCTTGAGGTTCTTCTCTTGCCTGGAAGATAGTGCTATCATTCATTTTCAAATCGAAGTAGAACTTGAGATTCGGCGCTGGTTGACCACTTGTATCCACAACTTCGCCACTATATGTTTTTGTCGGTTCAAGCTTAATTTCAGCTTCGGTAGCTCCTGCTTTAAGTGAAACTAATCCAGCATATTTTTTATCTTCAGTCATTGCGAGTAGTTGAAAATCGCGATCTTTGGGTGCTGCTTTTATAGTGAATTTTCCAGATTCATCGGTCTTTACACTGGGAACATCCATATGAACATAAACTTTTACATCTTTGATTCCTTCACCCTTTTCATTTACAACTTTGCCTGTGAGTTCATTTGTCTGCCAGATTTTTAGTTTAAAAACAAGGCCAGTCATATTTTCTTTAACCGTACCTCGAAAGGGCTGGGAATTCCCATCTGACAACCATTTTTGGTCGATAATATGTTCACCTGTTTTTGACCTGTCCCATTGGAACCAGACCTCGATATTTGGACTGATAATAGCATAGAATCCACCATTCTCATCAGTTTCAATCTGACCCGAATCCCCGCCAAATCCACGCCGAATCACCATATGCGGGATGGGTTTTTCCGTGATTAAATCAACCACTTTCCCGGATATGATGACACCTTTAGTTAATTTTATATCTTTAGTAATTTTATCGCCGGGTTTGGTTGTAAATTGTTCTAATTTAGAAACAAAATTTGAACCCGGACGAAGGTCTTCAACCAATAATTCTGCACGACCTGCAGCACCCTTCTCACTATTTTTATCCATAAAGGTATAACGGAATTCTGCACCGGGAACATCTTTGAAAATGTAATCACCATTTTTATCTGTTGTTGTTACATCCTCATAAATAAGTCCGTTTCCGTGATAAGTAAACCAGACAGCCATTCCTTCCGCAGGAGACCCGTCTTCATAAGTGACCTTCCCTGAGATTTGGGCTGATTGAAAAAGAATAACGCTTTGTTCTGCCCATCCCCGAACATAACTCTCCTTATCTACCCAGAATGTTTGTTCTTCCGGAAAACCCATAAGTCTCGCTTTTCCTTCTTTATCCGTGACAGCAGAACTTAAACCGATATCCTGATTCAAACGAATGCGGCTATGGTCTCCGTCCAAATCCTTATTCGGATTGTTCCCATCACAAACAATTATTTTGGCACCTTCTATAGGTTTATCCTCAGGGTCTTTAACGGTAACATCCACAAAGTTGGGTTTATCCAGAGTGATTATTATATTATCTGATTTATCTCCTTGTAAAATAACGGCAAAGTTAATTCCATATTCGGGATGTTTAACAATAATACCGTAAGCGGAAGTATGATACCGTGTTTTAGTTTCAGTTCTCGGTTCCCAGACAATTGCTTTTTCAAATTTGAACTTGCCATCCGAATCAGTTTTGGTTTTCGTAACAAGACGGTCACGTAATCCACAGGATCCACGTGCATAATAAAGAAATACTTCTGCATCATTAATCGCATTATTGTTTTTATCTATGACTTGCCCTGATACATCGAATTTTTCTGAAGTTTTAATAATTTCATCGAGACTCTTAAGCTCAGTTTCAGCACTAACAATGTTAATTTTTAAGATAAAGAGAATTGCCAATAAATATAAAACAATTATCTGTATTTCGAGATTAAAATCTTTTTTTCAGCTTTCTCTCATACCTCAAGCTCCTTTATGGTTTAGTCGGTCTTGAAAAACCCTATTTTTACAGTTAATAGTAAAGTGTGTTCATTCCTTAATACATATTTGTTACCAATCATACTAAAGCTCTGAAAGAGCGATGGATTATAGCCTATGACTTTAGCCATAGGTCTGGAAGAGAGCGCAAAGGTATAAAAGCCCTGCAAGGGTGAAGGAAAAATTAACACACTTTTCTTTTATTTATACCCAGAGCTTCGCTCTGGGCTATAATACTGCGGACTTTCAGCACCCCCACCCTTCCCTCCCCCATTTATAGGGGGAGGGTTAGGGAGGGAATGCAAGCTTTTTATTCATCTTGACTATTTCCTTGCAAAATATATACACCCTTTTTTATCTTAATCTAACTATTTTCAATATGCTAATCACTTTTTCAAGACCGACTAGTTAGACAGAAGATTGTTCGATATATTCCCTTTATAATATAAGACGAAATAAATAATAAAAAAGTTCAAAATTTTTTAAGAAACTATAAAGTATTTATTGTATCTGGTCGGAAATTTCTAAAATTGATCCCTGATTAAAGCTTGTCCTCGACATTATTAATCGAGGAATGTCAGGGACAGGTTTTTTGTTTTATCGAAGGGTTTCGGGAATAGGTGTGACCCAAAATATGTAGGCATCCCGGGTAAGGTCATATTGAAGATTGTTATTTAATGTAATGAGATGATCGTTGATGGGAAGACGATTTTTTACTACGCGTTGTGACTCATTTTCGTCTTTCTTTGACTCAAAAACAGACTCATTTTCTTGAGAATAGCCCTCCTCTTCTCCCCTATAGATGAAGTTTTCAACTTTTTCTTCAACAATTACCTCTTCAGGCTCTTTATTTTCATCGACTCCTTCTTTTTGTGTTACTTGCGATTCCGGATAATTCATATCATAGTCTTTTGGTACTTCTTCTTTCTTTTTGGAAGACTCCTTTTTAGATGGATGGGTTTCAAAATCTGGTTTTACAACACCTTTTGCTTTTATAATTCTCTTATCTCCATATTTATAAACCTTGTATCCTTTTTCTCTAATTAATTTATCTCTTGCATTGATAATTTTTTCGGCTCTTTTCTGTTTTGCTTTTTCCTGTAATATTTTTTGCGAGTTCTTATTTGCCTGTTTTGTAGAGTCGTGATGTATCGCGTCTCTACTCACATAATTTGATTTAGTAGGAGGAGAAGGTTTGTCCATCGACGAATACAACGTGAATGATAGGGCTAACACACAGATAAACATTGTTAATCTGGCGAAAAAGGTTAGATATTTCATATTTTCACCTCATATCTTGTCATTCTTCCGAATGTGGCGGTGCGATTTATTGTGCGTTGTAACGCAGGCATCCTGCCTGCTTTAATAGAGCCGACGAGACGTCGGCGCTACAACAGATATATAAAGTCGGATAAATCCGACCGCTACAACCTTAGTATTTCAGAAATCTCTAATTGACAATGTAACTATTTCAATGAAGCTTAAAGTCAATCATAGTTTAACTTTGTTATACTAATTCATTAGACGAACTTGATGCAATAAAAATTCTTTTCAAAGATTAAAAATTATGAACTTACTTTTACACACTTGTTGTTCAGCCTGTCTCATTCATCCTTATGAGTCGCTACAAAAAGAGAATATTATACCTACAATCCTTTTTTTTAATCCGAATATACATCCTTATCGGGAATTTAGAAAAAGGCTTGTATCTCTGAAAGAATATTTAGCTCAAATAAAGGCACAAAACATTATAGACGATAATTATAATCTTGACTGGTTCTTACAAAATGTTATCGGGAGTGGAGAAAAGAGATGCAAGATTTGTTATACTTTAAGATTACAAGAAACCGCAAGGATTGCAAAGGAAAAAGGATACGATGCATTTTCCTCTACCCTCTTAGTTAGTATTCATCAAGACCATAATACCATTAAAGAAATTGGGGAAAAGATTGCGAAAGATACAGGACTCATTTTCTATTATAAAGACTGGCGAGATGGTTTTGAATATGCGCATCAAAAGGCTAAAGAACTCAATTTCTATATGCAGTCCTATTGTGGATGCATTTATAGTGAAGAAGAACGCTATCGACCAAGTAAAAGAAGAAAGATAATAAAAAAATTTAAAAATAAGAACTAATAATTCATCCACACCTCTTGATTCACTGCAACATCCTGTGAGTATTTTATAGTTACATAGTCAAAACCTGAATCAATGCCTGGACTTTTTCCTGTAATATAAACATTGCTCGAATCATCAACAGCGATATCTGTCACGTAATCGTATTTAGTTCCAGGGCCACTATATGTGACCATCCATTGTTCTTGCCCTGAAGTATTATATTTTATTGTTGCATAATCAATTTTAGTGTCATTGTCATATCGATATCCAGTAACATAAATATTACTTAAATTATCAACAGCGATAGCTTTTCCCTCATCTCCAGTATATATATGTGCGCGAACAACAAACCATTCTTCTATTCCCGAAGTATTATATTTTATTGTTATAAATGCATTATTGTATTCACCAGTAATTAAAACATTTCCGTATGTATCCAGCACCATATCGTAAGCCTGATTGGTAATATGTCTTGCAACCCATTGTTGTATACCATTGTTGTTATATTTTATCGTAGAAGAGCCGACATAAGAGTACCCTGTAACATACACATTGCCTGAGTCGTCCAAAACTATTGCTGTTGCTATGTCTTCATGATCATATCCGGTTGTGTTATATCTCTTGACCCACTGTTCAATTCCGTTTGTGCTATATTTTATTGTCACATAGTCAGTGTCTGTTGAATAACCATAGCTGTATCCCGTAACATAGACATTCCCAGAACCATCTACAACAATAGCATTCGCCTCATCATCCCAATTCCCTTCACCATTATATCTTTTAATCCATTGTGCAACACCATTATTATTATACTTAATTGTTACATAATCATAGGTATACGGAAAAGTTCCATATCCTTGACTTTTTCCTGTAATGTAAACATTACCATTATTATCTAAGGCAACATCTGTCGCTTCATCATACTGATATATAAGCCCATCATATCTTCCAACCCATTGCTCTTCTCCTGAACTATTATATTTTACTACTACGCAATCATAACCTGACCATTCACCAACACCTGTTCCTGCTACATAAACGTTACCACTTGAATCAATGGCTAAAGCATTCGCATAATTATTACACTGCGAATTAGGACCTTCAAATCTTGCTACCCAAAGTTCATTACCGTCATTATCATACTTTATTGTTGCGAATTGATATGTGCCTTCAGCACCTTTACTACTACCCGTAACATACACATTACCCGAATCATCTATAGCCAATTCACTTGCCGTGTCCTCACCATTTCCAGGACCATTGTATCTCACCACCCATCTATCTCTAACCTGTGAAAATAGAGTAAGTGTGAGAAGAAAATTTGTAAGGATAAAGATTAAAAATAATTTACTAAAGTGGTTAAAAATGTTTTTGCAGAAAATTTTTGTTTCCATAATTGTTGCCTCCAATACGATGATTAATGACACAAATTTAGATCACATTCTTTAATCTAAAAACAAATTTAAAAACTGTTTTAATATAATGATACCAAAACTCCCTTCTTTGTTACAAAATATTTTTCTACTGATAAAAAAAATAGGGACAGAATGATTTTTCATCTGTCCCTATTCTTTGTAGTTTTTTTACTTTTTTAGTGACTATTTAAAAACTATTAAAGGTTAAGATTGCTTCGGCTTCTTTCATAAATCTCCGCAACGACACCTCATTACCCTAACCCTCTCCCACTGGGAAATGGAGGAGTAAGGGTATGTCATTCTGAGCGAAGCGAAGAATCTCAATCAATACTATTTCTCATTAGTGTTTCAAAGATTTCTAATAATTCATCCACACTTCTTGATTCACCGCGACATCCTGTGAGTATTTTATTGTAATGAAGTCTGATTTAATCAATGTGTAAGAACAGGTTCCAGATATATAAACGTTGTTGTTGGCATCTAAGGCTATTCCTGCTATTGTGGCTTCTATTCCTTCATTCTTATAGGATGTTTTCCATTGTTCAACACCTGCATTACTGTATTTTATAATTGTGAACTCTGATGAATAATTTCCAATTCCTAACACATATATATTTTCAGAAATGTCTAAGGTTAAATACGCATGACCATTTACAGATCCTATTACATATTCATAAACTCTTGACCATTGTGGGATTCCATTCTCGTTGAGTTTTATTGTTATTATTTCTTCACCATATCCTTTTATTCCTGTTACATATATATTCCCATTATCATTAAGAGCAATGTCATACATATGATAATATGGATTGAATGTCGTAACCCACTGTTGTTCACCATTTCCATTATATTTGATAGTAGCACCAAAAATAGCATAGAAATACTCTTCTCCAGTCTGCTTACCTGTTACATAGACATTGCCAAAGCTGTCTATCGCAATATCCTCTGGATTATCATCAGTGTCATATCCCGGTGTGTTATATCTCTTGACCCATTGTTCAATTCCATTTGTGTTATATTTTATTGTCACATAGTCAGTGCCTGTTGAATAACCGATACTGTATCCCGTTACATAAACATTCCCAGAACCATCTACAACGATAGCATTCGCCTTATCGTCCCAATTCCCTTCTCCATTATATCTTTTAATCCATTGTGCAACACCATCTTTATTGTATTTTATTGTTACATAATCAAAACTATACGGATAAGTCCCATATCCTTGACTTTTTCCTGTAATGTAAACGTTACCGTTATTATCTAAAGCAACATCTGTCGCTTCATCATATTGATAGATGAGACCATCATATCTTCCAACCCATTGCTCTTCTCCAGAACTATTATATTTTACCACGACACAATCATACCATGACCATTCACCAACACCTGTTCCTGCTACATAAACGTTACCGCTTGAATCAATGGCTAACGCATTCGCATAATTATTACATTGCGAATTAGGACCTTCAAATCTTGCTACCCAAAGTTCATTACCGTCATTATCATACTTTATTGTTGCGAATTGATATGTACCTTCAGCACCCTCACTACTACCAGTGACATAAACATTGCCTGAATCATCTATAGCCAATTCACTCGCCGTGTCCTCACCATTTCCAGGACCATTGTATCTTGCTACCCATTTCTCTCTAACCTGTGAAAATAGGATGAGTGTGAGAAGAAAATTTGTGAGAACAAATAAAAAGATTAATCTACCAAAGCGGCAAAAAATTCTTCTACTGATAATGGTTGTTTCCATAATTGTTACTCCCAATATGATGATTAATGACACAAAATTAGGTCATATTCTTTAATTAAAAAAACAACTTTAAAAAACTGTTTTAATATAATGATACCAAAACTCCCTTCTTCATTGCAAAAAATTTCTTAAAAATGAGAAAAACGTCGTAACTTGCTTATTTGCAAGTCATTACGCAATCATTATGTTAAAGAATATTGCATTTATAATAAGATTAACTTAAGTATTTAAATGTCGGATAAAAAAATAGGGGGCAGAAGTATATCTTCTGCCCCTTATCTAATCTTGTTTAATATTTTCAAACTAATCTTTATATAAATTCTAATTACTCGAATATCTCCCAATTCCCAGCGTGTGTGGTCAATGAGACCGTTACAGAAGCAGTTTCGCCAAACCATTCAATATGTTCCTGAAGCATTCGCCATTCGGTAGTAACGGAACCTTTTTGCGCATCTTCATCATCAGGAGTAAAAACAATATCAAATCTTTTTGTCTCACCAAAAGCAATTGTCTCACCAGGTTCTAATTCTATTCTAAATTGTCCGGGATCTACTAAATCATCATAATCCCCCACAGCTCCCAAACGATAAGGATTCACCCCTTCTGATGTCCATACTTCCGAACCAGTATTTTTCATTTCAACATACCCATAATAAATTTTATTGGGATACATATGTTGTAAAATCGAAACATCAACCACTTCCGCATTATGTTTGGGCTGAGAATACTTTACCACAACGCAATCATAATCCGTTCCTAATCCAATAGATGTACCACCCACATATACATTCCCATCCAAATCTATTGCTAAGGCATAAGCACGATTATCTGCCTTCGCAGGACCATCATATCTCATAACCCATTGCTGACTACCAGCATTGTTATATTTTACAGTAGCAAAATCATAGTAACCGTGTGCATTTTCGCTCCATCCTGTGACATAAACATTATCTGATGAATCCAGTTTGATTTTCCACGCTTCATCATTGATATTTCCTGGACCATTATATATACCGACCCATTGTATAACACCATCATTGTCATATTTGATTGTCGTATAGTCAGAAAAATCAGAACCACTGTTACCTGTGACAAAAACATTCCCGGAATTGTCTAATGCAATATCATTTGCCACATCCCAGCTATGACTTGTTCTATTACAAACAGCTACCCATTGCTCTTCACCGTCATTATTATATTTTATTGTTGTAAAGTCATAGTAATCAACTCCACCATTATAGCGAGAACCTGTTACATAAACATTACCAACATCATCCAAAACTATGGCTTTTGCAATATCATACATATTAATTGGGCCGTTATATCTGGCAAGCCATTGTTGGACCCCCATACTATTATATTTGATAGTTAGATAATCTTTATCTTCATTTCCATAAAAAGTCACCCATCCTGTAATGTATACATTACCTTCACTATCCACTGCCAAATCGTTTGCACCATCGCTATCATAGTCAGGACCATTAAATACCGCTACCCATTGCTCTTGCCCAGCATCATTATATTTTATTGTTATAGCATCATATCCTGTTCCAGAGTTTATCTGTATTCCTGCAATAAACACATTTCCCAAATTATCTAATACAATAGCTCTCCCCTCCGCCCCAGGATATATTGCTAACCATTGTTGTGTACCTAAGGAATTATATTTAATTGTAAGAATGCCTTCCCCGCTTTTTCCTGTGATATAAACATTGCCAAAATTATCTGTAGCTATTGCATTTCCTCCATCATTACCATTATTGGTGCTATTATATCTCGTCACCCATTTTGTTGCACCAGCAGGACTAATTTTCATTGTTATGCAATCATTAGTATCATCATCTGAACTCTTGCTTTTCCCTGTAGCATATATATTCCCTTGATTATCAACCGTTATGTCTGTTACGCTATCTTCATAACCAACCTGTCCTTCATATTTCACTACCCATTGTTCAGCTCCTGCCCAATTATATTTGATGGTAGCATAGTCCCAATCCGTTTCGGTATTGAAACTCTGACCTGTTACATAAGTATTCCCCCAATTATCTATTGCTACACTCTTTGCTTCGTCAGGCTGTGAATCTTTGCCATCATATATTGTAACCCACTGCTCAATCCCAGCATTATTATATTTTATTGTGGCATAATCGAAGTTGTTTTCAGCATTCGTGCTTTTACCAGTCACATAAATATTCCCGAAAGCATCCATTTTTATAGCTTCTGCCACATCTTCGCCATTACCGGGACCATTGTATCTTGCTATCCACTGCTCAACACCTGCATTGTTATACTTAATAGTAAGATAGTCGAAACCTGTTGCTAAATCATCCCCTTTTCCTGTGATATAAATATTCCCTGAATTGTCTATTGCCATTGCATTAGACGAATCGCCCCCACTAGTAGGACCATAATACCTTGAAACCCACTGTTCAATCCCATTACTATCATATTTTATAGTAGCAATATCGTTGTAACTTATACCGGTAACATAGACGTTACCTGAAAAATCAACAGCAATGGCTTTAGCAGCGTCCCAAGAATAATTATACTTAGCACTCCATTGGAATTCCCCTGCACTATTGTACTTTACAGTACCATAATCGTTGTCGCTTTCTCCTGTAACATAGACGTTACCCGAAGAGTCAACAGCGATATCATTTGGACTTGAACTATAATAGTCCGGGAACTCTTTTACAAGCCACAATTTATTACCCGAACTATCATATTTCACTGTAGCATAATTATAAAGAATAGGATGGTATGGATTGCCCGAATCCTCCTGCAGTTCAAAAATAACATAAATATTCCCTGATGAATCCACAACTAAGGCTTTTGATATATTATAATCTCCTTCTACACATTTAACTTTCCACAATTCCTCACCAGAACTACTATATTTTACCGTTACAAAAGATCCAGACCATATGCGGGCGACCACATAAACATTTCCCATATCGTCAACAGCTAATCCTTTTGGAATAATCCCATAATACGGACACCAGGCTTTCCATTGCTCTATCCCATCACTATTATATTTTATAGTTACAACACCTTCTCTATTATTCGCAATCGGGATGCTCGTTCCATTATTTCCCGCGACATAAATATTTCCCCAATTATCCGTAACTATAACAGAAGCATCATTGTCGGTATGATACAAAACACCATTATATCTGTTGACCCATTCTTGTTTAACCTGAGAGAATAAAGTGATGGGAAGAAGAAGATTTGCAATGATAAAGAAAAGGAATAGCTTACCAAAGTAACTAAAAGTCTTTTTGCTGATAATGTTTGTTTCCATAATTGTTACCCCCAATATGATGATTAATGACACAAATTTAGGTCATATTCTTTAATTAAAAAAACAACTTTAAAAAACTGTTTTAATATAATGATACCAAAAACTCCTTCTTTGTTACAAAATATTTCTTAAAAATGAGAAAAACATCGTAACTTGCTTATTTGCAAGTCATTACGCAATCATTATGTTAAAGAATATTGCATTTATAATAAGATTAACTTAAGTATTTAAATGTCGGATAAAAAAATAGGGGCAGACATCAATTATCTGCCCTCTATTTTTAAAAAATCCTGCGAGCTTCGCGTTCTCTGTGAGAAATTATCTTTTTATATTGCCTGAAAAATCCCACCTTTGTAAAACTTTTTGTAGTGAATGGTTTTAAACCACTTCACATATTCTATTCCTAATACAATTCCCAATCTTCTACTAAAGGTTGTATTAATTGGAAACGTAAGGCATCGGCTATAATCATTTGAGAACCCATCGTGTTTCCATAAAGTGTTACATAAACCCTGCCTTTATTAAAGGAATAAGCTAATCCATCCGAAACACCATCAACATTGATAAGCCAACCGAACGAACCTGTTTGTTGAGTTGCAATAGTGCTTCTAACTATTCCCGTTCCATCGACGAAACAATACTGAGCTCCTTGTGCTAAACTACCCTGTTCCTGACGAATCCAGCCATCAATTGCCCAGGTTCCTGCTCTTGGTAAATCCACAATCCAAATAGCGTAATCATCTAATGGAAAACTCCCTGATGGATAATATCTCGCACTCCCATTATAAAGAGTTCCAGAAGATGAAGAAGTTGTTGTAGCCCAGCCCCCCTTATCATCATAATCAAGTGATGTCGGCTCGCTATCAACAATAACCTCAGTTACAGAATTTGAAGGCTGAGTAACGGGAGGTTTAGGCTCTTTGGGAGTCGGAACGCGAACAAATTTGACTGCATCTGAATAAAAGCGATTGCCTTGAGGAGAATGTTCCGAAATTGTTACTGAACCCCCCGTTCCCGTATTGAAAAAGATATTTGAAGCTAATAAAGTCCACTTATCGCCTGTATTACTGGAAGTTAGAGCAATAGTTCCAGTTGTTGGTCCTCCAGGATGAGTTATCGAGAATTGAGAATTGGCAGCATCTACAGAGGAAGCAGAAGGTGTTGTGATGTAAATGTCATAATTCCCTACTACAGGGATATTAGGAGTTATTGTATAAGAGGCATCTATTACCGCATTACTTGACCACTCAGTTCCAACACCTGTTAATCCCGAAGCTGTGCTTTTTGCAGTGCTTCCACCGCTATACCAACTTCCGCTCTGACTATAACCCTGCGCTGGAGGTGTTATAGTGCCAGCTGGTGTATGACTTTCAATTATAATTGTTCCTCCTGTTGTAACAGTAACAGGACCCGCAGTTGCAACCGCTTGATTATTCCAATTGTCATAAGCAACAGCAGCATAATAATACGTTCCAGCACCTGCCGCTGTATCATCAAAGGAAAACGAAATGCGTGAGGAAGACAAATCCCACCACTCCATCACCATATTTGCATAATAAAGCTGAACAGGCGAAGATGTATGGCGATAAAGTCTATAATGAACGGGCAAATCACCATCACCTGCCCCTGATGGTCTGTTAAATGTGATTCTCGGAACACCAGAAAATAAAGTGGCTGAAAGTGAAGCCGGAGGATTAGGCGGCGTAGTTTCCTCATCAGTTTTATGCGTAATGCTCGGAACAGGTGCCCAAGCATCCATAGGTCCACCTGTATTGAACAAATCATTAGCTAATCTGTCAGGTGGATCTGGTGTGTGTCCATCAGTAAAAAGGGCTGCATAGGCAAAGAAATTAAATCCATCAGGCTCACGAGTATTTGAGCGAATCGTGTTGACAACCTGCAAATTTCGGATAGGATCATAGACCCCTCCACTTGAACCGCTATAATCAACAAACAAATAAGAACCCATAGCACATACCATAGGCCTCTTATTCTGGTCACTATGCTGAGCAAGTTTGGAGACATAAAAATTCCAATCGGCCTCAGTCCCAGAAACCGTTGTCGAATAACATCCCGGATGAAGCACATCTATCGCATCGTGGGCAACCCACCAATTGAATCCTTGCCCCAGATATTCCACTGGGTCATCAAAATTAACGAGAAATGCGGAGACTTCGACCCAGGGCTTCTCAAGCATAGTCTGGTCGTGAACTCTTTGAACGAGTTGTGATATCTGGTCACGTCGCCAGGCTTTATAGACCTCATCGAGTTCCCCTGACGGATTTTGTGTGCCATAATTCCAACCTGTTTCTGCCAGGAATTGCGCCTTCGCTACGGAGTCATAGCCCGAATCCGAACTTAGAAGACGGATGTAATCAAAGTGAATCCCATCAACATCATAATTACGAACGATATCCATAAAAACATTATAAAGATAGTCCTGAACCGCAGGGATTCCCGGATCGAGCGGAGCATCATCACTGTAAGTGTAAGTTACACCGGCTTTATTTTCTGTAATCCACAACGGGTGAGCATTATAAACGTGGTTCGAACTTGATGGGGGCGAAGACCTATTCCAACTATTATATGTGGTGCACCAGGCATGAACCTCGACACGTCTTGCCGCATTATGAAGTCGGTCTATGTAATATTGGAGAGAGTCTAAACCGGATGGGCTTATAGAATAAAGTTGTCCACGAGGCTCATTATTCGGATAAGTTGAATCCTCGCGATTGGGATAATAGTAAGCATCTGCTCGACCACGAACCTCAACGAAAACAGCATTAACATTGCGCGCTTTGGCGTTGGTTATGACGCTATCACAACTCGACTGTGTATTAACATCCCAGGTTGGCGCATAAAAGGCACGCAATTCAGGCGGGTCATCCGCAAATGCAATCAAACAAAATGATAGAATTAAAATAATGATTAAAAAATGTCTCATAAATCACCTCCAGGATTTCTCTTGAGTTCTTCTCTCTTTCTCGAAATCTCCTTTAAAAAAATAGTATATATATAGTTGATTCAATCTTCAAGTTCCCAGTATCAGACAAATATCTTTACGATAAGTTCGCTGTCAAGATAAAAAGCTTTGAGTTGTTCGATGAGTCTGCTTCAGCAGGCATAATTAACAGACATTAGCAATGGTTGTCAAACTAATCTGGCTTTTCCCCACACAATTGTCTGCTATTTTTTTGTAAATTTTACTTTGAAAACTAAGACCTTATCGTGTATTGCCACAGCTTCCTCGAGAGACGAGGTTTCCTCAATACGTGTTTTATCTCCAAGTATCGTAAATAAATTAATATCCTTATCCAACTTGATTGGTTCCTTACTATATGTTTCGGATCCCGAATTTGACAGACCATAGAGAGGATTTTCGACTATTATAGAATAAGAATCAATGTGGACTTGTTTGCCTTTATGTATATATTCTTTTGAAATCGTAATCTTAATATTTTTATCTTTATCTTCATTATTAGTGGCTACATCTAAAATCGAGATGATAATATTGCCTTTAGAAAAAACTTCTTTTATTTGAGATTTTCCCATCGTCAGTCTAAGTGGTTCTTTAGCACCCTTACTCCACCCCTCTACCCAGCAATCGATGTCATATTGCCCATCAGGCAAGCTGAATTCGAATTTCAAGACTTGCATTCCGAACGCTCGTGCGATGTCATAACCTTCAACGGGAACATTTTTTAAAAGTCCTATAGATTCTGATGCATACGTAACAAAGGCAAGACATAGTAATATTAAACTAATTGCCAAGATTATATTACGAATTTTACTCATAATCTTTCCCCCCGTCTATTCTTTGGCTTCAATGATTTCATTATAAACTGCTAAAACCCGTTCTGCCATTTTTTCTGCTGTGAAATTGGCTTCAACATAGCTTCTGGTGTTGGTTCTCAAGCGTTCAAGATAATTTCTATCTCCATAGATTAACTTAATTTTCTCAGCAAGTTCATCGCTGTTGCCTTTTTCAAAGATTAATCCCACCTCCTCATTTATTACTTCTGGTATAGCTCCGCTTCTTGAGGCAATAACAGGCGTTCCATAAGCCATCGATTCAATGGAAACAAGTCCGAAGGCGGGCTCGCTTACTTCAGGATAAATAAAAACATCAGCCATAGCGAAATATTTTTTTAATTCCTCTTCAAATAATTCACCCAAAAAATGAACATTTTTGATATTATCTTTCCTACACATCTCTTTCGACTCAGCTTCCAGTCTACCCTTGCCAGCTATATAATAATGTATATCGGGTATGTTCAATTTTCTTATTGCGTCTATTGCAATATCGATTCCTTTCATTTTCTCAAGCCTGCTAACTGTAAACAAAACAAATCCATTAATATCAAGTTCCTTTCTAATTTTCTCTTTGTCTAAAGCCTGATATTCCTCAAGTTCAATGCCCAGTGGAACAATTCTTGTCCTATTACTTAATCCCGGATTCCTTTTCAGAAGCAGTTCTCGTGTGAAATTACTGTCGATAATGATTCTTCGTGAATTTCTTAGTAACGTTTTATAGAAAGGCAAAATCACAAACCTCATTCGGTAACGATATATCATTTCTAACTTTTCGAAAAAAGATAACTGTGAAAAATAGGAGGGATTTAAAGGTGTTTCGGAAAATAATGTCCCGTGAATCGTTATGACTAATCGTGATTTGTCAATGAATTGATAATAAAGTCCTGCAAAGCCCTGAGAATGTATTATATCAAATCTAATTTTTTTATCGAGTTCTGAAACATAATCAGAAATCTTTTTGAAAAACGAGTAGGTATATTTCCCCTGAGATGTGTTCTCTACAAAATGAATTTTGATATTATCTTCTTCAATGAAATTAAGTCCTTCAGGATGAGCAGAAGTTACGATATGAACCTCATTCCCAGCCCTTGCCAGAGCCTTCGCAAGAGAAATGGTGTGTTTCTCCTGCCCGCCTTGAATATGAACAGGCAATGCCCGAATAAGAATACATATTTTGAGACGGTTCACTCTTAATTAGAATCCTTCTCTTAGAATATTTGTAGTGGTTTGATAATAAGTAGGGGCATATTGCATATGCCCTGAAATTATTGGGCACGTGCAACGTGCCCCTACAGAAATATTATTGTCAAAGCCCCAGCTTTGACACCTTATTGTAGGTAGTCGCAATCTTTAGATTGCGTTTATTTAACACAGGCTAAAGCCTGTGGCTACCTTGTCCTACTGAAGCAGGGGTTTGGGAACGAGACATTTGGTTCACGCTTAACTGAAATCTTTTTCACCGAATATATCAGCAGAAAAGATATAGATTTCCGTATTTTTTTTCTTCCACTCATCAATATTAAGACCTGCTTTTCTACAAGTCTGACTCAAGAATGTCTCCCTATCCCAGTTATATTCCATTGCAACCTGTGGCAACAATAATCCCGAATAGAATCCGCTTTTGATATAGATACCGTGTTTGCCAACCTCAATTTCTTTAATATCTTTTATTAGTTTAAGTGGCGTCAGAACGGAAATCTCAATATCGAGCGCATCAACTTCTTCCGATTGAACTGGAGGAAATCTCGGGTCTTGAAATCCGGCTGAGACTGCCATTTCTTGAATCGTTTCTGCTAATGGTTTAAAACCCTCGATATAACCAATACATCCGCGTAAATTCCCTTTCTTATGTAGAGTAACGAATGCTCCGCATTTCTCCTTCAGTAGTGGGGTGAGTTTATCGCCAAGCTCAGAGATTTTCGGCAATTTCTTACCAGAAGCCCTCGCCTTGATAGTATCACGAGCGAGTTTAAGTAACGTAATTTTATCATTGTCGCTTAAACCGAGGTCTATTCCTGCTCTCTTCATTTTTTTATCCCCTTATTTTTAACCGCAGAGGACGCAAAGAAGTCGCAAAGAACGCAGAGATTTAATAAAAAATTAAAAGTTTAGAATTAAAATTATACTAATTCTTTGCGAGCTTCGCGCCTACTTTGCGAACTTTACGGTTAATTATTTATAGTTTTTAAGTTTTTTAAAATAGTAACTACTTAAAGAATTTATACTTCAAAATAGTCCATATTGAGACAAATCCGTCTTTCCAATAAATCTTTTTCCCTTCTGCTCGCCCGCGAGGAATGTAGGATATGGGAATCTCCAGAATTTTATACCCTGCCTTAATCAGTTTTATCGTTAGCTCAACGGTAAATGCAAAATCGTTATTTTTTATCTCGATGTCTTTTATGATTTCCCTTTTAAAAACCTGATAGCAAGTTTCCACATCCGTTAATTTCTGATTGTAAAAAATATTGACCATCAAGTTCAAGATATAATTTCCCCAATACTGAAGAAAACGCATCTTAGGTTTATCCTCCAGAAAACGAGAACCGAAAACAACGTCAGCTTTACCTTCTTCAATCGGTTTTATCAGCCTGGGATAATCATCAGGGTCAACCTCTAAATCAGCATCCTGGAAGATGACAATATCACCCGTTGCAACTTTAATTCCCTCCTTTAAGGCTCCTCCGCGACCATTCCGTATCTTCTGAAAAATAACAGTAGTATTTTTGTATTTTCTCTGCTCTCTTAAAATCTCCTTCGTCCCATCTTCTGAATCCCCATCGACAACAATGATTTCCTTCTCAACAGGAGACCGCCTGACTTTATCCAGAATTACCTCAATCGTTCTTTTCTCATTATATACAGGAACAATGACAGAGAGTTTCATTTCTTGACCAAACCTTCTTTCACTTTATCGCAGACATATTTGACATCTTTAATAGTTAATTTCTGATGCAAGGGTAACGTTATTTCCTTCGCAGAGAATTCTTCCGTAAGAGGCAAATCACCCTTTTTCGTTCCATAACTTTTCAGATAAAAACTAAATAGATGAATCGGTTTATAATGATGACTAATCTGAATCCCGCTCCCATTGAGGTGTTCAATCAGTTTGAGCCTGTCTTTAGATTTTCTCACAAGAATAGGAAAGATGTGATAACCAGAATCTCCTGTAAAGTCCGAAAATGGAATAATGATATTTTCAACATCTGCGAGTTCTTTCTTATAAACATCGACAAGTTTTTTTCTTACTGATTTTATTTTTGATAATTTCTCGAGTTGAGCAAGACCTAAGGCTGCCGTAATTTCTGTTATTCGATAATTGAAGCCCAGATCAACCGCATCATATTCTGTGAATTTAATCTTGTGCCTTTCATAAGTCGAAGATGTTATGGAATGCGAACGCATAAGTTTTGCTTTATTATAAATATTCTCATCGTTCGTGGCAAGCATTCCACCTTCGCCTGTTGTAATGTTCTTATTAGCAAAGAAACTGAAGCATCCCGCATCACCAATTCCACCCAGCTTCTTATCGCCATACTTCACATTTATTGCATGAGCTGAATCTTCAACGAGTTTTAATTTATATCTCCTGCAAATTTTTTTCAATTCATTCATCGCCACAGGATAGCCTGCAAAATGAACTGCAATAATAGCTTTTGTCTTCTCCGTAATTTTTAATTCAACATCTTCAGGAGAAATTACAGGACGCAATAATGACTCTATATCAGCAAAAACAGGCGTCGCCCCGGTATATATAACAGAATTTGCTGTGGCTACAAATGTAAGTGATGGAACAATCACCTCGTCACCTTTACTTATGCCTGAAGCCAGCAAAGATAGATGCAAAGCGGTGGTGCAATTGCTTACCGCAAGGGAAAAATTAACACTGATAAGTTTGGAAAAGGCATCTTCAAATTTCGCAGTTAATTTTCCCTGAGATAACCAACCACTTTTCAGCACTTTCTCAACAGCCCTTATCTCCGCATTATCATAACTAATGTCTGATAACGTAATTTTATATTTCATTCCCATTCCTTTATGTGGAGTGCGAAAGCTTGCTTTCGCTTTCCTATACAGAAACTTATTTCTGCTGTAAGGGACGCATATATGCGTCCCCTACACAAAGTAGAGACGCAACGCATTGCGTCTCTACATAAGAAAAATTAATTAAATTCATCTATAAAAAATGACGACTTATGCTCAATCTTTTTTATCCTCCACACAGCACCTGTAGGAATCGCATACATCGCAATGTATCTCCAGAAGCGGTTTTCCAGCCCAAAACTAATCATTCCACCCCATACATATTCATATCTATTGAACATCTTAAGATTTGGTTCGATATAGGTCGAATAGATTTTCAACTTATCATAATTCGGCTCCAAAATCTCCCGCACTAAAAAATTGAGATAATCCGTTTCTGTAATAAATATTCTGTCAGTAAAATTCAATCTAACCTTTCCCGATTTCAACTCTTCTTCAAAATAATTCCTATACCATTCAGACCACAAAAAATTTGCACCAAATATTGTGACATCTTTTCGATTATTCTCAATATATTTTTGATACCATAAAGAATAAATATCATTATCCCCATACGTTATAATCATACTATCAGGAGCAAGCTTACCCATTATAAATCGTCCATACACTTCTGCATAAGAATAGTCACGGCGATTGCAATAAGGAAGATTGTTAAGGTATAACGCTATATTAAAGGCAATGAAAATAATAGCAACAGATGTCTTGCCAGTAAAATATTTACGGGACATGGGGATAGACAGGTCTCGTGTATTTCCGCTTCCCATAGAAATTAATTTAATGATAAGAGCTGAAAGGGCGACAAATATGCACGCATAGTTAATGAAGAAATAACCCTCATTATCGGGTATACGATGGCGCATCGTTAGAATAAATGAAAAGAGAAAGGCTAAAGCGACCAATAAGCCAATCATTCTATTAATTCTTGTTAAGATTACCAGTGAAACAGCGAAAATAATTAGTATTAATCCTGATACTAAAGATCGAAACAATATTATTTTTTGAGTTAAATCAAACCACTGCTCACCGAGAAGCAGAAAGGCTCTGAACACCTCTTTCAATAAGTTCGTGGTGTCCATAAGTGAATATTGTGTAATTTTAAACTGTTCACCAGTAACAACCCAGAAAAAATTTTTTAAATTACTCGGATTCCCCCAATTCATCACTGGATTCTTGCTTGCTCTAATGAAAAGATAAGCATAGCAACTCAACCCAATGAGAAATAGAATAAATGACAATGTGATAACTTTGAAATTTACTAATCTTTTTTTTATCAGGATAACAATTAAAAAAACAGGAATCATTGATAGCATTAATAAATGATGTGCCAGTCCCAACCCAAGTATGAAAGAAAGGATTGGAATATATCGATTTGAATCATTCGCCAAAAATCTCAACATAACATAGAAAAATAAAAGCATAAAAAGACAGTTGAGACTATAAACTTCAGCAACGTTTGAATATAACCAGAAATCTCTTCCCAAGCCGAACAAAACTGATAGAGAAGCAGCTATAATAAGATGAAATAAATTCATTTCTTCATTTTTACTTTGCTTCAAATAGAGACCAAAGATTTCGCAAATGATCAAAAATAGAAAAAGGACGGCTAAGGCACTTGTGGTTGCTGAAAAATAATGCATCCTGAATGCAATTGTTCCAAATGGCAGCGAGGTGAACAACTTACCTAACATTGTATACAACGGATAACCTGTGGGATGACTGATGCCGAGCTTATTGGCAGAAATCGTTAGCTCAATTCCATCTCCCCACTGATAATCGAGGCTGGTAGTTAAGAGGTAGATGAAATTGATAATCAGGAATACGAACACCCCTATGAGAATTTTATATTTATTAATTTTCATATTTCTATTATGTTTTTCCTCTGCGTTATCTGCGCCTTCTTTGCGGTTAGTTATGTAAGCGCTTACGCTATACACCTCCACATCATTTAATTCTGAATACATAACTATAGAAAGTCTGTTTTGTATATTTCACCGTCAATGCCAGAGGATTCTGGTGAAAATAGGGTTCCTGCATAATATCAGGAAAAATTGGATAGATAGCTGATTGCGTTGAATAAATTTCTTCCAGAGTATATCGCTTCTTTAATGTCATTAACAATGCTCCAAAATTATTCAACCCGCCATAGGCACTATGCAAACATAAATAACTTCCTCCGGGCAAAAACTTATCACCAAAAATATAATCATCTGTTAACAGCTCAACCTTTCGTCCTGACCAGAATTTATCCTTGATGCAAGCAGGAAGAGTATGATTGTTCTCGTTAGAAAAAATAATGGCATTCGGCTCCACTGATTTTAAAAACTCAGCAGACCTTCTCAAATCTCCAAAGGCATCTCTCTGAAAATATAACACTGCAAGCCCTAAAACAATAATATAAGTAAATGATAATATAATCAGTATATATCGTATCGCAATTGTAGCGGTCGCATTTATGCGACGTTTAATTCGTTCGATAAATCGAACCGCTACAATTAGTAAATCAATTCCCCTACCTGCAAATATCGATACAAACGGAACAATCGGATAGAAGTATCTCTCCTGAAACGATTGAAACATTGTCTGTAAAATTAATAAGGCAAAAAAGTAATACAGTGTAAAATAGAGAAGGAATTTCTTGTTGCTATCTGAAAAGTCCTCTCTGCAAAATGCATATATCATCAGAATAAATACAGGATAGGTCAGAAAGTAAGGCATATAGGCAATAAAACTCTCGAAAACGGTAGCATAATTCTTAAGCACATCCGTCAAAGAAGTTCCGGCTCTCTCTACAAATTGAACGGAATGACCAACCCCCCGATATTGTAGCCAGATAAATATTAACACAAAACTAATCAAAGAGATAATGGGCAGGATTTCAACACGACGATTATTTTTACATATAAAAAAATAGCAAAG